>MDSW01095979.1_pt1 | contig 16133 bp, 28 predicted proteins | sample 811171 | NCBI WGS metagenome assembly MDSW01 (sample SAMN05326641, study PRJNA326480) | marine metagenome | isolation source: seawater | place: Atlantic Ocean: North West | collected 2012
CAAACTTATGGAGGGATCCGCTAAGATCATCTCCCTTATTGCAAGAGACGAGAATCAACACCTTGCCATCACCCAAAACATTCTGAACAAGTGGCGTGATGGTGACGACAAAGAGATGCAGGAGATTGCAAAAGAAGAGCAAGAGTATGTTTACTCTATGTTTGATCGTGCGGTAAATGAAGAGAAGAAATGGGCAGACTATCTGTTCAAAGATGGATCAATGATTGGTCTGAATGACAAACTCCTTCAGCAGTATGTTGAGTGGATTGCTAATCGTCGCATGAAGGCGATTGGTCTCAAACCAGTTTATGATATTGCTGCTAAGAACAATCCTCTCCCTTGGACACAGCACTGGATCTCCTCTAAGGGTTTGCAGGTCGCTCCTCAGGAGACTGAAGTAGAATCTTATGTTGTAAGTGGAATTAAGCAAGATGTCAAAAAAGATACATTCTCAGGATTCCAACTCTAATTGGAGAGAAGAGTATAAGAATACTCATCGTGTCACTAAGAGACAGTTAGAACTACTGGAGAATGGTCCAGATAGTCTAGCTGCCTCTTGGGCTTTGAATGCTATGTATCAGCAGTGGAGGCGGGAAAATAATAAATAATACTATCAAAGTAAGTATTTCCCGTCATGGATTTTAGAACGATCAAAGAGGAATATAACAGCATCTATAAGTCTGCTCCTCAGAACCTGTCTGAAGAGACTGAAGAACTGGAACTGATTGATGAAGAGTATGAAGCAGAACTTGATGCTTTGGTTGACGAAGATCTGTTAGAGGAAGTTGTTCTTGAACTCCTTGACGAAGGTCTGACTGAAGATCAGATCGTTGAAGCATATGAAGAATTGATCGAAGCAAGAGTTACCTCTGATTCTGATCGTTCTGGTGGTGGTGCTAAGGTAACTTCTGGATCTGGTTCTAGAATGGCAGCAGCATCTAGACTTGCTCGTATGAAGAGTGCTCAAAAGATTGCTAGAGCAAAAGAGAGAAAGGAAAAAGTAAGAGGTGCAGTCAAGAAGGTAAAGGACACTGCCAAGGCAGGCGTGGCAAAGGCAAAGGAAGCAGGTAGAGAAGCCAAGTTCCAAGCAGTTGACAAGAAGGTTGCCGCTTATGCAAACAAGCGTAAACTTGACAATGCTCCTGGTCTCAAAGCAAGATCTAAGGACCCTGAGAAGCGTAGAGGTCTGAGAGCAAAGGTTGCTAAGGACATTGGTGATAGAGCGAAGGCAAAGGCAGCAAGAGGTGCTAAGAAGGCAAGTGGTGCTGCTAAGGCCGCAGGTCTCGCTGCTGTAGGTGCTGGAGTAGCAGCAGGTAAGGCAGCAAAGGACGCTGCAAGTTCTGCTAAGAAGGCAGTCAAGCAGAAGGCAGCATCTGCTGCAGTCTCTGGATACGCTGCTGCTAAGAATGTCAAGGATAAGGCAACTGATGCTAAGAACAGAGTGAAGCAGGGCATCAAGAACAGAATCGCTCAGGCAAAGCGTAGTGTTAAGGGTGCAGTTGGTAAGGCAGCACGTAAAGTTGCTGACAAGGCAGGTAGCGTTGCTACTAGAATGGGTGAAGAGACCAACTATGATCTCGTTCTCAAGTACCTTTACATCGAAGGTCATGTAGAGACTCTGGAAGAAGCAGAAGCAATCATGGTCAACCTCACTACTGAGGACGTTCAGGCAATCCTGGAAGACTGCTGAACTGAATAGATTGTTAAGAGACCTCCGAAAGGGGGTCTTTTTTTATCTAAATACGATAAAATGGGTAATATGAATGAGTAGTGACTATGAAAATCCTTGGATTTACATGGAACGAGCTTTTAATTCTGATGATGTTGGGGACTACTTTGGTTTTGTTTATGAAATTACCAATCTCCTCAACGGTAGACGCTACATTGGAAGAAAGTATTTTTGGTCGTTTAGAACACCAAAAGGTAAAAAACGCAAAGTAAAACAAGAATCTGATTGGAAAAAGTATTATGGGTCCTGTCCTGAACTTAAGGAAGACATTATCAAACTGGGTAAGCAAAATTTTAGCAGAAGCATTATCAGCCTTCATAAAACGAAGGGCAAAACTAATTTTGAAGAAACCCGACAGTTATTCGGTAACAACGTCCTCACCGAAGCCCTTGACGACGGGACTCCACTCTTCTACAATAGCAACATTCTCAGCAGGTACTACAGAAAAGACTATTATGGCAGAGACGACGACTGAAGAACTCGTGAAGATGGTCAACGACTGGGCAGTTCAACGTATTGAGAGCATGGTTCAGAGTAGTGATACTACTCAACGTCAGGTTAAAGATGCACTTGCTCTTGCTGACGAGTTCAAAGAATGGTTTGAAGACGATGGTTCACCTGACATCGAGATCATGTCCATGGAGAGGTATTGATACCTAAATAGTAAAATCCACCCAAGAGCAATACCTTGACAAGTCTTAAGACTGTATCCTATATTTTGGTTTGCTTGTTGGACACCTAGCATTTTGTATGACTAACTTAACTAGGGACGTTTTAATCAAAGCAGTTGTCGCAGATGAGATGCGAAGCGTCAACGGCGATGTTTATACGGAGCAACTCAAGACCACATACCATAAGTGGGAGCACGCTTCGAGTTATGATCTCTGCATTAAGTACAATCAAATAAACAAAACAAATATCACTGTAGATTATCTGGCAAGATAAATACAACTGCCTTGCCTTCTACAAATGGCGGATACAAAGCCCAAAGTAGATGAGAAGGATCAGGATGAAGACAAAAGTGAAGTTCTTGGTAATCTGGTGAAAGTTGTAGTCCTTATCTGGTCTGCATCCCTTCTCACATTCTCATACGTTAGACTTCCAAACGGTCAAAAGATTTTAGATTTTGATCCAACTTTTATAGCCTCGGTCTTTTCTGGATCGTTAGCTGCGTTCGGATTGAGTCCTGCTAAGGCAGGTGGTGGCAATGGAGCTGCTAAGAAAAAGAGAGACGAAGAACCACCTGTAGTCTCAGCTATTGACAAACCAAAGCAGTCTTGATACACTCGTTGTGTCGATTTGAGTGACTCTATGAAAATCTTCGCCATTGCTGCATTGCTGGCAATTGCAGGAGGTTCCGCGCCAAACTACACACCACCAACTGTGGAACTTCCTGTGATTCCTGCCACTTGGAAGTGTCCTGATTGCTCACCTGCTGAACAGTATGTTCTGAAGGAACTGCAGGAACACACCAAGATTACTGATCGTAATGCCCTTGCAACTATTCTGGGCAACATCAAACAAGAATCTAAGTTCATCCCTAACATCTGTGAAGGGGGTGCTCGTGTAAACTATGAAGACTGCCATACTGGCGGTTATGGTTTAATTCAGTGGACTTCCATTGGTCGCTATCAGAACCTTGGCAAGTTTGCTACTAAATATGAGTGCAACCCCAGCACTCTGGAGTGTCAAACTCGTTATATGATTAACGAGAGCACATTCCAACGCTATCTTCCTATGTTTGAGGGTAGTGGACAAACTGTCCACCAATACATGGTTCCTGCTTACTATTGGTTAGGATGGGGTATCAAGGGCGCAAGGGAGACCTACGCCTATCAGTACACTAAACAACTGATTCTGTCATGATCAAAAAAGCACTCGAATCTATCAAAGATATTTTTATTCCAGTGAGGTCAATCGCTGCTGACATTACACTGGGAACAGAAATTGAGTGTTCAATTGATGGAGAAGTGGTTCCTTGTGAAGAACTGCAAGATCCAGAGCATACATATATTGGTGTTCCTGCTCCTGCTTACCTAGAGGATGATCCCTGGTTTGGTCCTGCTCCAACTTATACGGATAAGCAAAAGGACTACATGGCAATCGAAGCGGAGTATAAGGAGCAGGAGCAAGCATCATCTTCGAGTGTGGAGTCCGAAGACATCCATGAGATGATGTATCAAATTGCTACACGAACTGGTAGTCCAACTACTCTTCAACTCGATCCTCCTGGTGGATCTGAGAACTTCCATGAAGGACCTGGTGGTTGGCATTCTGGAACTGGTTACAATCAATTTCGCGAAGACTGAACATGAGCAACGTACCTACAGACGCACTTAACGATTGGGGTCATAATGACCTTGAGGGATTTGCTAACTATATCGGATCCCCCGTACAGCACATTAAAGATCTTGCCAAGAAGAATCAAAAAGAGATTGATAAGGCAAACGGACAAGAGGTGGTTGACGAGGAGGAGACCACCTGATATAATAAAAACATGGTTCAGTAGCTCAGTTGGATAGAGCAACTGCCTTCTAAGCAGTCGGTCGCTGGTTCGAGTCCAGCCTGAATCGCCTTGGGGAATTAGCTCATTCGGTAGAGCGCCTGCTTTGCAAGCAGGAGGCGAGCGGTTCGATCCCGCTATTCTCCATTATGTACTACTTCCCAGATACTGAATACGTTTACTCAAGTCTTATGAGTGGGTTTTTTACTAAAGAAGAAATTAATCCTAAACTGAATGAACTCTGCATTAACTATGAAAAAGTTAGGGATGAGTATAGGGCAGTAAAGGATCAATTAGTATATACTAATTGGAACGGAAACAACGAATATACTACAATTGAAAAAAATCCATATGATGGTTGGAAGGTTGCTGCACTATTTGGACAGTATCATCCTGCTATGGATATAGCAAAACTTGAAAAAGTTTATGATCAAGCGGTCTATATTGATGATGACCATGAGATTGTCTACACACAGAACGCTATAATGATGCCAACTCTATTCAAACTTTGTTTAGATGCAGGTATTAGGCAACGCTGTGGGGTTAGTGTTCTCGCTCCTGGAAAAGTTATTGATTGGCACGTTGACCCAGATCCTACTCTAGATGATGATTTGATTATTAGAGGACTATGGGGAATAGATATTAATCCTCAAAACCAAGAGACCTGTCAACTACTTTTGAACAGTAGAGTTGATGGTGTAATCAATGAAGTGATGATGAATAATAGGATGCACTTCTTCTGGGGAAGAACACAGCACCACGTATTCAGTAATCTATCTACTCCTAGAGTTTGTCTTTGTTTTGATAATATTGTTCCCCGACAGGATCTTCTCTAAATAGTAAACAACCGAAAAGGTGTATATGCGACAGTCACTACTATTAGCGGCATGTTTAGCACCACTTGGAATAATCTTTATTATTATGAAAATTGCTGTTTGGATGTCTGCAGTCAATGCTGAACAGGATTATGTCAGAAAAGAACCTTTACGACAACGAGGACCCTTCGTGGCAGATGCGTATGCAGACGTTGATGAAGAGGAAGAGGAGTATGGAGATCGCACAGATTATCGATGATGCACTTGAGGAGTATTATTCTGAAAGGGGTTTACTCGTTCCAAATTGGAAACAGAAAAAAGATCCACAGTGGTGGACTGATTACCTAAATGAACTGGGTATTGACAAGGACAATCCCTAATGTTATACTTTGGAGATAATCCTCTTTAGTTCAGCGGTAGAACGAACGACTGTTAATCGTTAAGTCCCTGGTTCGATCCCAGGAAGGGGAGCCTGCTTGATTAGCTCAGCGGTAGAGCATCTCGTTTACACCGAGGCGGTCGGCGGTTCGATCCCGTCATCAAGCATTTATAGGAAAAGACAATGTTAGTAAGATGCAAAGTGTGCAACAAAGAGTTGCGTAGCACTAGTAAGGTACAATGCTGTGGGTGTTCAAACATGATGAAAGTCGTGGATGACACTGTAGGTGCTATGGATCTATCTCAAGTTGTTATTGTAGAAGGAATCAAAGACAATAAAAAACCAGACACACTATCAAGAGAAGATAGGGTCTGGCAAGAGAACCGACGTAAACGCAAGGTTCGTAAATTAGATTTTGATGTCAGATAGGATGCATATCTAGGTCTTCACCAATAATTGCATATTGCATACCATCTGATTTTACCTCTCCAAATTTAAATACTTTTTTAGAGAGAATACTTCTCTGGAATGTTCCCTCTTGTTCTGATTCTGGGTTGAATCCCTTATCAAATTTAATCCCTAGTGGGTGAGACACAATGATGTCACCAGGTTGTGCGTGAATACCTTCCAACCATTCACCCTTTAGGATCAGCTTCCTAAATTTTTTGAATCCAGACACAAGAATTCGTGCTCTCTCTGTTGCACTAAACTCTTGAGGATCGATAACATATTCTGCTTCCCATCCCATCTCACCAAGTCTTCCAGGTTCACCATATCTGATGTTTGTAATCAGGTCGTGCATCTTCCTATCAACGTCTTGTCTTGCAAACCCAGACATGAAAAGTGACTTCAATCCTACAGCAAGATAACTTTTTTTACTGTAGTATGGAACAATGAAGGGGCAAAGATTTATCTGTTTACCTTCCGCTATATAGGGAATTTTAATTTGCAGTTTGTCACCAGGTTCAAACAATTCCTCATCGGTAAAGTAACCCATTTCCGATAAATACTTATCAATAACTTGCATTAGATTTACACAGTTATAATCATTATACCACGTCTATAAATTTAATCTTTATTACATATTTGTATCAACATGATATGTTGACAGGTTACTTTTCCCTATATAGACTTTATAAGCAAACGTAGCACTGTGCCTTAATGGATCCATCTACTACATATACGTCTTCTCTTATTGGACTTTATGTTGCGATATTAGTTGTTCTACTAATGATTGCATACGGTGGAGTTGAGGGTACGTTGAGAGTCTTTGCTTATCTAGACTTACAATTTAGATTTGCCATAGTCAGAATTCGGATGTTCTTCATTGAGAGGAAACTGAGGAGGAGACTTTTAAAAGACACGGAAGACTACACTAAACTAATCAAGGAGATTAACGATGACCAACGATAGGGAATTCTCCGACCTCAAACTTGAGAGGAAGGAATGTCCTAAGTGTGGTGCAGTCTGGATAAACGGAGAGCACCGATGGTCTGGAACAGGTAACAAGGGAAGTGAGTTGGACCTGGCAGGATTGGTATGCAATAAGTTGGGTGATTACCAATGTATCAATCCTAAAAAAGGTGTGGATGGTGGAGACACCTGGGCAAAGCGTCTGGAAGACCTTGATAAAAAGAGTGAGGAAACTGATGTCAATTTTTAAGAAACCACCTCCACCAGTTAGTTATGCAACTAAAGAAGAAGTGCAGGAGATGATTGATGATGCAATACGCAAACATAATCGTAATGCTTCAATTATCAGTATGTGTGTTGGGTGGGTTGTTCTTGCACTTTTTGCTGAGGGTTTGCTTCGACTTATTGGAGTAATCGATCCGATATTCCCATGGCTCAAAATCACATTATAGATTGGATAGGTGTAGTACTCCTATTTGTTTTTGGAGTAACTATGATATGTCAAGGACACTTCATTTATCATCAAAAACATGGATACTCCAGAAAAGAAACCGAAAACCCAGAAGCAAGAGACAGAGTTAGAAGACAAATCGAAAAAGCGATCAGAGGAGATCGCTAAGATGATTCATCCTCATGATGATGAACCTGATCCAACAGCATACATGGGAAACTATAACTTCCCACAAATGTTGTTTGCCTTTTGTGTTGGGTTTTGTACTATGTTTGTCTTGGCAGTGGATGAGATAAATGATTTTAAAGGATGCCCAGTTCCAGAATACTTTTTAAACGAAACCAAAAGATGAATTCAGACGAGAAGAGAGAATTTTACAAAGAATTAAAAGAGAGAATCAAGCAATTAAGGATGGGTCATCTGTTTGAAGAACCATGTCCTCTATATGAACCAGAGTGGGAAGAAGATTATGCTTGGGACTGTAGATTGACCTATGATCACGAAGAGGAAGATGCCGCTTAATGAATTTTGGGAGTTTGTCTCCTATACAATGTATCTCTATGTTGCATGGTGTAGTGGTATTTTACTGGGTTATATTCTTCGTAAAATGGAAGAATAAATAATCAAACAATTTTTTGAAGATAATGTTCGTTGATCCTGGTCTTAGTAAAATAGATACTTCGATCTTCACTGATAATTATGGACAGATCAGAGAAGATTATATAAAGATGCGTAATTATGATTTCTTTATTGATTATTCTCATACCTATGATTTGACTGCAAATCCTGATGATGACTTTTTGGGGTTTGTTCCAACGCTAACTGAAGATAGTCCTTGGAAAATTTGTCCTCTTGTCTTTAATCGTAGGACAATCAGCAGAGTTCCAAAGATATGTAGAGAGTGCTTTACTACAGAACTCCTTCTTAGTCAACCAATTAAACCTGTACTGGCAGTCTTCTCCATTTTAGAACCAGGAGTAGAGTTAGATCCTCATAGTGATGGAGATCAGAGAATTGATCCCAACTATTCGGATTCTAGTGTAATCAAGTTCCACTTCTCTTTGGATATTCCAGCAGATGAAGAGAGTGGACTGGTAGTTAATGGTGAGAAAAGAGTCTTAAATAACTCAGATCTGAATTTATTTGATGAGAAGTTGTCACCTCATTATGCATACAATAGATCTGCTACAAGAAGAGGAGTTCTTATTGTCTCTTATATCAGAGATGAAGTATTGACAGAAGAGGGTTAGTACGATACAATAACTGAGTGGCGGGATGTAGCTCAGTTTGGTAGAGCACTCGCTTTGGGAGCGAGATGCCGCAGGTTCAAATCCTGTCATCCCGATTTTTTATATAATCTTTTGTCACAAATGTATGTAAGTAAGTATAAGACTGCTGATCCAGTAATTCAGGGCACACATAAAATTGCAGAGCAACCTCTTGTTTATTATCGAGAAGTTATTCCCTCAAAGATCGTTGATGTAATGGTAGAAGAACTCCGTGAGATGGAGGAGTTCAAAATTGAGTTTTATGATGCAGAAGTTGGTGGTGAACTGTACGGCAAGAAAGATCATTCTATTAGGAATTCAAAGTTAAATTGGTGGAATGAAGAGCATTGGTCTACTAGTATCATCTCCCATTATATTGGATTAGCAAATAGAAAGTATTGGGAGTATGATCTAAATCTTTTAGAGAGTGTTCAGATATCTGTTTATAATAAAGATGGTCACTATGATTGGCACAGTGATTATGGAACTTCCACTGACGGCAGGTTTACTAGAAAGTTAAGTGCTAGTGTTCTTGTCAGTGACCCTACAGAGTACATTGGTGGAGATCTTGAGTTCATTGATTATCATGGAAACGTAGTAAACACACCAAAAGAGAAGGGAACTATTATTGTTTTTGATTCTAGAATTCCTCATAGAGTAACACCTGTTACTCATGGTAGGAGAGTCTCTCTTGTCACTTGGATGTATGGACCTAAATTAAAATGATTGAACACCCTTGGCCAAGATTTACAAAAGAAGGATTTAAAAAGACAAAGGTTCCTGATGACCTTTATCTTGACATGGCAGTTGCATACAATCAAGCAAGATTCACTGACATTCAGCAAGACTATTATTACGAAGAACACTATGGTCACTCTGTTGCTGGTGGGTCTGTTGCGATGTATGACAACCCAAGACCCTTTTATCTAAGAGCAAATATACCGCAACATATCTTTCGTCGTTGGGCAAAGAGACTTCAACCAATGATGGAAGAGTGGTGTGGTGAAGAACTGGAGTTCATTCAGGGATACGGAATACGCTCATACATGAGAGATTCGATTTTATGTGTTCACAGAGATGAGATACAAACTCATATCATAAGTTTGATTGTGCATATTGATGAATATCCAGATGTCAAATGGCCATTAGACTTTATTGATCATGAAGGAAAGCATCACGAAGTAACTTTTGATAAGCAAGACATGCTAATGTATGAAAGTCTTTGTGTCCATGCAAGATCAACACCGTTTATTGGAGAGTATTACAGGAACATGTACTTCCATTGGTGCCCAGTTGATTGGGATCCCACACCATACGATAACAACACGCTAAGATACAAGAGCATTCAGGAGGCATTAGATGAAGTTTGAGGTCTTTACTGTGAAAGAGTGGGAAGATAATTGGGACGAGTTGTTTGCTAGAGTTGAAAACGGTGAGACCATAGGTGTTGTTAATGAGGACGGTCGTACAGCTGTCATGATGCCTGCGGATGACGAACTCATACGCATGTATACTGAACATGACGAGGCACCCTAAGGGACTGTCGCATATTGGTTAATGCGCTCTGCTTATAACGGAGTCAATCGGGTTCAATTCCCGACAGTCCTACCAGGGGGATTAGCAATCTGGTGAATGCAGCGAACTCATAATTCGCCTAAGGTGGGTTCGATCCCCTCATCCCCCACTTGACGTATAAACGTCATCCTTGTAAAATACTATTGTCAACACTCGCAGGACAATGACTATCACGGTAAAGTTCAAGAAGGACATTCAGACCCTTAAGTCTGCTGCCAATGGAGACTTTTTCTTGGATGTAAAAAATCCTAAACTGTTCAAAAAAGTCCGTCGCTATTATGAGAACACTGGTGTTGTATTCTCTGGTGATCCTCTAGATGATTACGATATCCTTATGGAATCACTGTCATCTGATCTTGAATCTGTAGTATAAGTTTCCTAGTTCTTAAAACTAGGTGGTGGAGTCAAACGACCCTTTTTATGGAAGAACAACAAGCACAAAAAACTATCGACCAAGATTTCATTATGTCCTGGGACAACGTTGTTCCAGGTGCATTTTGTGATTGGTTGATTGACTATCTAGATAATAATGTATCGATGGTTATGAGCAGCAGAAGTGCTGGTCATCTTGTAGATAAACAATGCGAGATGCATAACTTCTCTCCAGGAGAAGCAGACTATCTTCAAGATATTGTCAATCAATGCTGTCGTCAATATGTAGAAAAGTATTTTTATTTAAAAAATCAAAATCTACATAGTAGTTGTGTGATGATCCAAAGGACTGAACCAAAGGAAGGATATCATGTCTTCCATTGTGAACAGGCTGGATGGCGTGCTCAACAAAGAGCATTAGCATGGATGGTTTATTTAAATGATGTTGAAGAAGGCGGTGAAACCGAGTTCCTTTATCAACAATTAAAAATTAAACCATCAAAGGGTAGAGTTGTTATTTGGCCAGGACAATTTACTCACCTACACAGAGGTAATCCTCCAATGAGTACAAAGTATATTGCCACTGGTTGGTTTGCTTTTATAGGTGGGATGGAGAATTCTTTTGTCGATTTTAGCAATCCCCCATCTTGAGTGGCATGTAACACATTCATGCAACTTTATGTGCGATGGATGTGGTCACTATACTAATGATGGATACAAACAGAATATAACTCTAGAGACTCTCAGAGAATGGTATCTCCTTTGGAATAGGAGAATCCGTCCTCGGGAGTTATCTTTGTTGGGAGGAGAACCATTCCTCAATAAAGAAATTGTAGATATAATCTACATGACAAAAGAGGTTTGGGATATACAAGATGATCAAGAGTATGAGTTGGTATCTAATGGACTCTTATTTGATAGAACTCCTGGAGTTGCAGAAGCATTACTAGATACAAATTGTATTCTTACTATTACAAAGCACTCTGAAGATGAGAATTACTTAAGGTTGTTTGATAAGGCAATAGATAAGATAGAGGAATCTGGTGTATCCTTTAGGATACATGATGCAGTGTCCAATTGGATGAAGATATATCATGGTTACGGTAATTCTATAGAACCTATAGGGAGTGATTCATATCAAGATTCGTGGAATAATTGTCCAACTGGACAAGAAAACTTTCAACTCTTGGATGGTAAAATATATAAATGTGCTCCTCTAGCATACCTGCCACTACAAAAGCAGAAGTATGGTGAGATGTTATCTGAGAAGTGGAACCCATATTTAAAATACAGACCATTACTACCGACAGATTCTGATTTAGATGTCTTGGAATTTTTTACTAGAACTGCCGAACCTGTCTGTTCACTTTGTCCTAGAAATAAAAATTACTTTAGAAAGACCAACCCTATATATTCTCCGAGATGAAGAGTTCCGAAATAAAAATTGTTGATAATCTACTTGATAGTCAGACTATATCTGAGTTAATTGATAGTGCTGATAAACACTTTGAACAAAATTTAATGTTCAGTGATTTTATTGATGTTACTAACTCTATTATTGATTGCCATGGACTTGCTTTATCTGACACGGCAGTCTTCCCTTATTCTGAGAGGTGTTGGAATATATTCTGTCTAAAGGTAAAACAGAATGTTGATAATTATTGTAAAAACTTGGGAGTCGATCCAATTGCAGTTATACCATTTTCTTGTTGGGCAGAGAGGTCTTTACATTCTGAACAACCTGCGAATCCCGATGCTAGTTTTGTTCGTGATGCTCTAGATGTGGTCAAAGATACTCAGGTTAAAAAACATTTTTTGAGATCTGTATATAATCTAATTCCTTACAACAAGTTTTATGGAACTATAATAGATTTTCATGATACGATGAAAATAAAAAAAGTTGAATCTAAAGAGAATAGATTAACTATTTACGATGGTGGCACATATAAGAGCTCACACTATTATCCAAATGCTCCTGGCAAGTGTAATATTGTATTTGATTGGTATATTAATATTCCGTATGATGTTCCTGACTGGATATTGCCAGTCAGTTGAACATGCAATCACAGACAACAGTCATTCTTGGATATTTTTGTACTTCTTCTAGTGGTGGATATAATGCAGTATGGTATAACTCTGGATTAAAAATCATTAAACTATTCTCTTCACCATCATTGTTGAATATTTTATTCTCGGTTAGTTGTACGATTGTTCCATATTTGGGACTAGGATTCTTTAGATAATATACGACACCAATAGGGTTGTTTGTATGTGAGTGCATATTACCAAAAGTATTATGCTGTCTGAGTCTATTTCTTAATTGCTCTTGTGTGTGCTTTCCTGGGAATTCAATATCAGCAACTCTAGTAATCCAGGATGAATGTACTTGAATTGTACTTAAATCTATTCCTGTGACTTGACAATACTTGGCAATATGTTTTTTTACTTCTTTGTAGAATTGTATCCAAAGAGGATCAGTTATAAAATCTGTAAATGCTAGAAGTTGTGCAGATGCTTCGGGTGGATATACTTCTTTAGTGATTGGTTTTCTGGTAGTCTCTAACCATTTAACTGCAGAATCATATAAGTCAGGAAGAATCTCTTCTGGCATTACATCTAATGCTTTGTAGAAGTATGAATCTTCGTGCCTTTTGACTTGAATCTTCTTCGACATATCACAAAACATGCTGTGGTAGTATTTATTATCACTCTATGCTATACTGAAAACCTATAATACCCAAACTATGAAGACTGCACTTATAACGGGCATTACTGGGCAAGATGGTTCTTATCTTGCTGAGTTGCTGATTGAGAAAGGATATATGGTACATGGGATTGTGCGGCGTTCATCCCTAATTAACACTCATCGTATTGATCACATCTTCGATCATCCTCAGATGAAACTTCATTATGGTGATCTCACTGATGCTGGTAATCTGATTCATGTAATTCAGAAGTGTAAACCAGATGAGATCTATAATCTTGCTGCACAGAGTCATGTGAAGGTATCCTTTGAACTTCCTGAGTACACTGGTAATGTTGATGGACTGGGAACTCTTCGTATTCTTGAAGCAGTTCGTATTCTGGAGATGGAAGATAAGGTTCGTATCTACCAGGCATCTACCTCAGAACTTTATGGTCTTGTTCAAGAAGTTCCTCAGAAGGAGACTACTCCCTTCTATCCACGTTCTCCTTATGGTGTAGCAAAACTCTATGCGTACTGGATCACGAAGAACTATCGTGAGTCCTATGGAATGTATGCTTGCACAGGTATTCTGTTCAATCATGAATCTCCTCGTAGGGGAGAGACGTTTGTAACCAGGAAGATTACTAGAGGTCTGTCTAAGATTAGTTGCGGTCTTCAAGATGTTTTGTATCTGGGTAACTTGAATGCAAAGCGTGATTGGGGTCATGCCAAGGACTACGCTGAAGCGATGTGGTTGATGCTTCAGCAAGACTCTCCAGAGGATTATGTCATTGCAACTGGTCAGCAGTATTCTGTCAGGGAGTTTGTAGAGAAGTCTGCAGATTACTTTGGTATGGATATTGAGTGGCGTGGTGAAGGATTAGATGAGATTGGAGTTGACAGGAACACTGGCAGAGTCGTCATTAAAGTAGACGATAAATACTTCCGCCCAGCAGAAGTTGAGTCTCTTTTGGGAGATGCAACAAAAGCAAAAGAGCAACTAGGTTGGGAACCTAAAATTTCATTTGATGAACTTGTTGAGGACATGTGTATCTATGGACAGTGATTCTAAGATTTTGGTTGCTGGTGCCAACGGTTTAGTTGGATCGGCAATTGTGAGGTGCTTGAAGAGTAAAGGGCATAAGTTTGTCATTGAAGCAACTCGTAAAGAAGTTGACTTTACAGATCAGGTACAGACTCAAGCATATTTTGGTTCTGTAGAACCAGAGTATGTTTTTGTTGCAGCTGCAAAAGTTGGTGGAATCATGGCAAATAAAACTTTGCCTGCGGATTTCATCTACAAGAATCTAATGATTCAATCTAATATCATTAATTCTGCTTATGAATATGGTTGTAAAAAACTTGTATTCTTAGGATCATCTTGTATCTATCCGAAGCATCCTGAGATTCCTATTACCGAAGACCAGTTGATGACTGGTCCTCTGGAACCAACAAATGATGCATATGCTATTGCAAAGATTGCTGGAATCAAGATGTGTCAAGCATATCGTCAGCAGTACGAGTTTGATGCTATCTCACTTCAACCAACTAATTTGTATGGGGTGAAGGATAACTTTGATCCTCTATCGAGTCATGTTATTCCTGGAATCATGCGTAGGATGCATGAGGCAAAACTGAACGGTGATACTGAGTTCTGGTGTTGGGGAGATGGTTCTCCCTTGAGAGAATTCTTGTACATTGATGATATGGCAGAAGCGTGCTATGCTTGCATGGAAAACTATAGTGATCCAGAGATCATCAACATCGGTACAGGATATGATATCTCCATCAAGGAGTTGACAGAAGTCATTGCTGAAGTTGTTGGATACAATGGTGACATTAAATGGGATACCACTAAACCAAATGGAACTCCCAGAAAGGTCATGAATGTAGACAAACTTCTTGGTCTTGGATGGAAACCTAAAGTTGATATTGTAGAGGGACTGACTAAAACTTACGAATGGTTTAAAGAGAATTATGATCGGATTTAATGCTTTAGGGCAACTGGGTAGACTTGGTAATCAGATGTTCCAGTATGCATCTCTTCGTGGCATTGCTGCAAAGAATGGGTACAACTTCATGATTCCTCCTCCAGCAGAGTCTTATGAGAAAATGGATGAGTGGACACAACATCAGTTGTTCTATCCATTTAATATGAGTACGATTGAGAATCTAAATGTACAATACACTGATGGTGAACGACCAGTTGTAAGTGAGAAGCATTTTGGGTTTGATGAAGATCTGTACAATAATTGTCCTAGGTGGGTAGATGTTAGGGGTTATCTTCAATCTGAAAAGTATTTTAAGGAAATTGAAGATGTAATTCGTGAAGATTTTACATTTAAACCTCAGTTCCTTAGACCTAGCAGATCTATGATTGGATCTCTTGAAGATCCCGTATCTCTTCATATCAGACGGACAGATTATCTTACTCTGTCACATCATCATAATAATCTTGGATTAGATTACTATGAGGAAGCATTGACTCACTTTGATGAAGATAGAACTGTTGTTATCTTCAGTGATGATCCTGAGTGGTGTAAAGAGCAAAGTCTATTTGAGAGTGACAGATTCTTGGTTGCTGAAGGTAATATAAATTATACTGACTTGTGCTTGATGAGTCTCTGTAAAGCACATATCATCGCCAACTCCTCATTCTCTTGGTGGGGTGCATGGTTGGCGGAGAGCGAGAAGGTTATCGCTCCTAGTAAGTGGTTTGGTCCAGATAATCAACATCTGGATACTACTGATCTTTATTGTGAAGGATGGATTGTGATCTGATGAAAGTTGCTGTAATTTTTATTGGCACTGAGAAGTATCTAAACTTCCTGCCAACTTGGTATGAGAGTTGTGAGAAGTTCCTTCTTCCTGGAGTTGAGAAGAAGTATGCCATCTTTACTGATGGTGAGATTCCTGAAGCACCTGATAACGCTGTTATCTAC
>MDSW01173382.1_pt1 | contig 16133 bp, 15 predicted proteins | sample 811171 | NCBI WGS metagenome assembly MDSW01 (sample SAMN05326641, study PRJNA326480) | marine metagenome | isolation source: seawater | place: Atlantic Ocean: North West | collected 2012
TTAACTTTGTTCGCATCACCTAATACTGCAGCAGCAACCGCTCTGCACACATCAACGTCAACACCAGTCCAATTTCCAGATGCGTCAGCATTTGAAAATCCTGGAAGACCTTGAGAAACTCCACATCTTACAAAACCTTTTTTTGTAGTGTTTTTTAGAGTTTTAGACTTTTTAGCAGCCATAGCTTCTGTTCCAAAAGCAAATAGAACAGCAAGTACAGCAAACAAAGAAGTCAATTGTTTAATGTATTTTAACATATTTTTTCCTTATGTTTATTTGTTAACAAATAATTCAAAATTTTTTTTGAATTGTTGCGATTATCATTGAATTAAGTTTTTCTTCAAGAATAATTAAGTATAAAATTTTATTAATATCTCTATATTTGGTTTAGTATATTAATATTATTACCATATATAGTGTTAACAAAAATTTTATAACTAATAACTTTATCAATTTTATTATTAGTCTAAAAAACAATTATGAGCATAAAATATCTAAAAAAAGCAACGAAGACATCATCTACAGATGATATTAAAACTAGAGAAATAGTTGAAAATATTCTTAAAGATATTGAAAAAAAAAGAGAAGAAGGATGTATAGAATTAACAAAAAAATTCGATAAGTATGAAGGTGATATAATTGTATCAAAAGATAAAATTGAAGAAATTAAAAAAAAATTAGATCAAAAAACAAAAGATGATGTTCAGTTTTCACATGAACGAGTAAAAAAATTTGCCGAAGCTCAATTAAAAAATTATGGCCAAGATTTTGAAGTTGAATTATCAAAAGGATTATTTGCTGGACAAAAATTAATACCAGTTAATACGGCAGGTTGTTATGTGCCTGCAGGAAGATATGCTCATATAGCATCAGCAGTAATGAGTGTTACAACTGCAAAAGTCGCAGGTGTTAAAAATATAATTGTATGCAGTTCTCCTAAACCTATTGTTGGTGTTCATCCAACAATAATTTATACTGCAGATCTTTGTGGTGCTGATGTAATTTTAAATTTAGGTGGAGTTCAAGCAATAGCTGCAATGACTAATGGTTTATTTGGTAATAGTCCAGCTGATATATTAGTGGGTCCAGGTAACCAATTTGTAGCTGAAGCAAAAAGAATTTTATTCGGTAAAGTTGGAATAGATTTATTTGCCGGGCCTACAGAAATTGCTATCATTGCAGATAATAAAGCTGATCCTGAAATTGTTGCAGTTGATTTAGTTGGCCAAGCTGAACATGGTTATAATTCACCTGCTTGGTTATTTACAAATAGTAAAGATCTAGCTGAAAAAGTAATTAAAAGAGTTCCTGAACTTATAAGTGAATTGCCTGAATTACCAAAAACAAATGCCGAGGCAGCCTGGAATGATTATGGTGAAGTTATACTGTGCGATACAGATGAAGAAATGGCAACCATTAGTGATGAATATGCTCCAGAACATTTAGAAGTACAAACACAAAACTTAGATTGGTTTCTCAATAGACTTAAAAATTATGGTTCATTGTTTGTAGGTGAAGAAACAACTGTTGCTTATGGAGACAAATGCTCAGGTACAAACCATATTTTGCCAACTAAAGGAGCAGGCAGATATACTGGTGGTTTATTTGTAGGAAAATTTATAAAAACATTGAGTTTTCAGAGAATGACAAAAGAATCTACAGAATTAGTTGGAGCAGCAGCAGCAAGACTCTCACGTTATGAAGGAATGGAAGCTCATGCAAGAACTGGCGATATAAGACTTAAAAAGTATGGTTATTTAAAATAATTAATGAATGAAAATAAAGAACTAAATATTGAAGAAACTTTTGATCTTGCTCTTCAAAATCACAAAAAAAAAAATTTTAAAGAAGCAGAAAAAATTTATAAAAAATTATTAAAAATAAATCCAAATTTTCCAGGCGTTTATTATAACCTAGGTATAATGTTTAAAGAATCTAAAGAATATCAAAAAGCTATAAATTCTTATGAAAAAGCAATTAAAATTAAACCTGATTATATAGAAGCATATAATAATCTTGGAATGCTTTATAAAGAAATTGATCAACTAGATAATTCAATAAATTCTTATGAAAAAGCGATTAATATAAATCCAATGTACCCAGATACACATAATAATCTAGGGTTAACATTTTTAAAGTTAAAAAATTATCAAAAAGCAATGGCATGTTTTGAAAAAACAATTGAACTTAATTCTAATCATGCTTCCGCATACAGTAACCTTGGCATAGTTTTTAAAGAATTAGGTGAATATGAAAAAGCCATAATTTGTTACGAAAAAGCAATTAAAATTAACCCTAATTATTCAAATGTTTATTATAACTTTGGTAATATATTAGTAGAGTTAAAAGAATTTAAAAAAGCAAAAAACTGTTTTGAAAAATTAATTAATTTAGATCCAAATTATAAAAAGGGGTATTCTGGTTATGGTAATTTGTTACTTAAATTTTCTCAACATCAAAAAGGTTTGTCATATATTAGAAAAGGTGACGGCATAATTAGATTTTCACGAAATGAAATAAAAATTATTTGAAAAATTAAATGAGAAGAATAAATCTTAATACTGAAAAAACCCACTTCATAGGTTGCTGGAGTTTAGAAAATAATGATTTATGTAACAAAATTACTAATTTTTTTAAAGATAATAAAAATTTACAAAAACAAGGTATTACAGCAAGTGGTAAAGATTTAAAGACAAAAAGCCGAATTGATATTACTGTTAGTCCCAATGATTTAAAAAATCCAAAATTTGATATTCTTAAAAAATATATAAATGAATTACATAAATGTTTTTTAGACTATCAAAATCAATGGCCATTTTTAAAAACAATGATTAAAGATATAGACATAGGTGAATTCAATATAGGAGAATACTCACCGGGAGATCATTTTTCTAAAGTTCATAGTGAAAGAACATCAATAGCAACTTTGCATAGACTGTTTGCATGGATGACTTATCTTAATGATGTTGAAGATGGAGGACAAACAAATTTCAGTCATTATGGAATAAAAATTAAACCTGAGATTGGGAAAACATTAATTTGGCCAGCAGAATGGACACACGCGCATACTGGAGAAATCTTAAAAAGTGGGAAAAAATATATGATTACAGGTTGGATGTATTTCCCACCTCCTGAATTATAAATTTGAAATTTTTAAAATGGCGCGCTCTGGAGGATTCGAACCTCCGACCTGCGGTTTAGAAAACCGATGCTCTATCCAGCTGAGCTAAGAGCGCATTATTAATCATTATTTATATTATTAATTTAATTTTTAAAAATAAATTTTTTAATAATTATTAATAAAGTCAATAATTCAACTCTTCCGATTATCATAAATAAAACTAGGAAATACTTAGTAAAATAATGTAAATCAGAAAAATTAAATTCATTTAAACCATGAATATTTGAATTAACTGTATTCATAAGTGTAAGAATTGATAATTTAAATGCAGATTCAAGATTTATACCTGAAATAGTTAATACTGAAGATAAAATAATTAACGAAAATATAAATATTAAAACTGAAATAAAATACTTATTTATATCGCTTGTTTCCAATTTTGAGCCAGAAAATTCAAGTTTGTTTATAAAAATATTTAATGGTTTTGCATGAGAAGCTAATTCATTAATAGAAAATTTGAATAATGAATAAATTTTAACAAATCTTATTCCTGAGCTTGTAGAAAAAAAGGAGCCTCCAATAATAGTTATTAATAAAAATATAAATGAAATATTTTGATAAGAACCAGATAATGAAATGCCTATATTAGATACACTGCTACATATTGCCAGAAAAATTGTACTAAAATTATTATCACTATTGATTATAAAAAAAAATGATAAAATAATGATAATTAAATAAAATAAAAGATAAAAATCTTCCTGAAAAAAACTTATACTTTTTTTTCTAATAAAAAAAAGATTATAAGATAAAAAAAGACTAAAAAAAGAAATAAGCATGGAAAAAGAAATGCCTAGTTCTTTAATTTTCGTGTTAACAATAGACTCAAGATTATTTGTTGGAAGAAAACCACCAGACGAAATAATAGTCATAGCAAGATTAAATGAATCGAATGCTCTTACATCAAGAATATTCAGTAATAAAAAAATTACAAATGTTAGAGAAACATATAGAATTAAAATCTTTGCAGACTGTTTTAATGTTTCTGTATTATTAAATGATAATAAATTAGTAAGTGGTTTTTTTAAATTAGAATCAAAAATATCTATTAATAAAATTATTGAAAATAAAAAATATAATCCACCAATCCATTGTGATGAAGATCTCCATAAAATTAAACTTTCGTCTAAATGTTTAATATTTTCAAAAATAGAAAAACCCGTTGAGGTAAATCCAGAAACTGCTTCAAAATATGCATCAATAAAAGTAATATTATAAATACTAAAATAATATGGAATAGATATAAATATAGGTAAAATTATATATCCAGAAAATACAATAATAATTTTTTCATAAATAGAAATTTTATTATCAATGTCTTTTTTTTTAATTAGAAAGCTTAAACCAAATAAAATTGAGACTAATAACGAATATACGTAACTATCTATATTAAGATATAAATTAAAATAATTTGAATAAATTATATTAAAAAATGATAGTATTGATATTATTATAGAAAAAATTCCTAAATAAATTAAGCTAAATCTACTCATTTAAAATTCTAAAATGAGCTAATTCTAAACATGCTTTCTACAAGCGACATTTGATCTCTCTTAGCTAAAAAAACTACTTTATCTTCTTTTTTAAAAACAAAACTTGATCTTGGAATTATTATATCTTTACCTCTTAATATTGCTCCAATTCTTATTTCGTCAGGTAAATTACTTTCTTTTAACTCTTTATTAATTAATTCAGAAGTTTCTATAATTTCGGCTTCTATTACTTCATATTCACCATTTAAAATAGTATATGCAGTTTCAATTGTTCCTTTGTGAACATGTTTCAGTATACTTGAAACTGTATTCATTCTTGGATCAATTAAATCATCAATTTTTAATGAAGATTGTAATAATGAATAATTAGGCTTATTGATAAGTGCCATAGTTCGTTTGTCTTTTGAAAATTTTTCAACTAAGACACTTACCATCAAATTATCTTCATCATCATTTGTAAGAGCTAAGACAGTTTCTACGTCTTCCAAATTAGCTTCCGAAAGAACTTCTTCATCTAATCCATTACCATTAATAACAATTGTATTATTTAATTCATTTGCAATATACTCGGCTCTTGTTTTATCTTTTTCGATTATTTTAATTCTAGCTGACTCAATTGATTGCTCAATATTTTTAGCTAAATTAAAACCTATATTTCCACCACCAATTATAAGTAATTTTGTAGAAATTTTTTCTTCATGACCGAATGCTAACAAAGTCTGTTGCATCTGTTCTGAATTAATTATTACATAAGCTTTGTCATTCTTTTTTAAAATATCAGTTTTTTTCATAATCTTGAATTTTTCACCTCTTATAACTCCAAGAATATTAGCCTCTAACTTAGGAAATTTTTTGGTAAGTTCATTTAAAGGTATATTTATTAATGGGCAGTTATCTCTAACAAAAATTTCTAATAATCTAATTTTGTTTTCAGCAAATATTACATTGTCCAGAGCTCCTGGTGCTTCTAATTTACGTTCTATCGACTTAGCAATTTCTAATTCAGGTGAAATTATTACATCAATAGGTAAATTTTCTTTATTATAAACCTTTGAAAATTTAGGATTTAAATAATCTTTAGAACGAATTCTTGCTATTTTTTTTTGAATATTAAATATTGAATATGCTATCTGACAAATCAACATGTTGATTTCATCATTTTTAGTAACGGCAATGATCATATCAGCTTCTGCTGCATTAGCTTTTTCCAGTATTAAAGGATAAGTTGCTTTTCCAACTATGCCTTTAACATCTAAACCATCATTTATTTTTTGGATATCTTCGCTAGATTGATCAATGACTGTTATTGAGTGATTTTGTTCGCTAAGTAATTTGGCAATCGTAAAACCTACCCTTCCAGCACCACAAATAATTATGTTCATTAGTTTAAACCTTTAACACCTAAGTTTCTTAGTTTTCTATGCAAGGCTGATCTTTCCATTCCAACAAATTTTGACATTTTTGAAATATTTCCCCCAAATTTTTTTAATTGAGTTGTTAAATATTCCTTTTCAAAATTTTCCCTTGCTTCTTTTAATGGTATTGAAAGAGTATCTTTAACGTCAAAGCTAGATTTGTCTGAAGATTTTAAAGACTCTTTAACAATATTTAGTATTTTTTCGCTACTGTTCCCTGGTGAAAGAATAGCAATTCTTTCAATCAAATTTCTCAATTCTCTTACATTACCTGGCCAATTATAATTTATTAAGTAGTTATAATGTGGCTTTAAATCAAATTTTTTTAAATTATAGTTTTTAGATATTTTTTCAGAAAAATATTCAATTAATACCGGAATATCATCTGCTCTTTTTCTTAATGGATATATGTCTATATTAAAAACATTTAATCTATGAAATAAATCTGCTCTGAAATTTCCTTCTTTAATTTCTTCATGAATATTTTTACTTGTTGAGCAGATTATTCTAACATCAACTTTAATATCATGATTTCCATTAATTCTTCTAAATTTTTGATCAATTAAAACTCTCAAAATTTTTGATTGAGTTTCCAACGGTATTTCAGTAACCTCATCAATAAGCAGAACCCCCCCACTAGATTTCTCTAATGAGCCATAAGTTATTGAACCATTGTTTTTTTCTTCACCAAATAATTCAAGTTCATATTTTTTAACATCGAGTAATGCTCCATTTAAAACAATAAATGGACCTTTCTTACGATTTGAAATTTTATGAATTTTTCTAGCTACTAATTCCTTGCCCGAACCTGTTGGTCCATTTATAAAAATTCTACTTTCTGAATTTGATAGTTTTTCTATTTGATCTCTTATTTTAACAATGTTTTGACTATTACCTACTAAGTCAAAAGAGTGAAATAACTGAGTTTGCAAGTTTTTATTTTCATATTTTAATTTATAATTTTCTACAGCTCTATTAACAAAATTCATTAGCCTTTCTCTGTCAAAAGGTTTTTCTATAAATTCAAATGCACCTGACTTTAAGGATTTTATCGCCATTTCTATATTAGCATGTCCTGATATTATAATAACCGGTATGTCTTTATTTTTTTTTTTTATGTGAGTAAGTAGTTCTATACCATCATTATCACCTTTATCTAATTTAACATCAATGATTGCAACGTCTGGTAATTTTTTATCAATTTCAGATAAAGCCTGGTTATAATTTGCTGCGACTCGTGTTTTAAATCCAGCTTCATCGATTAAATCTTTTAATATTAATCGTATGTCAGGATTATCATCTATAATTAAAATTTCTGATGACATTAATTTTTTGGAAGAAGAATTTCTACCTTAGCTCCATTTTTATTAGTATTAAATTTAATTGTTCCATTATGATCATTTATTATCTTATTTACTATTGATAAACCTAAACCAGATCCTTTGGGTTTAGTTGTGAAATAAGGTTTTGTTATATTTTTTATTATATCCTTTGAAAAACCAGTTCCATTGTCAGTTATATTAAGGCCTATATAATCATTTTTGTCCAATATTTCTATATCAATAATCTTAGAAAAACCGCCATTTTTATTAAATTTTTCTTGAATACTTTCAATAGAATTTTTAACTAAATTAAAAAAAACTCTACTTATCTGTTCACCATCACACTTAACAATTAAATCTTCTTTGTCGTATTTTATTTTAATCGAAATTGATTTATCAATCTCTTTAAGCAATGATAAATTATGATTAATTATATTAATTATTTTCTTTTTTTCAAAAATTGGTTTTGGCATTCGAGCAAAATCAGAAAATTCATTAACTAAATTTTCTATTTGTTTAATTTGTTTAATAATAGTTTTTAAATAACTATCAAAATTATTTTTTTCATTTGCTTCTATTGAGTCTTGGTATTTATTTTTTAATCTATCAATAGTTAACTGAATAGGAGTTAAAGGATTTTTAATTTCATGTGCCAATTTACGTGCTACATTTTCCCATGCTTCATGTCTTTCCGATAATAAAAGTTTTTCTTGTTGAGATTTAAGTTTATCTATCATTAAATTAAAATTTTTGTTTAAAGTTTCTAATTCAATATCTGTTTTTATTTCAGGAACCTTTGTATCTAAATCTCCTTTTCCTATGTTAGTAGAAGCAAGAATTAGATTATTAATAGATCTAAAAAACCTAGAAGAAAATTTAATTGCTATAGATATAGACAAAAATAACAACAATGTAACTACAACAACATAAATAAGTATGAAGGAAATTTTAATTCCAGTTCTTTCGTCTTCAACTGTATAGTAAAAATTTATAGCTTCTTCCGATTCAATTAAATATTTAGAAATCTCTTTTTCAAGAAATTTTACTACATATAAAAATGAGTCAGGATAATCTGTAAGTCTAATTAAAGCAGCTGATTTATTTTCAAAAGTATTAATAATTTTAAGTGGTCTATCATCGTTTAAAACCATTTGAAGTGCCCTGTCTTCAACTGGGGCATATCCTGTATCAGATGAAGAAATAATTACATTTTTTTTACTATCAATTAAGTGTATTTGATCGAGATTTCTAATTAATCTTTGTGTATTTAAAAAATTTATAAAATTTGTTTTATCTTCGTTTAGATATAAATTTAGGTTTTTATTCAAATCAAATGCTACAAGCACAACATCAGACTCAACTTTGTTTCTTTTTTCATCTACATAATTTTTCGCAAGTTCATATGAATTATTTACCGCTGTAGTTATTTTTTCGTCTAAATATTTTTCTAACGCAAATGAAAATAGGAAAAGAGAAAAAATAGCAATCAAAACTGATGGAATTAATGTAAATAGAGAGAAAAAAGTTATATATTTTCTATTAGCAATGGATCCTCTTACATTCATATCATTTTTAAGTGAGTTTTTAATTTCTATAAAAATTATTAAAAAAAATATAAGCAATAAAATAATGTTTGCTATAAGCAAATATTGTAGATTATTTTCCGTAAGTTCAACAAAGCTTTTATTGATAAATGTCAGAAAGGTCAAAAAACCTACGGAGAGTGTAACTATAAAAATTATAGCAATAAATATATTTTGTTTTATAAATCGGAACATAAATTTGAAATCATATAAATTATCTTATAAATTTAATTATGAATAATTGCTTTATAATACTCGCAGCTGGCGAAAGTAAAAGATTTAAATCAAAAACGCCAAAAGCATACTATTTTTATAGGGGAAAACCTCTATTTCTTCACTCAATAGATAAAGCAAAAGAATCAAAAAAATTCAAAAAAATACTTCTAGTAATAAATAAAAAACACAAAAAATTTCTAAAAAAGATTCAGCTTAAAAATGTCAAAATTATAAATGGTGGTAATAATAGATCAGAATCTTCCTTTAAAGCCTTGAGATATATAAAGAGTAGTAAAATTTCTAAAGTCTTTATTCATGATGCTGCTAGACCAAATTTTACATTAAAATTAATTTCAAAGTTATTTTTTGGTTTAAAAAAATATAATTGTGTTGTTCCTGTAATTAAAACAAATAATTCAGTTAAACTTAAAGAAAAAAATGAATTAAAAAATATAGATAGAGATAAAATATATTTAACTCAAACTCCGCAAGCATTTGATTATAAAACTCTTTTAAATTTACAAAAAAAAACAAATAAGCAAATAACAGATGATTCAAATCTTTTCATTGAAGAAAACAAAAAAGTAAAATTTATAAAAGGTGAAAAAAATAATTCTAAAATTACTTTAAAATCTGATATATTAAATAAAAATAATTTTAGTTATGGAATAGGTTTTGACATCCATAGATTGGTACCAAAAAGAAAACTATTTTTAGGAGGTATTAAAATTCCATTTGATCTCGGAACTTTAGGTCATTCTGATGGAGATCCAGTTTTACATTCTGTTACAGATTCAATTTTAGGCGCATGCAAGATGGGTGACATCGGTGAAAAATTTTCTGATAAAAATAAAAAATATAAAAATATAAGATCTACAATTTTGCTCAAAAAAATTATAAATCAAATAAAATTAAAAAATTACTTTATTAACAACATTGATATTAATATTATTACTCAAAAACCAAAAATATCTATGTATAAAAATAAAATGGCACAGGTAATTTCTGAAATTTGCGAAATATCTAGAAACCAAATAAATGTTAAAGGAAAAACTACTGAGAAATTAGGTTTAATTGGAAAAGAAAAAGCCATAGCGTGTGAGGTAATAACATCTGTTATAAAATATGATTAATAGAATTAATTTTTTATTTGTTACATTATTTGGTATTGGAAAATTAAAAAAAATACCTGGTAGTTATGCTTCTTTAGTTACTATTTTTTTTTTATTTTTTTTATTTCATATATTAAGCTTTTCACCAAATTATGTTTTAATAGGAGTTATAATTGTATTTTTAATTTCTCTATATTCAGTAAATATTTTTATAAAAAAATTAGATGATAAAGACCCAAAAGAAGTAGTTATAGATGAATTTATAGGTCAATCTATACCAATATGTCTTTACGAAATCGCTCACCAAGGAACAAGAGAAACTAGTCAGGTTTTAACGTTTTATTTCATAATGTTTATTTTATTTAGAATTTTTGACATTACTAAACCCTACCCTGTAAGCTACTATGATAAAAATTTTAAGAACAGTTTTGGCGTTATTATGGATGATGTCTGTGCTGGCTTGTATGTTGTTGCTGTTCTTGTTTTATATATGGTAATTACTTCATGAAAAAACTAACTCAAAAAGTTTTTAAATTATTAAGTAAAAAGAGGTTAAAAATATCTTTTGTAGAATCCTGTACTGGTGGTTTACTTTCTGCTTATATGACTTCTATAAGTGGATCATCTAAAATTTTCACCCTTGGATTAATTACTTATTCAAATCAAGCAAAAATTAATATTCTTAAAGTTTCAAAAAAAACAATAATTAAGCATGGTGCTGTAAGTTATGAAACGTGTTTATCTATGGTTAAAAATTTAGACAAAATGAGCAAAACTGATATTTCTTTATCAATTACTGGAGTAGCTGGGCCGAAAGGCGGGACAAAGAAAAAACCTGTAGGTTTAGTCTATATAGGAATAAAAAAAGGAAAGAAAACTATAGTTAAAAAATTCTTGTTCAAAAATAAGAAAAGAAACCTAATCCAAAGATCTACAGTAAATAAAGCGTTAAATTTAATTTTACTTCTTGCTAAATAAATCTTCAGCTCTTTTTTGAAAAGCGTCTGCTATTTTATCTAATCCAAATTGAAATGATTTCGTCATAATTATATTTAAAAAATCATTTTTTAGTTCAAAATCTACATCAAAAAAAACTTCCGTAAAATTATTTTTCTCTTTAAAATGCCATTTATTTTCAAGATGTTTTAAAGGACCATCAAGATTAGTTACGTAAATTGAATCTTCTTTTTTATTAAATTTAACATCACTTTTATAAGTATCTTGAAAAGGACCCTTTCCGATTGTTAAATCAGCGATAATTAATAATAAATCGCCCTTATTTTTTTTTTCATAAATTTTTGAATTTAAACAGAATGGAACAAAATGTGGATAATTTTCAATATCTAGAACAAGATCAATTAACTGTTCTTTTTTACATTCAATTGATCTTTTAACTGATGCTTTGGGCATTAGTCTGATTTATTCTATTTTCTTGAAGAACTGCAAAATCCTCATCAGCATGATAAGAAGATCTTGTTAAGGGCGATGATGAAACTAGTAAAAAACCTTTTGCTTCAGCTATAATTTTTAATTCATCAAATTCCTCTGGTTTGTAATATCTGTGTAGAGGATGGTGTTTAGCAGATGGTTGTAAATATTGACCTATAGTTAAAAAATCAACTTCAGCATATCTTAAGTCATCCATTACTTGCAGCACTTCATCTTTATTTTCACCTAAACCAACCATTAATCCTGACTTAGTAAATATTTGATTGTTAATTTTTTTTACATTTTTTAACAATTCTAATGATGCAAAGTACCTTGATCCGGGTCTAACTTTTTTATAAAGGCCAGGAACAGTTTCAATATTATGATTGAAAACATCGGGTTTCGCTTCGATAACTTTTTTGTAAGAAGCTCCTTTTCTTAGAAAATCTGGAGTTAAAACTTCAATTGTAGTATTTGGATTATTTTTTCTTATTTCTAAAATGACATCAAAAAAATGATTAGCACCACCGTCAACTAAATCATCCCTATCAACCGATGTTATAACAGCATGTTTGAGATTTAATTTTTTAATTGCTGTTGAAATATTAATTGGTTCTAATGGATCTAGTGGTTTTGGTTTGCCTGTAATAACATCACAAAAAGCACAGGCTCTAGTACAAGTATCACCCATAATCAAAAATGTTGCATGTCTTTTGCTCCAGCATTCACTTATATTTGGGCAATTTGCTTCTTGGCAAACAGTTTTTAAATTTTTTTGATTCACTATACTCTTTGTTAAAAAAAATTCCTGAGTATTAACAAGCTTTGATTTTATCCAATTAGGTTTTTTTTTTATCGGATTAACTGGTTTATTTAATTTTTCGGGATGTCTAATTATCATTATTAATTATATAAGTATCTTCGTTGTCTTTTCCAAATAAAAATTTACTTCTTATCAATGTTTCTATATAATCAAGATCTAAATTATTGGTTAATAAAGAGTTTTTAAATTCAAGATCGTCAATTTTATCTAAATAATTTTGCTCGGTTTGTCGCAGGTCTTTTAAAATTTCATTTTTTTTAATATATGAAAACAAACCACGTTCTCCATCAAGAAGATTGAAAATAATGTATAAAATAATAAAAGTAGAAATAAGTAAAAAATAATTTTTTTTAATCAAATTTAACATATTTATAAATTATTCATTTTTGCTTTCTTGCCAAGCTCTTCTTCTATTCTTATTAAACGATTATATTTGGAAACTCTTTCAGATCTAGCTAAAGATCCTGTTTTAATTTGAGAAGAATTTGTCATTACTGCTAAATCTGCAATAAATGTATCTTCTGAATCCCCCGATCTATGTGATATTATTGTTGTTAAATTATTTTTTTGTGCCAAATCTATAACATTTAAAGTTTCTGACAAGGTACCAATTTGATTAACTTTAATTAATATTGAATTTGCAGATTTTGATTTTATACCTTTATTAAGTCTTTCTTCATTTGTAACGAATAAGTCGTCACCAACAATTTGTATTTTTTTCCCAATAGCTAATGTTAATTTTGTCCATGCGTTCCAATCTTCCTCTGAAAATGGATCTTCGATTGATTTAATGGGATATTTAGATACTAAATCCTTATAATAATTAATTACTTCATCTACTGATTGATAATCAGATTTAATTGAATATTTGCCTTTACCGTCGTAAAGTTCATTTGCTGCAACATCTAAACATATAGAAACATCTAAACCAGGTTTTAATTTAGAAGATTCAATTGCATCAACAATCAAACTCAAAGCCTCTTCATTAGAATTTAATGAGGGTGCAAAACCCCCTTCATCACCAACGTTAGTAAGAAATTTTTTTGATTTTAAAATTTTTTTTAGATTTTGTATTACTATAAAACATTTTTCAATGGCATCCATAAAGTTTATTGCTGAATCAGGTCTGATCATAAACTCTTGAATATTTAAATTATTATCTGCATGTGCGCCTCCATTAATTATATTCATTAAAGGAAAAGGTAAAAAAAAATTTTTTTTTGAATCTATATAACATTCATTATTTAATATAATTGAAGATTTTCTTACAGCTAAAGAAACAGCAAGAAGTGCGTTTGCTCCTAAATTTTTTTTATTATCGGTACCATCGAGCTTTATAAGAATATCATCTATATTTTTTTGATCTCTTGGATCTTTATTGATAATTTTTGGAGAAATTATTGTGTTAATATTTTTAACAGCTTTCAAAACACTCTTTCCTAAAAAATAATTTTTATCATTATCTCTTAATTCATGGGCCTCGAAAGCACCTGTAGAAGCACCAGATGGTACTATAGATGAAGTTTTTATATTATTATCTAACGTAACCTCTGCCTCTACTGTTGGATTTCCTCTGCTATCAAATACTTGTCTTGCTTGGATATGTTTTATTTTTGTCACTAATTGTTTTTTATAGTTTTATCAATTTCAACTAACTGCTTTAATAAATTTTCAAGTTTAGATATTGGAATCATATTAGGGCCATCTGATGGCGCGTTGTCGGGGTCCTGATGTGTTTCCATAAATATTCCCGCAACACCTACTGCAGTTGCCGCTCTAGCTAAATGTTCAACAAATTCCCTTTGTCCTCCACTTGATTCACCTTGACCTCCGGGTTGTTGAACGGAATGAGTAGCGTCAAATATAACTGGATATCCATCTTTTGCCATTATAGGTAAAGACCTCATATCTGAAACTAATGTATTGTATCCAAAACTTGCGCCTCTTTCTGTAACAAGAATATTATTATTCCCAGATTCTGAAATTTTTTTTGTTACATTTTTCATATCCCATGGAGCTAAAAATTGACCTTTTTTTACATTTATAATTTTTTTTGTATTCGCAGCTGAAATTAACAAATCTGTTTGACGACAAAGAAAAGCAGGTATTTGTAAAATATCAACATGTTTTGCCACCAGAGAACACTGTTCTGAATTATGGATATCAGTTAATATAGGGACATTAATCTCTTTTTTTATTTTATCAAAAATTGGAAGTGATTTTTCAAGTCCCACACCTCTTTTTCCTTTCAAACTTGTTCGATTAGCTTTATCAAATGAGGTTTTGTAAATAAAACCAATTTCTAATTTTGAAGTAATTTCTTTTATTTTACCTGAAATGTCTAAAGCATGTTGTTCCGATTCTAGCTGGCATGGTCCAGCAATTAAACAAAAATTATTAGTATTCGATATTTCAATACTTCCACATTTAACTTTGAAATTTTTCATTTTTTATGATTTTTTGCAGCCTTTATAAAAGAAGAGAATAATGGATGTGGAGCCAAAGGTCTAGATTTAAATTCAGGATGAAATTGAACACCTACAAACCAAGGGTGATTTTTCAATTCTATAATTTCAGGTAAATTTTTATCAGGAGAATTACCTGAAAATATCAGACCTTTTTTTTCAAATTGGTTTCTAAAATTAATATTTACTTCGTATCTATGTCTATGTCTCTCTTTTATTATTTTAGATTTATATATACTTCTAATTAAAGAATTACTTATTAATTCTGCATCATAAGATCCTAATCTCATAGTCCCACCCAAGTCCTTATTTGTACCCTTAATTGTTTTACCATTTTTTTGCCATTCATTAATTAAACCAATTACTGGAATACATTTTTGTTTAAATTCTGTAGAAGAAGCTTTTTTAATATTTAAAACATTTCTAGCAAATTCAATAATTGCCATTTGCATTCCAAAACAAATGCCAAGAAATGGTATTTTATTTTTTCTTGCATATTTTATAGCAGCAATTTTTCCTTCGGTTCCTCTTTTGCCAAAACCACCAGGTATTAATATACCTGAAACATTTTTTAATTTTTTATTTATATCAGAGGGTTTTAAGTTGTCAGATTCTATTCTTACTAAATTAACTTTCAAATTATTGAAAATTCCACCGTGAACTAAAGCTTCGTCTAAAGATTTATATGCATCTTTTAAGTTTACATATTTACCAATTATTGCAATATTCACATATTTTTTCGGATTAAGTACTACTTTAGTGATATTTTTCCAAGGATTTAAGTTAACACTCTTTTTCGATTTAATGTTAAAATAATCAAGAACTTGTTTATCAAGTTTTTCCGAATTAAAACTAATTGGAGCTTCATAGATTGTTTTTACGTCAATAGTTTGAATAACATTTTTTATATCTACATTGCAAAATAATGATATTTTTTTTTTCTGATCTACAGGAATACTTCTTTCGCATCTGCATATAATTATATCTGGTTGTATACCTATGCTTCTTAGTTCTTTTACTGAGTGCTGTGTTGGTTTTGTTTTAATTTCGTCTGAAGCTTTCATGTAAGGAACTAAAGTTAAATGAATAAATAAA
>MDSW01215794.1_pt1 | contig 16132 bp, 16 predicted proteins | sample 811171 | NCBI WGS metagenome assembly MDSW01 (sample SAMN05326641, study PRJNA326480) | marine metagenome | isolation source: seawater | place: Atlantic Ocean: North West | collected 2012
AATATATTGGTCAATCATTTCAAAAAATCCGGACAAATCAGAAGCACTCCCAGTGATGTTAACTACTGTATTTGGATCTTCTTTAATTCCTGCATGCCTCAACTTAATGTCTATTAAACGAATTAACTCTAGAGCTCTTTCTCTCATCAATTGCGCTAAATCTCGCCTTCGAATATTAATAGGAGTGTTTGAACCTATTACATTAATAGCAATTTCTTCATGAATATCAATTGATCCAGGAGAAGTGTGACCGTACCTTAATTTTACATTTTCAGCATCTTCATAAGACATGTTATAGGTCAATGCAATATCATTTGTAAATTGAAACCCGCCGACAGGAATCACTGACAAATAAACCATACTTCCTCGATTGAAAACAGCAATATCAGTAGTTCCTTCACCAATATTGATCATTACAGAATTAACTTTTTGCTGTTTAATATTGGAAGACGAATAATAATCCGCTAAAGGCTGAAAAATAAATTTCTCAACGGACAACCCTGCTCCACCCAAAGCCTCTCTGATAAAATTTGTTTGTTCTAAATTGGAAGTAACTAAATGAGTAGATACTTCAATTCCCTGAGCATGCATTCCAACAGGATCAACAATTCCACCATGACCATCTATTTTATACCTGAACGGAAATGAATGGATAATTTCTCTAAATTCATTTCTTGCTTTTAAATTTACTTCTTGAGGAATAGACATTACTTCTTCATATGTAATTACTCCATGTGAACCTACTTGAGAAAAATAATCTTCACGATTTTCAAATCCGATTTGAGCTCCACTAATAGAAATATAAACAGAATCAGAATATCCTTTAGCCATATCAATAGCTTGAGAAAAGCTATCTTTAATGGAATCTACAGCAAGAGAAACATTTTCAATCGAACCCTTTTTTATTCCATTAGACTTGGAATGACCAAAACCTACAACTTCCAAATATTTCTTTTTGGATTTTGTAGCTATTAGTGTAGAAACTTTTGAGGTTCCTAAATCTATTGCTGTAATAAAATCTTGATTAATCATATTCACCTACATGCTCACGTTTAATGAAATTCTTTGGACTATTCGTAATTTCGCGCTACGGCTTCTAGGGTTAGAAGCTATTTCTTGTTCGTTTGGCTTAATCACTTTTTTATTAATTATCTTAATTAGGGCAGAATGCTGACACTGACACTCAATCACTGAGACAGGGCAAACACAATTTAAAGAATTTTTCTTGAAAAAATTTTTTACAATTCTGTCCTCTAAAGAATGATATGAAATAACAGAAAGATTTCCTCCAAATTTCAGTAATTTTAGGGCTTCTTCTAATCCTTTTTCTACATTTCTTAATTCTTGATTAACGTATATACGAAGAGCTTGAAAAACTTTCGTAGATGGATTAATTTTTGATTTAGATTGTCTTTTGCTATTTGAAATAATTTTTGTCAAATCAAAAGTAGTCTTTATAGGCCTAGAATCTACTATTGATTTAGCTATGATTCTTGATTGCCTCTCTTCCCCATATTTATAAAAAATATCTGCTAATTCTGATTCATCAAATGAATTTAATACTTCACTTGCAGACATACCTTTGGTTTTATCAAATCGCATGTCTAAGTCCGAATCAAATCTAAAACTAAAGCCTCTTTGTGTGTCATCTATTTGCATGGAAGACAAACCTAAATCTAATAAAATTCCGTCTACATCACAGTTATTAAAATTTCGTACTATTTGAACCATATCTACATAATTCCCCTGAGTAATATTCACTCTATTCCCAAAACTAGAAAGATTTTGTTGAGCCAATAAAACTGCATCTGAATCTAAATCAATTCCGATTACTGAAGAATTCGGGATTTTTTCTAATATTTCTCGAGAATGCCCACCCATACCTAAAGTAGCATCAACAAAGACTCCATTATTTAATCCTTCAAACGAAGTTATTACTTCTGTCAATAAAACAGGTATATGCACCCTGGACTTTCCCGTAACTATTAAATTTACTTATTCCCTCTTCTTTACTCAATACGAGTATAATTTCACAACTGGAATGCTTGCAGAGCAAGCAATTTTTGTTTCATTTTCATACGATTTTTCGTTTTTATGAGCATTTTGAGGGGTTATCACTATGAATCAACAATTTAAAGTAGGAATTTTAACTATTAGTGATTCAGGATCAATTGGCAAAAGAAAAGATGTTAGTGGGGCAATTTTAGAAAAATTTGCTGTTGCCAACAACTTAACAATTAGTCTAAAAGAAATTATTCCTGATGATTTTGATCAAATTCAAGAAACCCTAATCGAATGGAGTGACAACGGAGAAGTAGATTTAATTTTGTCTACAGGTGGAACGGGATTAGGTCCAAGGGACCGAACACCCGAAGCTACAAAACTAATCTTAGATATAGAAGTTCCTGGAATAGCAGAAATCATGAGAATTAAAACTTTTTCTGAAACTCCCTTTGCTGTACTTAGCAGATCAGTGGCAGGAGTCAGGTCTGGTTGTTTAATTGTAAATCTGCCTGGTAGCCCTTCAGGTGTTGAACAGTGCATGAAAATCATTTTACCTTCCATAAATCACGCATTAGAAATGATTAGAGGATGGAAAACACATTAATCATGATGTTTCATATATTTACATTATTCCCAAAAATGTTTTCGGAAATATTTTCCGATGGAATAATTGGTCGCGCTTTAAATGAAAATCTAATTAAAATTAATATTCACAATATTCGTGATTTTAGTAACGACAAACATTTTTCCGTAGATGATCTACCCTATGGAGGGGGACCAGGAATGTTGATGAAGCCAGAACCAATTTTCAATGCTGTAAACCAAATTAAAGATCAGTACAAAATCCAAAATAATTCTCCTGTCATTCTGACTACACCCCAAGGAGATAAATTGACTCATAATATTGCTCACAATTTTTCTGAATTCACAGAAATAATTATAATCTGTGGAAGATACGAAGGTTTTGATGAAAGAATAAGAAAGCATTTAGCAACTCATGAAATTAGTTTAGGAGATTTTGTTCTCAGTGGTGGTGAAATTCCAGCAATGGCAATAGTTGATTCAATTTCAAGATTACTACCTAATGTATTGGGAAGTGATGAATCTGCAAAAAACGATTCATTTTATAAAAACTTTTTACAATTTCCTCAATATACTAGGCCATCAAATTTTGAAGGAATGCTCGTCCCTGAAGTATTATTATCTGGCAATCATAAAGATATAGAAAAATGGCGAAAAATTGAATCAATCAAAAAAACGATTAATAAGCGCCCGGATCTTCTAGACTTACAACAATTCACCCAAGAAGAAAAAGAAATTTACTATCGAATTTTAGATGAAAATTCAAAGGAAAAAGAATGAAAAGTAAAGACTTTTTAACTATCAAAGACATTATTCCGAGAGAATTTATTAAATTAATTCAATCTGCAAAAGATATGAAAGACCATCAAACTCCACAATTACTTACTGGAAAAACTGCTGCCCTAATATTTGAAAAACCCTCTTTGAGAACTCGAGTCAGTTTTGAAGTAGGAATAAAACAAATGGGTGGAACATCTATTTTTCTAAGTAATAATGAAATCGGTTTAGGAATTCGAGAACCAGTATCAGATGTAGCTATGGTATTAGATAGGTTAGTTGATGTAATAATAGCTAGAGTTTATTCTCATCAAAGTTTAATAGAATTATCAAATCACACTTCCATTCCGGTAATTAATGCCCTTTCAGATATTGCTCACCCCTGCCAAGCACTAGGTGATTGCTTAACTATTTTTGAACAAAAAGGGCAATTACAAGGATTATCAGTAGCATTTATTGGAGATGGTAATAATATTGCAGGAAGCCTCGCCTTAGCATGTGCTTATTCTGGAATGAATTTTGGGATTGCATCGCCTGAAAAATACCAATTAAAACCTGACATCTGGAAAGAGGCTCAGGAAATAGCAAAAGAGAATAATACTACAATGAAGTGGTCATCAAATGTACAAGACATCGTATCAAATGCAGATATTGTGTATACCGATGTATGGGTAAGCATGGGAGACGAAGAGGAAAAAGAAGAAAGACTTAGCACTTTTTCCTCATATCAAGTCAACGAAAAAGTGCTTTCATTGGCCAAAAATGACTGCTTATTCATGCATGATATGCCTGCACATCGAGGTGAAGAAATTTCTATTAACATGTTAGATCATCCTAACTCTGTAGTGTATCAACAAGCAGAGAATAGGCTACATGCCCAAAAGTCAGTAATCAGAAACATATTCGAATCAAGTTTTTAAAATGTCTTTTCAATCTATGCCATTAGTCACAATAGTTGGTAGGCCAAATGTGGGAAAATCCACATTATTTAATAGAATTACAGGGCAAAGATCGGCAATAGTATCTGATATTTCAGGAACAACCAGAGATCGCGTATTGCAACAAACTGAATGGGGTGGAGATCATTTCACTTTGGTTGACACAGGAGGATTAGACCTATTTCCTGAATCTGTAATTTTAAAACAAGTAGAAGAACAGATTCTCTATGCCATTCAAGAAAGTGATGTAATCATTCTGTTAGTGGATATTTCTGTGGAAATCACTCTTTCTGATAGAGAAATATGCGATTTAGTTAGAAAAACTGGAAAACCTATAGTGTTAGCAGCAAACAAATCAGACAATGACAATAGAGAAAACCTAGTTTCTGATTTATATGAACTTGGATTAGGGCACCCCATACCAATAAGCGCTTACCACAACAAAGGTATAGACGATCTAATGGCAAATGTTATTAAAAATTTACCATTAAAAACACAATTCTCAGAACCAGACAGTGACCTCAATCTATCAATTATAGGAAGAACAAATGTTGGAAAATCATCTTTAATAAACTCTTTAACTGGAGAAAAAAGAGCCATAGTTAGTGAAATAGCTGGAACTACTAGAGATGCGTTAGACACTATTATTAAGTATAAAGACAAAGACATAACACTAATAGATACTGCAGGAATCAGAAGAAGAGGAAAAATCGAACAAGGAATTGAAAAATACAGCATCCTTAGAGCGGTTCGTGCAATTAACAGAAGTCATGTTGCTGGAATCGTCATTGATGCAACTGAATCAGCAACTGCACAAGACACCCATATTGCCAGTTATGTCATTGATGCTCTTAAAGGGTTATTTATCATCGTTAATAAATGGGATAAAGCTAAAGAATTAGGTATAAACAAACAAACTATTACTGCAGAAATTAGAGAAGCTTTTAAATTTGCAAGCTATGCACCTATATGTTTCACATCTGCATTAAATGGTACAGGGATCAATGATGTCCTTAATACATCTTTGAGAGTGCAATCAGAATGGTCTAAAGAAATCCCTAGACCTGACGTTAGAAAAACTATAATGTCTGCAGTAGCGGATCATCCCCCAGCAACGAGAGGCAAAAGAGAATTAAAAATTTACAGTGCTGTTCAAGATGGATCAAGGCCACCAAGTTTCACATTTTTTGTGAATCATTCTGACATGATCCATTTTTCTTACCAGCGTTATTTAGAAAATATTCTACGAAACAACTTTGGATTTGAAGGTAGTCCCCTAAGGGTAAGGTTTAGAGGTTGGAAAACATAATATGCCCACACCAATTATCTTAAGTTTTATTGCAATAATCATAGGGTATCTATGTGGGTCTATTCCTGTAGGACTTTGGATTGGAAAGCTTGTTTTAAAAGCTGATATTAGAGATTATGGTAGTGGCACTACAGGAGCAACAAATGTCATTAGAACCTGTGGTCTAAAATGGGGGATTATTGTGTTTTTTATAGACATATTTAAATCAATAATTCCCACTCTTATAACAGTCATCGCTAGTAATAATGAAATAGTTCCAATTTGGACACCACCAATTATTGGAATCAGCATAATGATTGGGCATAATTGGCCAGTTTTTGCAAATTTTCACGGTGGAAAAGGCGTAGCAGTTGGATTAGCCACTTTATTTGTCATGTCACCTTTTTCAGGAGTCCTAGCATTTTCTATTGCTTTAATAATTATGTTATCTACTAAATATGTTTCTGTAGGTTCAATGATAGGATCAGCAGTTGGTGGAATTGGATTGTTTTTACAAATCACTATGGAAGATTTTCCTATAGAAATGATTCAAACTCGAGATTTCTCATATGTGATTTTTGCAATTGGAGGAACAGCATTAACTCTCTATAAGCATAAAGACAATGTAGAGAGACTTTTAAAAGGAAGGGAAATGAAACTTGGAGAACCCGCGAAAAAAATAAATCTACAGGAAATTCATGACTAAAATTTCAGTTATTGGTGCTACAACTTGGGGAACTACACTTTCAATAGTTAATGCTTGTTCAAATCAAGATAATGAAATATTTCTTTTAACAAGATCCCAGCATGAAACTGAAAAATTGATATCTGATAATCAAAATTCTAAATTCCTTCCAGGATATTCATTTCCTTCGAACATTCATATTACACACTCAAATTCTGAAGCATTAGATAATACAAAACTTATAATTGTAGCTGTTCCAAGTTTCACTTTTAGAAAAAATCTGAAAAGTATTAATAATTTTGTTTCGCCCAATGCAATTTTATTAAGTGCTACTAAAGGAATTGAAATTTCATCGGGACTAAGAATGACACAAATAATTCAAGATGAGCTAACAAATATTTCAAATCAAAATATTTGCGTCTTATCAGGCCCTAATTTGGCAAATGAAATTATTCAAGGAAAGCCTTGTTCTAGTGTAGTTGCTGGTACTAATGAAACTACAATCAAAACAGTACAAAATATTTTAAACTCTGAACTTTTCAGGTTATACGGCAATACTGACATTGTAGGAGTAGAAATTGCTGGTGCAATGAAAAATATCACAGCTATAGCATCAGGGATTTCAGAAGGTCTAAATTTTGGTGACAATGCAAAGTCATCTTTAATTACTAGAGGATTAGCAGAAATGACTCGCTTTGGAGTATCAATGGGAGCAAAACAATCAACATTTTCAGGTCTAGCTGGAATGGGAGATTTAATTGCTACCTGCTCTTCTTCAAAAAGCAGAAATACTCAACTAGGTATTAGAATTGGACAAGGGGAACCCTTAGAAGACATTCAATCATCGATGGTCAATGTTGCGGAGGGAGTTTCAACAACCCAAGCTGTAATGAATATAGCAAACTCCATGAAAGTAACTATGCCTCTTACTGAGGCAGTATATCAAGTACTATTTGAAAATATTAAACCTATAGATGCTTACAAATCACTCATGAATCGAAGTATTAAACTAGAAAACTAAAGATCGAAATCTCCTGATTCATATAATAAAATACTTGAAATTACTGATCCGGCAGTTTCAGATCTAAAAATTCTCTTTCCTAGCGATAACGAAACAGCTCCATTGAATTTTGCGTAATCAATCTCACTTTCACTAAATCCACCGACAGGACCTATAAATATACATATAGAACAACTTAAACCATCGTTGATTAAAGGCTTTAAATTTAAATTTCTTTCTCCTTCCCACGGGATTAGAATCGACCCTTCAGTAATATCCTGAATAGCAGTATGAAAATTTTGAGTTTGATTTAATAGCGGTAATATAGATCTGCCATTTTGTTCAGCAGATTCTTGAATAATTTTTCTCCACCGCATTGTTCTAGTATTACTAGGAGGTTCTACTTCAGTTCTCTCTGAAATAATTGGGGTAAAGTTTGTAACACCAACTTCGACACATTTTTGTAATGCATACTCAAACCTGTCAGCTTTAATCAAGGATTGAAATAGATGTATTTTAATTTTAGGTTCATTGTCCACCAAATATGAATCGATCACAGTTCCCAATGAAGATTTTTTATCTATTTGATTTAACAGGATAATGGCCTCTTTTCCTTTGCCATTAAAAACTATAATCTGATCACCCTCTCTCATACGAAAAACTCTAGTAATCTGACTAGAGATTTCCTCAGTAAATGCAATCTGTAAGTTATCATTCAAATCTGAATCAAGAAAAAATCTGTGCATCATATTCCATTAATTCTTACTGATTCGTACAGCTATCCAATCATTCTCTGTCAAAAGTTCATCTATTTGATATTTGAATTTCTCTATTAGAGTTTCTACTTGATGAAATGAATCTTTTAAAATGCCAGAAAGTATCATTCCACCTGAATTTTGCAAATTAAAATCCAATTTCTCAAAGGTCTCTACAATTATCTTTGTAGAAATATTAGCTATTACTAAATTAAATTTGATATTTGGAATAAGAGATTGATTGAATTCGTCATTAATTAACATTACATTTTCTTGAACATTATTCTTCAATATATTCTCATTAGCTGATTTTACTGCATTAGGTTCTATCTCTATACCCACACATTTTTTAGCCCCTAATTTAGTTGCTGCAATTGATAATATTCCAGAACCACTTCCAAAATCCAAAACAATACTGTTATTTTCAATTACTTTCTCTAAAAGCTCTAAACACATCCGAGTAGTTGGATGATGTCCTGTCCCGAAAGCCATTCCAGGATCTAAATAAATCAAGTTTCTCAATTGATTGTTATCAACATCTCTCCAAGTAGGACAAATTAATATTTTCTCACCAACAGGAATTGGGAAAAAATAGTCTTTCCATTTATTTTCCCAATCAATATCATTAATTTCTTTAGTTTGTAATTCCCCTATAGGGCATAAAATTGAAACTAATTTCAATCCAACTTCAATGTTAGCTAACCTTTCTTGAGTTGTATGATCAATAGGAAGATAAGTTCTAATAGTCACAAACTCTGGAACTGGCGGTTTTTCACCATCATCAGGATTATAGTCAGAAGGAGATTCAACTGCAGTCCCTCCTTCTCCATATCTATAAAAAACATGTGAAAGGGGTTCTACAAATTCTGGAGGACATTCTAAACTAATTTCTAGCCATTTATTGGAAATATTATTATGCCTTAACGTTGTTTAAATCTTCGGAAAAAATTTTTGTCATCTTTATTTTCATTCTCAGCTTCAGGTAAAGAATCCAGTAATTTTTTAAATAATTTCTTTTGTTCATCAGATAATTTTCTAGGTGTCTGAACTTCAACAGTCACTAATTGATCACCTCTCCTAGTTCCCCTTAATTGAGCTACACCTTTTCCTTTTAATCTAAACATTTGTAGGCTTTGAGTCCCAGCAGGAATCTGCAATTCATCTAAACCATCTAAGGTAGGAACTGATAAAGTAGTCCCTAATGTAGCTTGAGCAATATTTATTGGCAATTTATAAAGAATATTGATTCCATCACGAATAAAATAATCATGATCTTTAATCTTAAAAGCTACATATAAATCACCCGGAGGACCCCCGTTAGATCCGTGCTCTCCTTCACCAGTTAGTCTAATTTGAGTGTCCTCCTCAATTCCTGGAGGAATAGTTACAGCAAGTTTACGCTTATTGCGTTGTTTCCCTTGTCCTCTACATTGACTACATGGAGTAGTAATTAATTTTCCTTCTCCCCTGCATGCAGAACAATCTCCAACCTGAACAACTTGACCAAATAAACTTTGTTGTGCTCGTCTGACTTGACCCGTCCCATTACATGATGAACAAGATGTAACGGAACTGCCAGGTTCACTTTTTGCTCCTCTACATGTAGAACAAGATTCTGTTCTATTTATATCAAATTCTTTCTCAGTTCCGAATACTGCATCTTCGAAAGTTATTGGCATAGTGTATTGAAGATCAGAGCCTCTTCTTGCTGAATTTCTACTTCTAGTAGCTCCTCCAAATCCGGATCCACCAAAAAATGAATCAAAAATATCACCAAACCCTGAAACATCACCAAATCCTCCTCCCATGCCTGAATTATTTATTCCAGAATGTCCAAACCTATCATATTGAGCTCTTTTATCTTTATCTGAAAGTATTTGATAAGCTTCATTAACTTCTTTGAATTTATCTTCAGCCCCTTCATCTTTATTTCGATCAGGATGATATTGAAGAGCTAATTTTCTAAAAGCTTTTTTTAATTCTTCATCATTAGCATTTCTAGAAACGCCTAAAACTTCATAATAATCTCTTTTTTGAGTAGTCATATAATTCCAAAATTTAAATTTGAATCCATTATATAGTAGCCAAGAGAATATTTAAGCACATTGTAATTTTGCAGCTAGTAATGTGTTGGAAAGTAACATAGCAATTGTCATAGGTCCCACTCCACCTGGAACTGGAGTAATTGCTTTAGATTTTAATTTAACTTTTTCAAATTCAACGTCACCTACCAATCTATACCCTCTTTTATGAGACGTGGACTCAATTCTGTTAATTCCAACATCTATAATTACTACATTTTCTTTAACCATATCTTCTGTTAGAAAATTAGGAATTCCAATTGCTGCAATAATAATATCTGCTGTAGTAGTGATATTTTTTAAATTATTGGTACGACTATGGCAAAGTGAAACAGTTGCATTTCCTCCAATAGACTTCATAGACAATAAATTAGCTAAAGGTCTTCCTACAATATTGCTTCTCCCCAATATTGCAACATGCTTTCCATCAGGATCCAAATCATTTCTAAGTAGCAACTCTCTAATTCCTGCAGGAGTAGCTGGTATGAATCTTGGAGTTCCAGCAGATAACAATCCAGAATTAAATGGATGTAATCCATCAACATCTTTAATAGGATCAATTTTTTGAACAATTTTTTCTTCTGAAATATGACTAGGTAATGGAAGTTGAACCAAAATACCGTGTATTTCATTAGATAAATTTAAATTTTCAATAATATTCAATAAATCTTGTTCACGTACTGTAGAAGGTAAGTTAATTGTTTGGCTTTTCATACCACTGGCGATAGCAGATTTTTGTTTATTCCTTACATAAACAGATGAAGCAGGATCATCTCCTACTAGAACTACGGCTAAACCTGGCGTAACTAAACAAGCATTGTGAAAAGATTTAGTTTCATTAGCTACCTCAAGTTTAATTTCCTCTGCAATTTTTTTACCATCTATAATTAGAGTTTCCAAATTGTGCCTCACTCATAGGAAGATAACATAACTAAATTAAGTTTGATATAAAATATATTAATGTTAATTACAGGTATAGATATTATAGAAATTAAACGAGTCGGAAGACTAGCTTCAATATATGGAGACAGATTTTTAAACAAAATTTATACTCCAAATGAATTGAATTACTGTAAAGGACGTCATCCACAATTAGCTAGTAGGTTTGCTGCCAAAGAAGCTGTCATGAAAGCTCTAGGAACTGGCATTAGAGGTGTTGGGTGGAAAGACATAGAGGTTTCAAGGGAAAGAGGAAAAGCGCCTTACATTACGTTGACGGGTAGAGCAAAAATCAGGGCTGAAAAAATGATGTTAACAGAAATCAACCTTTCGTTATCTCATTCAAAAGAATTCGCTGTGGCATCTGTAGTAGGAGAATCAAACAAAGGCAATCTAATTTAACGATTTTCTCCGTGCCACACTCTCAAATACTCTACCAATTCCCATCTATCCTCCTCACTTAAAAGATATTTAAACATGGGCATAATTGCAGGAGAGTCTTTACCTCGCTTCGCTGAAGAGTATCCTGGTCTTCCTCCCCATGTGATATAAGAAAAAATTTCTCCATCACTCAATTCCCAAACTCTTTCAGAATTCAAATTAACTGGAGCAGCTCCATCATCAGGACCGTAAGCTAGTGAACCATCATTTCTACCACTAAGAATAGATGTAATCGGACCTTGCCCTTGCAAATCAGTACCATGGCATACTGCACAATTGTAATTGTATATTTTAGTCGCATTATCTAAATCAAAATCAGATTTAACATTTCCAGGAATTTTCCATTCCTTAATTTCTTCAATTTCAAATGAAACTAATTCTGCCCCAGTAATAGGAACAGAATCCTTAGGAGGTAAAATTCTTGGAACTTCTTGTGATCTATAAGAAGGAGAATAATGCATTTCTGAGAAAACCATCACTTGATGAGAACCAGTTTCCGGAAAGGCTGGAAGTTTAAAATTAATTGCTGGACCCCAAGTCACCTCACCAGTTCCAGTGTTGTAACATCCGGTAAAAACAAATACGAATAAAACAAATAAGCTAGTTTTAAGTATTATCTGATTCAAGACCATTTTCATTAACTTATTCCCAACCACGTATAATTTCACCATCAATTCCTGCTTTCTTAAGAGCTTCTTCAGCTTTATCGGTACGAGCTTCTTCAGTAGTAACAGTTACACCAATATAGCCTTCTGTAATTTTTTCACTATAAGCACCCATAAAAAATCTAGGCAACCTAGATTCAAAAATAATTCCAATGATAGTAAAAATTACTGCACCTAGCATAGTCAGTTCATAAATAATAACCATCATGGCAGGAATAGCCAAAACAGGTTTTCCACCTGTCAATATAGGATATGCAGCCTGTGTAATTGAGGTGTAAAACAATGAAATAGTAAACCCGGTAAGAGCACCAAAAATTGGCCATCTATATAAGTGATGTTGAGGCTCTGCTTCACCAAAAGTTCCTTCTGGATATGGAGTACCTGTTAAAATTTCATATTCATGATCCTGAAAACCAGCATCTCTCAAATTATCTAATGCGTCTGCCGCAGAATCTTCTTCAATATATAAACCTAGAACACTTCTTTTAGCCATTTTTTTCTCTCTTATTTATGATGTTCTTTATTGTAATAATGATGCGGAAGACCTTCACGTATGGTAGCTGGAATGATCCTGCGCCCAACTTTTATCAAATGTCTATTTCGCATACCTTCTTTCATATCAAAAACTGGAACCAAAGGAAAAGCTTTAGCAAATAACAGCAAACCTAATGCCACAAATGCAAATGTTTCTAAAACAATTAAAATTTCAATGAGTGAAGGCGAATATGACCCCCAATCAAATGTTAGATGAGACCGTCTCATCAAACTTGGGATGATAATCAAGAACCGTTCTAGCCACATACCAATATTAACTAATATGGTAGTAAAAAACATAATAGCCGCATTTCTTCTAAATCTTTTAAACATCCAAAACGGAACAGGGATCACGAATGAGGTAATCACAAAAATCGCAAAAAGTGGTCCCCACGGCCAAGGGCCAACTTGTAATTCTCTCAATGCAATTTCAGGACTTTCTAATGTGTACATTGCCCAAACCCATTCTAAAAAGAAAAAGAAAAACCAGGTCGTCGCAACAACAATTAAAAGTCTAGCAATAGCATCAAAATGATCGGGTTTTATATAATTTTGTAGACCATAAATCCAAACAGAAAGAGCCATTAACATCGCTACAGCAGAAACTCCTGAGTGAACAGCTCCAATAATGAAATAGGGACCAAATATAGTAGATCTCCATCCTTCAGTACCTATCAAAACTGCAAAGTCCCAAGAAACCACGGTATGCACAGAAACGAAAATAGGCAGAACTAATGCTGAAAGTAGAATTCCTGCTATTATCTGCAGCTTCCATTGCCTAGTAGTACCTCTAAAACCAAGGCACAATTGAGCATAAATAAACTTGGTGATTTTATTCTTTGCACGGTCTCGCAAAATTGCTAAATCAGGGATTAAACAAACAATTACAAATAAAGTACTCGCTATTAAATAAGTACCAACCGCACTAGGGTCCCAAACGAATGGAGACTTAACATTTGGCCAAATACCTCTACTAAAATCATATGGAAAAATCCAATAAAAAACTCTCCAAGGCCTACCCACATGAAACAAAGGTGTGTGCAAGGCAGCTGCCAATGAGAACAGAGTCATAACTTCAGCAGCCCTAGTAATAGGGCGACGCCATTCAGCTTGAGTAAGCCGTAATATAGCTGAAATCATTATTCCAGCATGACTAATTCCAATCCAAAAAACAAAGTTTGCTATGAAAAATCCCCAAAAAACTGGTCTATTTAAACCTGTGACTCCTAATCCATTAAAAACCATGTAACCAAAAGCAGAATATCCAGTAATTACAATAGTAGCTAAAAACAATACTGCAGGAAGCCACCACTTAGGCATAGTCAAAATATCCCTAAGAAGTTCATCATTTAATTCTTTATCTGTAAGCTGGGTATGTTCTAACATCTATAATCCTATTTGAATAATCATCTGGGTTTTCCCATAACCTTAACTTTTGCTCTATGATATTGAACTTCAGCGTTATATAACAAAAGTTCTTTTTGTTCCCAAATATTAATTACGGGAATCAATCTAGTAGCCATCATATATAGAAAAACAGCACCAGAAATAAAACCTAATATAATTACCCCATCAATCATTGTGGGAAGCACCGCACTAACTGGAACAGCAAGACCTTCAAAATCCTTGATTATCGTTATTCTATCGAAGGCAGGGTCATTCAATATAGTCATATTCAACATCATCTCTCGAGGATATTCTGAAGAAAATTGTCCGCCATTAGCAGCTAATTTATCCCCAGAAATGCCTAGTACATCCCATGAACTTACATACATTCTCACTCTGTCTAATAAAGTTCCAATTAAAACAGATCCTGCAATGATCGCTGGACCCCAAACACTTCTTCTAACTGGATTCCAAACCATCGTCCACCATGGAATAAAGAAAACAAATAAAAATTCTGCTATGAAAACTGGTAAATATGGTCCATTCACAAACAATTTTAAAATAGCTTGTTCAGAAGGTTTTTTCCCATACCAAAAAATCATAAAACTACAGAACCAGAACCAGAACCAAAGTAGCGATAACGCTAACAATAATTTACCTAGCCCATGAAATTGATCAAGAGTTATGTAATGCCTATATGGTCCAATTCTACTAACTATAAACATAGTTAACACAACAGTAGCTACACCGCCTTGTAAAGCATTGTGTGCATGCGTAATGGGATACAAGGAATCAATCCAACCCGGAACATGAACCATCAAAAATTCAGTACTAATGAAAAAATGTGTGAGAATTAGCATCATAAAATACAAAGCTCCAAGAGCCCCCATTCTGTGTCTTTGCCAATTCCACTGCCAAGACGAACCTTTCCATCCACGGGCTAACCTAGTTGCCCATTTTTTCCTCCAGCCATCTGGTGCATGATCTCGAACTAATGCCAAATCAGGCATTACAGAAACCCACAAAAGAGCTAATCCCAAAACTATCAAAGTTAATATTGATACTGTTGTCCAAATATGCCCTGAAAATTTAATTAAAAATGGAAACCACCAATCACCTTTAGCTTCCCAATAAAACCACAGAGACCTTCTACCATTATCTAAACTCGGCATTACCCATAAAAGTGGTAAAAACACTATTAAATTCATAGTTCCAATCAATGTCCAAATCTCTGCAACACGTGAAATAGACCTTCGCCAATGAGCATTAGCAACTCTAGGCCCAATTGCGACCATAGGTGCTCCAGCAGATGTGGTCATCAAAAAAGAAAATAAGGCTGCGTAATAACCAAAATCACCTGGATCCTTAGTCATAAATATTTTCCAAAAATACCCAAGCAATCCTATTCCAAATAATACGCCCAAAATTCCAGCAATTTGCCAAAATCTTTGACTGACTTTGTCATTATAAATCCCTAAAAACTTACCTGACATTTCTTTACGACTTTCTAAAGAATTATCTGTCTGAACGAATGGTTGTCCAGGATATTTTTCATCAAATATTCTAGTGGCCATGATGCCCCTCAGCTGATTCATCAACTTTCTTTAAATAAATCACATTTGGACTAGTACCTAAATTTTCTAACAATCCAAATGCTCGTCCATCTTCCTGCATTTCTTTATTTTTAATTTGATTAATTTGACTATCTTCATCGTTCCAATCACCAAAAATTAACGCATTAGTAGAACATGAATTAACACAAGCCGGATTTAAACCTCTATCACCATCTTGAAGCTCAACTGAGTCTCGATCAGACAATCTAGTCGCTCGTCGAATACGTTGAACGCAAAATGTACATTTTTCCATAATACCGCGACTTCTAACTGTTACATCGGGATTTAATTGGTTTTTTAAACTCTCTGGCCATTCAGGCTCCCAAAAGTTAAAAAATCTAACGTGATAAGGACATCCATTAGCACAAAATCTAGTACCAACACATCTGTTGTAAACCTGAACATTTAAACCTTCATTATTATGATAAGTTGCATAAACTGGAC
>MDSW01165304.1_pt1 | contig 16120 bp, 19 predicted proteins | sample 811171 | NCBI WGS metagenome assembly MDSW01 (sample SAMN05326641, study PRJNA326480) | marine metagenome | isolation source: seawater | place: Atlantic Ocean: North West | collected 2012
AGAGTTTCTCCTTTTCTTCCAATCAAAAGACCTGAATCATCTCCTATTAATTCTAATAAAGATTCCATTTCTTCTTCATCGGACTTGTGAACAATATTTAGATCTAAATCAACACCCATCAATTCAATCAATTGCTTTACAACTTCATAGCCAATTTTTATAGAATCATCAACATTATCAATCTTTGTGACATTTACTGCTGCTAATTCGCTTCCAATTCCTAATATTCCAGCCTTACCTTTACTTATTACGTCTATTTTTACTTCGTTTCTGCTGGCGTCTAACTCTATTAGCGCTATTTCTACTGCTTCTTCCACTGTCTTGCCGCTCGTCTTGACTGTTCTCATAAATCTCTTCCTCCTCTATCAATGTTGCTGCTGAACCTGCAAGTGCCACTGCGGGTTCAGATTTATTAAATTTTAAAAATGAAAAAAGTTTAATTAATGGATCCCATCCTGTAATAAAACCTTGAATAACTACACCTACTAAATTAGAAATCACCCAATACAAAGCTAAACCACTAGGAAATCCAGGACCAATTAAATCAGATGCAAATAAACCAAACATAATCGGCATCATCCATAGCATCATTCTATTTGTAGATGCTTGCCTTTCATCCATGGCAGGCATTGTAGTCATTTTTTGCATCAAAAACATAGATCCTCCAACCAATATTGGTAGTACAACAGTAGGATCGGGCTTAGCTAAATCTAGCCAGAAAAATGTACTTTCAATAGGAATAGATTGGCGTACCATGGGCAACCAGCCATATAAATACTTTGACAAAACAACTAAATTTTCCGGTTCTGTGGGAACAGTTTTTATTATTGCCTGGTATAAAGCTATAAATATAGGCATTTGAATAAACATCGGACCCAAACACCCAATAGGATTTACCCCATTATCTTTATACATTTTCATTGTTTCTTGAGATTGTTTTTGACGATCACTTTTATACTTTGCCTGAATTTCTTTAAGCTTTGGTTGAAGAGCAGACATAGCTTTCATTTGTCTACTTTGCTTTACTGTCAAAGGCATCATTCCAGCTCGAATAATTATTGTGAAAAGTACAATAGCAATTCCAAAATTATAATTAGCCATGCTGTATAGCAGCACAAGTGAATTCACCATAGGCTGAATTAAAATTGAATTCCATATTTGTCCAATAAATTCCACAGCTACCTCAACAATTTGGAGCCCAATCAGTTGGTTGAGCTAATTTATCGTCTTTTAGTTTATCCGAAAAATACGGTGCTTCCCAATATTCATCAGGATTCCCATTTGATTTAATTTTCAATGCCCTTATCGAATGGTCTCTAGCACTAAAATATATTACTCCAGGAAAATTTGGATCAGAAATGATATTCGATTCAATTTTTTCATCAATATTACATTGACCTAAAATTTCACCTGATTTTAATTCCGCCACATATATAGAACCATCTTTAGACCCTGTAACTATTAAATCATCAATAATCAATGGAGATCCAACGATAGCTTCTCCAGTTTGAAATTCCCATTTTTTTCTACCTGAGTCGATGTCTAACGCGTACATATATCCGTCTAGTGAAGGAGCAAAAATAATTCCATCAGACTGAATAGGTGTAGCCCAATACCAGTTTTTAGCATCACTAAAAGTCCAATTTGTCTCTCCAGTATTTACATCAAGTGAATAAAAATTACTATCAAATCCACCAAATAGTATTTGTTGATCAATTACTAATGGAGAGGATGAAATTGCAGAGTCAAACTTTTTACTCCAGTTAATCTGACCTTCTAAATCAATTGAATGAACTTGCCCATCAAGTGTTGTTAATATTAAATTTTCATTATGCAATGATGGCGTAGACCAAATACCTCCATCAAAAGAGATTTTCCAATCGTCTTCAAACGAAACTTCCGGGTTCCCTCGATCATTACTCTGCAATGAAATTTTAAATGAATATAAATTACCATCAGTTGTTCCTACATAAATTTTATTATTATCTGCAAGAATCCCACCAATAATCTGTGCGTCTGTTATTTTTTCTGATTCGACAATTTCATAGTCATTATCAGAATATTCTAAAATTGAATGAAGTGAGCCATTATAGGTAGCAACAAAAATTAATTCTTCAGATAAGGTATTAGATCCCTCATAATATAATTGTAAGGAAACAGGTTGACCGTAAATTGCTCTTTTCATTTCACTATCTGAGTATCTAATATCAATATGATTTGCTACGGAATTACCAGTATCTAGATTTAAAAAAACGATCTGATCATCCATAGTTGCAGCAATCAATTTATTACCGTGAATCAAAGGGCTACCCCACCCTTCTGCAGTAGTTAAACCTGTACAACCTATGAATCCTAATGACAACATAAAAAAAACAGCAGTAATAAAAAAATTTTTATGATTAGATCGCATTATATTTTCTCTTATGGAACAGGATCATAACCACTAGTACCCATTGGACGACATTTTAACAACCTTCTAATAGTAAGAATTAAACCTTTAATCAAACCATATTTTTCCAATGCTTCGTATGAATAATTTGAGCAAGTAGGCATATGTCTACAAACACTGGGTAAAAATGGAGATATTGACTTTTGGTATATAACTATAATCAATAGTAATAATTTCATAACTTTATACTTTAATAACTATCAACATTAATTGTCGTAGATTTAATTAACTTAGCTCTAGATAATAAGGATAACACCGAAGCTTGAATTTCATCATATCTAGATGAAACTATAGATTTTCTAGCTATCAATACCAAATCAAACCCATTCAAGATCTCTATCTTTGAAACAAGCTCTCTTAATCTTCTTTTACATTTATTTCTTACAACAGCATTCCCAATTTTATTGGATACTATAAACCCAACCCGAGAATTATCTTCCAAGAGAGATAATTCACGCTTTGAAACTACTAAAACTAAAGTCTGATCTGACCAACTTCGTCCAGTCTTTCTCACATTATGAAAATCTTTAGTTTTTAATAATTTATTTTGTTTATTCAATCCCAATAATCCAGTTGACACAGGAATAAGATTAACTAAACTGTAAGTTTATGTCGACCTTTAAACATCCGTCTCTTAAGTACATTTCTTCCATTTTTTGTACTCATTCTGGATCTAAACCCATGAACTCTCATTCTGCGTCTGTTTTTAGGTTGATATGTTCTCTTAGGCATTAATTCCTCACTTCCAAGGTTAAAATTCTACTGTCCATCCTATATAGGTGTCAATTTTTAAGTAGAAAAAAATTCAAACAAATCCTCTGAACCATATCCCTGAATCTGTGTAAGCTGTAATCCCTGAGAATTTAATGTAGATTGAACTATTCTTTTGTTAAAATCATGAATTTCAGGTGAATTCAAAAAAAATTCAAGGTCCATCCATATACATTCCGCAATTTCTTCTTCTTGTTTATGAATTTCATAATCAAGTGGATTTAATAAAGCCACAAAATATATATCTGACTTACCATATCTATATCCATGCCAATGTCGAAAAAACGAGAGTTTTTGAAATTCAGTATTTATTCCTGTTTCTTCAAAAACTTCTCTAACAGCTGCTAGAGAAATATGCTCCCCTTGCACCAAAGCGCCACCGGGCAATTTATACGATGGCTTGGCTGAAGATCTATATTTTTCTGACACAACTAGTATTTCATTACGATCATTTATCACAACTCCGCCAACTCCGATGTAATGAGTAGAATATGGAGGGATAAAAGTATTTTCTTCAATTGCCAATGTCATCATGACATAATCTTCATATGCATGATGCATTAAAAACCCTAATTGAGAAGCAAAAACTATATTACTAAAAAATTCTGTATTGATTTTAAGCCAAACTAATTTAACTGAATCAGATCTCCAATCATCTATAAGTTGTTTCAAATCAGTATAAAAAACATTGGTATCAATAGATAATGATTCAGGATCTATAACCACTCCACCAAACTGATTTTTTTCCCACAACATGTCTTCTACCTTATTGTTTGTATTCAGGTTAGTATACACATAACTTTCTACAGTTTTGGAGGAATTATGAATACTGTAATTTTTGTGGACAAAATCATTGACCCTGAAAAAGACTCAATAATCAATGATCATTTTGTTGTGATTGAAAAAGATAAAATAGTTAAAATTTCTCCCAATGAAACCTATAATGATGATCAATATTCCTCTTACCAAAAGATTAAAGCTACTAATTCCACATTGTTGCCTGGTTTCATCGAAATGCACTCACATATCCATGTTAGTTCAGAAAAAGATGCGTACTATGACTCAATCAATGACACAGATGAAACTTTAATTATTCGAGCAACTAAAGCTGCTAGAGAAGCTTTACTTTCTGGTGTAACTACAATGAGAGATCTAGGAAGTAAAAATAATGTAATTTTCCCTATCAAAAAAGCAATTGATTCCGAAATCATTATTGGACCTAACCTGATACCTTCAGGTAGTCCCATCACAACCACTGGAGGACATTGCAATATGTTTGGTATTGAATCAGATACCAATGATGAGGTTGTTGAATCAATTAGATTCCTATCAAAATCTGGTGCTCAATGGATCAAAATCATTGCAACTGGAGGAAACTTTACTCCGAATACAAATATCCATGAACCCCAATATTCCCAAGAAATCATCGAAATTGCAGTAGAAGAGGCTCACAGCTTGGGGCTTAAGGTTGCAACACATTGTCATGCAACTAAAGGAATCATAAATTGCACAAACGCAAAAGTAGACAACCTGATTCACTGTTCTTGGATAGCTTCAGAAAATAACGATGAATTTTATGATTATCAACCTGAAATTGCTGATCAAATTGCTAACGAAGGGATTTATGTAGACCCTACTTTGGCTCTTAGTTACTTAAGCCAATTAAGAGGAATGCCATTAAAAAGAGACCCCTCCAAAAGATATGAAATTCTCAGAAACATGTGGGATAAAGGCATCAAATTTGTGTCAGGAATGGATTCTGGAATGGTGAATGCACATTTTAATGATTTCGCTTATATTCCAGAAGTCATGGTAAACAAAATGGGCATTTCATGTTTAGACGCTATTAAAACTTCAACATTCACTTCGGCAGAATGTTTGGGACTTCAGAATCTAATAGGAAGTATATCAGTGGGTAAACAAGCAGATTTAGTAATTGTGCAAGGTGACCCATCAATAAATATTGAGGATATGCACAATGTTCATACAATATTTAAATCTGGAAAAATAATTAAGTTAAATAATGAAATATTAGTTTAGTTTTGAAAATTAATATTGCTCGATTTTATAATCAAATACATATCAGAACCTTTAGATAATTTGAGCCTTTTAAATGAATCTAAAGTGATTTTGGACCAAATTTCTTCACCCACATTACTTAATATTAAAACACTCTGATCTGATATGAAATAATCGATTAATTTCCCGTAAAAAACATTTTGGGCACTTATCCCAGATGGATGATTAGTACTTACAATAATATCTGAACTGTTAATAGATATACCTACACGCTTTTGATTGTCCAGATTTTTGTTTGAAACAACAATGTTTTGATCACCAAGTTTTAAATTTGAAGAATCTATCACTTCACATTCAAAAAAATTCTCTAAATCAATATCATTTAAGTCATCATAATTAAAAATAATAGAGGATTTCCCAGAATTGATAATAGTGCCATTTGAAATAATTGAAACTTGGTCGCATAAAGACATTATTTCGCTAGGAGAATGCGAAACATATAAAATAGGTATATTTAATTCTGTGTTAACTAACCTTAATTTCTGAATTAACCCTATCTTTGATCTAGAATCTAATGAAGACAAAGGTTCATCTAACAATAGCCCTTTCGGAGAACTTGCTATAGCTCTAGCTAATGAAACAAGCTGTTTTTCTCCACCAGACAACCCATGTATATTTCTTTCTATTAAGTGAGTAATCCCCAAAAATGAAGTGATTTCTGAAGGAGAGTAAATTCTATCGTTTTTAGGGGTATGATCAAACCCAAATGAAATATTTTGATTTACTGACATGTTTGGAAACAAAGTTGAAAATTGAGAAACATATCCTAATCTTCTTTTTTCAATCAACATATTAGTATTTTCAGATCCATCAAAAAAAATCTGATTATCGATTTCAATTTTCCCACTATCTGGTTGCTTAAACCCTGCTATACAATTTAACAAAGTAGTTTTACCACTCCCCGAAACACCATACAGTCCGAGAACATTTGCTTCCTCTTGAATAAATATATTCAATAAAAAACTTCCAATTTTTTTAGACATTTTAATTTTGAAAGAATGCATAATAGTTAAATTTCCTTATTGGAATTTTTATCTCTGTACAAAATTAAGTTGTATAATCCCAAAGAAACTAAAGCCAATCCAATAGACAGTCCAACCAATAAATAAACCTTGGGCTCATCACCTATTTGCACATTAGTGTAAATAGCTAAAGGTAATGTCTGGGTCTTTCCAGGAATATTTCCAGCAACCATAATGGTAGCGCCAAATTCGCCTAATGATCTTGTAAATCCCAAAATTATCCCTGCCAAAATCCCAGGAAATGCTAACTTCAATTTAATTTTATAAAAAGATTGAAACTTATTCGCTCCCAAAGATCTAGCTGAATTAATTAAATCAGCATCAATGTTAGAAAAAGAAAGCATTATAGGACGTACTATTAGTGGAAACGAAACTAACGCAGCAGCAATGGAAGCAGCTATCCATGTAAACACAATATCAAAACCAAAAAGTCTAAAAAAAAGATCTCCTACGATCCCACTAGGAGATAAAATTATCAATAAAAAATATCCTGTCACCACTGGAGGAAGAGCTAAAGGCAATGAAATTAAAATATCTACGATAAATTTAAATTTTACAGATAATTTATCTTGATAATTAGCAATAATTAGAGATAAAGGCAAATTAATTGCTGTAGCAACCACAGCAACTTGAACAGTCAATAAAACTACATTCACTAACATGCTATACCCACTTATTAGTCATCCATCACAAAACCTTTTTCTTTAATTTTTGTGATGGATTTTTTTTGAATTAAAAACTCTAAAAAATGTTTCGTTTTATTTGACATATTTGAAAAAGTTACAATCGGATACTCAATTCGAGAATAAGAATCTTCAGGAATGACATCGTGTATAAATATTTGAGGATCTTCAATTGAGTCTGATAAGTAAACTATACCTATATCGGCCAAGCCTTTTTTTACATACAATAAAGCAGCAGACACATCTTTGGTGAATACCAAGTGATTAATTAACTCAGAAGCATTATCCAAACTATTAATAGCATCTAAAGAATATTCACCTGCAGGAGAAAATACAGGATCTGCTACTGCCACCCTATTAAAACTTTTCAAGTGTTGATAATCCCAATCAGGTATGTCTATATTTTTATTGGAAATCAATACTATTTTATTTGACAAAAAACGTTTTTGATCAAATTGCTGATCCTCAAGTTTATTAATCGGAGAAATACCTGCAGGAATAAAAATATCTGATTTCATTCCCTGATTAATTTGAAAAGAAAGTGTATAAGATCCTGCATAATTAATAATAATATCTTCATCATATTTAGTTTCATACATCAATATCAACTCATCTAAAACATCTTTCAAACTTGCTGCAGCCGAAATATGAATACTGTCAGAATCATTCTTAATACATGAAAAAGAAAGTAAAAATATCATTAAAAACAAAGCTGAAATCAAAGCTCTACTAATCAATCTATAAGGACTCCTAACAACCTATCTCATATATTGTTTACCAGTAACACAAATGCTATACTACATCGACAGTTTATTTTGTTAAAAGAAGTGGGTTAAGCCCACTTTATTTTTTATATGAAATAATTTATATACTAAAACGGAGGCAGTCGAGATGAAAAGTGATTTTCTTGTTGCGTTAACTCAGCTCGCTGCCGAAAGAGGTCTGCCCAGAGAAAAAGTAATGTCTGCAATAGAAGCCGCACTGGTTTCTGCATTCAAAAAGGATAGCGTAACTGAAGGCCACAACATATCTGTCAGATTAGATACTGCATCAGGGGATATTCAAGTAGACGTTATCAAGACTGTCGTAGAGGTAGTTGAAGATCCACTTCAAGAAATCACTGTTGAAGACGCTAGAAAAGAATTCAACCCAAACTCTGAAATCGGCGATACTATCAGAACACAGAACATTCCCAATAGTGCTGGAAGAATAGCTGCCCAAACTGCTAAACAAGTAGTACTACAGCGATTAAGAGAGGCTGAAAAAGAATTAGTTCTTGCTGAATATGAAGGTAGGGAAGGTGAAATCTTCACTGCCACAATCCAAAGAATTGAACCAGGAAAAATTGTAGTAGATACAGGTCGAGCTGAAGCAATTATGCCTACTAGCCAACAAGTTAATTCAGAAAGATATCGGCAAGGAGCTAAAATCAAAGTTGTCCTTAGGGCAATAGATCAGGATTCTACAAAAGGTCCTGAGTTAATTGTTTCTAGATCTTCAGAAGATTTATTAATTCGACTATTTGAACAAGAAGTTCCCGAAATATATAGTGGATCAGTTGAAATCGTAGCTGTTTCTAGAGAAAGTGGCTCTAGAAGTAAAGTTGCTGTAAGGGCAAAACAGCAAGGTGTTGATCCTGTAGGTTCATGTGTTGGATTAAGAGGGGTTCGAATTCAAAGTATTGTAAACGAACTTCAAGGAGAAAAAATCGACATCTTAGAGTGGGATAAAGATCCCAACAAATTCATTCAAAACGCATTAAGCCCATCACAAGTTTTAAGAGTTGATGTAAACCCAGAAAATGGCACAGCGGTAGCTATAGTCCCTGATCGACATCTGTCTTTAGCTATTGGAAAAGAAGGCCAGAATGCTAGGTTAGCTGCCAAATTATCTGGATGGACTGTTGACATCAAAAGTGACATGGATGTAGATCTATCTGAAATGCCTGATCCAGAAGTTATTGAAATTCCCATCGATTCTACAGAGAAAGTAGTTGATGATCAGATAAAAACTGATGCCGAAAACGTCGTTACACCTCAAGAAATTATAGATCAAGAAGAACAAGAATTATTAGCATTAATTGCTGAAGATGAAGCACAAGAAAATGAAGTACAAGAAGATGAAGTAGAAGAAAACGAATCCTTATCTGCAGAAGAAGAATTATTGTTACTAGAAGAAGAAGCCAGTGAAATTGAAGTGGAATCAGAAGGCAAAGAAATTTCTGATCTTCCTGAAGATATTTGGTCAATTCATAGAGCTGGAATGAAACAAGAGTCAGGCTCTGGGCCAATTAGATTTGCAGAAGACATTGAAGATTTACGTGGAGGAGTATCCTCACGTAGAGCAACAAAATCTACAAAAAATAACAATCGAAACAAAAAAAGACGTTAATATTCATTATCAAAGGAATTGAAATGTTAATTTAGTCATTGAAAGGTCAATATGAATACTAAATCTTCTCCAGACGGTATAATAAAAAAATTAAATCTACCCCCCGCTATATCGGTATCAGACCTTTCAGAATTACTAGATATAAATCCTATAGAAATTGTCAAAGAATTAATGCGCGGTGGTTACATGTTTGCTGTCAACGATGTGATCGAATACGAACTAGCTTCGATAGTATCTCAGGTTTATGGATACAAAACTGATCTTAATGATCCTAACAGTCAAGCAATTACTTCTATCACATTAAACACCTCAGAAGAAGACCCAGATCAATTATTAGAACGTCCTCCAATAGTCACAATATTAGGGCATGTGGACCATGGCAAAACAACTCTTTTAGATAAAATCAGAGCAACGAATGTTGTTGATAGAGAAGCCGGAGGAATCACTCAACATATTGGGGCATACCAAATTAATCATAATGACAAACTTATTACATTTTTAGACACTCCCGGTCACGAAGCTTTTACAGCCATGAGAGCAAGAGGAGCACAAGTCACCGACATTGCTATTTTGGTAATTGCTTCTGATGATGGAATGATGCCACAAACTATTGAAGCGTTAGATCATGTACGTGCTGCAAATGTTCCAATAATTGTTGCTGTTACTAAGATAGATATACCCAACTCTGACATAGATAAAGTTTACAGACAATTATCTGAACATAACCTGCTAGTTGAAGCTTGGGGAGGAGATACTATAGCAATTCCTATATCAGGGATTACAGGTGAAGGTATTAGTGACTTACTAGAAAATCTTCAAATAGTTGCTGAATTAAGTGAATTAAAAGCTAACCCCCATAGGATCGCTAAGGGAGTAGTTGTAGAAGCGCGATTAGAAAAAAGTCGAGGTCCAGTTGCAACTATACTTATTCAAACAGGGACACTAAAACAAGGTGATGCGATAGTCATGGGTGCACATTTTGGTCGCATAAGAGCGATGTTTGATGATCAAGGTCAAAGAATTAAAACTGCTAACCCTTCATCTCCAGTGGAAATCATGGGGCTAAATGACGTACCTGAAGCTGGGATTCTTTTTGAAGTAGTGGAAAACGAAAAAGAAGCTAAAAAATTGGTAGAAAATCAAAAGGTATTGCAAAGACAAGAATCTATTACACTTCAAGATGTTCATATGAGAAGTCAACCAGGCGAAATAAGACAAGTAGACCTAATCATTAAAACCGATGTACAGGGAAGCATAGATGCCATTAAAAATGCATTAGAAAATTTAAACAGTAGCGACTCAAAAGTAAATATTATTCACATTGCAAGTGGAGGAATCTCTGAAAGAGATATTCTGTTAGCGGTTGCTTCACAAGCTATCATAATAGGATTCAATTCTACAACAGAAATAGGTGCGGATTCTTTAGCAAAACAAGAAAGTATTGAAATCAGAAAATATGATGTCATTTATCACCTAGTAGAAGATATTGAAAAAGCGTTAGCCGGAATGCTAGAACCAGAATTTGAAGAACAATTAATAGGTAGAGCTTCTGTAAGAGCAATATTTAATTTGGGTAGGCATAAAAGAATAGCAGGCATTTACGTTTCAGACGGTAAATTAATCAGAGATGCAAGTATTCATGTTTTCCGAAAAGGATCAGAAATTTTTGTAGGAAACCTAACAAGCCTAAAACACTTTAAAGATGATGTAAGAGAAGTTGCTACTGGTTTTGAAGGTGGGATCAGTTTGGATGGATTTGATGATTTTGAAGAAGATGATGTTTTAGAAGCATATACTAGTGTTCAAATCAATTAATTTACATGTCAGATAGAATTAACAGCGTAAATTCGTTGCTAAAAAAAGAAATCAGCGATTTAATTCATCGACAAGTTAAAGACCCTAGAATCAACGATTTTGTATCTATAGTAGATATTAAAACATCTAGAAATTTACAAAATTCAACTGTATATTTTTCTGTGATTGGCGATGAAAAAGCACAAAAGAATGCATTAAAAGGTCTCAGGTCAGCTTCAGGTTTCATACAAAATCAACTAAGAAAAAACCTTAATCTTAAATACATTCCCTCCATCCAATTTAAATTAGATCAATCTTTAGATCAAGCTGAAAAAATCATGAGCCTATTAGACTCAATTGATTTATCTAAGCATGAAACCACATAATGAATTCAAATCTACCACAACTGCCTCATGGCTTTTTTAATATTGATAAACCCATTGGAATCACTTCAATGGATGTAGTGAGAGAACTAAGAAAAGAAATTAAATCTAAAAAAATTGGTCACGGAGGAACGTTAGACCCACTTGCTACTGGAGTATTACCAATAGCTATCGGTAATGCTACAAGACTTTTAGAATATCTGTTAAATGATTCAAAAACATATATAGCAGAAATTGAAATTGGAAAAAGTACAAACACTTATGATGCTGAAGGAAATTTCTCTAATGAAGAACCATATGGCCACATTGAAAAATCTTATGTTGAAAAAGAGTTGGAAAAATTTTTAGGAATCATTGATCAAACACCACCTATTTTTAGTGCAATTAAAAAAAATGGTGTTCCAATGTATCAATTAGCAAGACGTGGAATTCATGTTGAAATTCCATCAAGACAAGTGCAAATCATCATGCTTGATTTAGAAAGTTTTAATCCTCCTTATTTAACTATAAAAATCAAATGTTCTAAAGGATTCTATGTCAGGTCTTTTGCGAATGATTTTGGAAAAAAAATAGGTACAGGTGCGTATTTAAAGTCTTTAAATAGAATTCAATCAGGTGATATGAAAATTGAAAATTCTATTTCATTAAATACACTCAAGGAAGAACTTAAACAAGAAAATTATTCTAATCTAATTACAAATTTTGATAGTGTTTTAAGCCATATGGAGAAAAAGCAATTAACGGAACAAGAAAGTATCAAATTAAAATACGGTCAAAAAATAGTTCACAATTCTTCTATATCTAACAATCAACTAATCAAAGTTTTTGATCAAAACAATATTTTTTTCGGAATAGCCGAATTTATGCACCAAGAAAACATTTTAAAACCAATCAAAATGTTTATATAATCAATGTCATTTCATTGACTAAACACAGATACAAATATAAAATTATTTGTCTGAGGGAAAAAAATGACAGATTTTGCAATTGTTCAAACTGGCGGAAAACAATATAGAGTGAAAAGTGGAGATACTATTAGAGTAGAGTCACTTGCTGGAGATCAGGGTGACACTATAACTTTAAATGATGTCAGGTTGATTTCAAAAGATGGAGAAGTAACAATTGGCAAACCTTCAATAGAAGGTGCTGAAGTCACTGCGGAAGTAGTAAATAAAGGTAAAGACAAAAAAGTAATAGTTTTCAAGTACAAAGCGAAAACTAGATATCGCAAAAAAAATGGACACAGGCAAACTTTTACAGATTTAAAAGTAACAGAAATTACTTTATAAAAGCATTAAGAGGACAATAAACAGATGGCTCACAAAAAAGGTGGCGGAAGTACCAGAAATGGTAGAGACAGCAAATCTAAAAGATTGGGTATCAAAATATACGACACCCAAATTGTTCCTGCAGGATCAATTTTAGTAAGACAAAGAGGTACTAAAATACGACCAGGAAACAATGTTGGCATTGGTAGAGATCATACTTTGTACTCGTTAATTGACGGAAGTGTGAAATATGAATATTTTTCTAACGGTAAAAAACATGCAAGCGTTTACCCAGGAGCCCAATAGTATGAAACCTGACATCCATCCCAAGTACTTTCCTGATGCTAAAGTGATTTGCTCATGTGGAGACACATTTACAACTGGTGCAACTCAACAAGAATTAAAAATTGAAATCTGTTCAACTTGTCATCCTTTTTTTACAGGAGAACAAAGAATTGTAGATACTGAAGGTAGAGTAGAAAGATTACGTCGACGATATAATCTAAACTCCTAGATCGAGTACACGTGAGTTCAAACAATGCACCTACATATGGCGGTCAAGCTGTTCTAGAAGGTGTAATGATTCGTGGACAAAGCAATGTTTCTGTAGCTGTTAGGTCCCCATCTGGCGAAGTAAAAACACAAATCAAACCAATTGCAAATATTTTTCGTTCAAAATACAGAAAAACTCCTTTAATTAGAGGAATCATTGCCTTGATTGAAACATTGATTATAGGCATGAATGCACTAAATTTTTCATCTGCAGTAGCAATGGAAGAAGAAAACAGTGACCCAAATAAAGCTTCTATAGTACTTATGATATTAATTTCATTTACATTAGCTATTGGCCTTTTTTTCATGTTGCCATTATTAATTAGTACACCATTTGAAGGACTTTTAGGATCAAATATTTTAAGTAATATTATTGAAGGAATTGTTAGATTACTAATTTTTATTGGATATATTTATGTAATTGGATTAATGCCAGATATTAAAAGAGTGTTCATGTATCACGGAGCAGAACATATGACAGTACATGCTCAAGAAAACAACCTTGAATTAAATCTTCCTAATATCAAAAAATATCCTACTGCACACCCTAGATGCGGCACGGCATTTCTATTAACAATTATGCTGATTGCAGTACTAGTATTCATATTGATTCCACGCCAATCTCTAATTTTAGTAGTAGGCTCTAGAATTGTTTTGGTCCCATTTATCGCGAGCCTAAGCTATGAATTTATAAGACTCAGCAGTATTTATCAAAATAATTTAATTATGCAGGCAATTGCTGCACCAAGCTTATGGCTTCAATCGTTGACTACTAGACAACCCGATGATGACCAAATCGAGGTTGCAATTATAGCCATGCAATCAGCGATAGAAGCTGACAAAAATACTTCAGCCTCTTCTATTTCGTAATACTTGCCAGACTTTTTCAGGATTGATTTCCATTTCTGACAATAAAACTAGTGTGTGATACAACAAATCTGAAATCTCTTCAGCAGTTTCATTCTCATCTCTAGTTACTGCTGCAATGGCAACTTCACCAGCTTCTTCTATAATTTTCTGGGCAATTCTTTCTACACCATCTGATAAAAGTTTTGTCGTGTAAGATTCATTTGATGGGTTTAACTTTCGATCTTGAATCACTGCAAAAAGCTCTTCAATCACATTAGATCCTTGATCAAAATCAACAAACTCGTAGTTGGATAATTTTGTATAGAAACAAGACTTTTCTCCTGTATGGCAAGCAGGTCCATCAGGAATGACTTTCAAAAGCAAAGTATCCCCATCACAATCAGCAATAATTTCTTTTGTTCTAAGAAAGTTTCCTGATATTTCTCCTTTATGCCATAGATCAGAACGACTTCGACTGTAGAACCACACCTCTCCACTCTCTAGTGTTCTATTAAGAGAACCTGGATTCATATATCCCATCATCAACACTTCAGAAGTCTCAGCATGTTGTGCTATTGCAGGCACTAATCCATTTTGATCTAATTGAATTTTATTAGTCATCATTTTCTCCTAGTAAGTTTTTCTGATTGGGATATGTTGATCATCTAAATATTTCTTCACTTGATTAATAGAAAAAGTTCCAAAATGAAATGTACTAGCTGCAAGAACAGCGTCTGCTTTCCCAAGCTCAATTGCTTGTTTAAAATGATCCATTTTACCAGCTCCACCACTAGCAATTACAGGAATTGAAATTTGATTAGATACTTCTCTTAATAACTCAATATCGTAACCAGATTCTTGCCCATCTCTATCCATGCTTGTCAGTAGGATTTCACCTGCTCCCATTTTAGCCACATACTTAGCCCACTTAACTACATCAATTCCAGTAGGCTTTCTACCTCCATGAGAATACACCTCCCATTTTGTAGAAGAATCTATAGAATATTCTTCAGAAATTTTGTGGTCTGAGAACATAGAATTATTATTAATTTTTTTTGCATCGATTGCAGAAACGATACATTGTGATCCAAAAAAATCAGCAGATTGGTAAATAATTTCAGGATTTGATAATACAGCTGAATTCAAAGAAACTTTATCAGCTCCAGATTCAAGCATTGCTCGAATATCTTCCCTAGTTCTTATCCCCCCACCTACAGTTAAAGGAATAAAAACTTGTTCTGAAACAGATTGAACTACATTCTTCATAATATTTCGATTGTCAGATGAAGCAGTTATATCAAGAAAAACTAATTCATCAGCTCCTTCTTGATCATAAAATCTAGCCAATTCAACAGGGTTTCCTGCATCACGTAAATTAACAAAACTCACTCCTTTAACTACGCGACCTTGATCAACATCTAAACAGGGAATAATTCGCTTAGTAAGCATTTATTTATTTCCTAAAAGTAAAAGTGAGTAGATAGTCTTCATCAGACAAATTGTGTTTCATATTGAATTTTAATTTTAATTTATCTGCAATTTTTTTATAATTTTCTACTGAAACAGAGAGTTTTGAAATATCCACTTCTCTGTCAATTATCACAATCCATCCACTAGGCCTTAAAGCCCGAACTGCTTCAGCAATAATCTTTTTAGGATCTTCAACCCTATCGCTTAAATATGACAAGGTTGCTAAATCAATAGTTTGATCTTTTATGGGAAGATGGCTATCTTTGATTTCTTTAGCTTTAACATTAGTTAATCTAGAATTTTTAAACTTTTGCCTGGTTGCAGTCAGATTGTTTTTATTTTCATCAAAAGCTTGCAAGTCTCCTCTGTATACCAATTTTGCTAATTGAACAGATAAAGTACCATCCCC
>MDSW01120242.1_pt1 | contig 16119 bp, 11 predicted proteins | sample 811171 | NCBI WGS metagenome assembly MDSW01 (sample SAMN05326641, study PRJNA326480) | marine metagenome | isolation source: seawater | place: Atlantic Ocean: North West | collected 2012
AATTACCAAAATTTAATGGAAAATCCTGATGCTTTAATTTTACTAAAGCAATACATTCTTGAAGTACATCCCTTTTTGAACCAGAAACTCTAATTTCACTTCCTTGAATACTTACTTGAGTTTTAATTTTAGAATTTTTTATTGTCTGAACTATTTTCTTTGCTAAATCTCCATCAATCCCACTCTTGATATTTAATACTTGCTTAGATTTATTCCCAGAAATTATCTCAATATTATTTGATACTATCCTTTTTGAGCTATCAGGTTCTTTCTTTTCCATCGATGGGAATAAAATATCTTTGATTTGATTTATTTGAAACTCAGCGTCACCATATAAAGTGATACTCATTTCTTTTTCTTCGAATTCAACTGCAGCCGAAGTTCCCTTAAAATCATATCGATTATTAATCATTTTCATTGACACATCAATTGCATTTTTTATGTTTACAATATTAGCTTCTGATGTAATATCAAATGAAGGCATATTTTATTTCTCCTTATCTACTTCTTAATTTGTTTAGCAGCTATCCTCATTCTTAATGCATTAATTTTAATAAATCCCTCTGCATCCTTTTGGTCAAAAGCTCCTTTGTCATCCTCAAAAGTTGCTATATTTGAATCAAATAATGAATTATTACTATCTCTAGCTAATATAGTAACGTTTCCTTTGTATAATTTTATTTTCACCCATCCATTAACATTATTTTGTGTATTATCAATTAAAGCTTGAAGCGCTAACCTTTCCGGTGACCACCAATAGCCGTTATAAATTAGTGATGCATATTTAGGCATCAACTCATCTTTTAGATGTGCCTCTTCTCTGTCTAAAGTTAGAGATTCAATTGCTCTATGGGCTTTAAGAAGAATAGTTCCGCCAGGAGTTTCATAACAACCTCTTGATTTCATTCCTACATATCTATTCTCTACTAAATCTGATCTCCCTATGCCATGTTTTCCCCCAATTTGGTTAAGCTGATTTAAAATTTCATGTGACTTTAAATTTTTTCCATTCAAGCCTATAGGATCGCCTTTTTGAAATTCAATAATTATTTCTTCTGAATTATTTGGTGCTTCTTCCGGGCTAGAGGTCCATCTCCACATTTTTTCTTCTGGAGCAATAGATGGATCTTCTAAATTCTTTCCCTCATATGAGATATGAAGAAGATTTGCATCCATACTATATGGACTACTTCCATCTTTATGCTTCATTTCAACCGGTATATTATTTTTCTCTGCAAATTCAATCAATTTGTCCCTACTAAGTAAGTCCCAATTTCTCCAGGGTGAAATAATTTCTATATCTGGATTTAATGCGTAAGCACCTAATTCAAATCTAACTTGATCGTTTCCCTTTCCAGTAGATCCATGTGCAATAGCGTTACTGTTAGTTTCTTTAGCAATTTCAATTAATCTTTTTGAAATCAGCGGTCTTGCTATTGAAGTACCCAGTAAATATTCACCCTCATAAACTGTATTAGCTCTAAACATCGGGAAGACAAAATCTCTCACAAATTCTTCTCTTAAATCTTCGATAAAGATTTCATTAACTCCTGCAGATTTTGCTTTCTCTCTTGCTAATTCAATTTCTTCGCCTTGGCCTAAGTCGGCTGTAAAAGTAACTACCTCACATTTATATTCTTGTTGAAGCCACTTTAAAATTACCGATGTGTCTAATCCACCAGAATATGCAAGTACAATTTTTTTTATAGCTTTTGTCATTTAATTTTTCCTAATATCAAATACTCCAAAAGTGCTTTTTGAACATGTAATCTATTTTCTGCTTCTTCCCATACAACACTTTGTGAACCATCAATTACATCTGCTGTAACTTCTTCTCCTCTATGTGCGGGCAAACAATGCATGAATAAAGCATCTTTTTTTGCTTGCTGCATCATCTCAATATCAACTTGCCAGTCAGTAAAGTCCTTTATTCTTTCATTTTTTTCTGATTCAAAACCCATACTAGTCCATACATCTGTTGTTACAATGTCAGCATTTTTCACAGCATCCATTGGATCTTCAAATTCTTCAAAATGCTTATCATTATATAAACCAGCTCTTTTAATCTCAACCTCGTATCCTTTTGGTGTTGATATATGAACATTAAAATCTAGTAATTCTGCAGCTTGAAGCCAAGTATTACAAACGTTATTAGAATCTCCAATCCAAGCAACGGTTTTGCCTTTAATTGAACCTCTATTTTCAATAAAAGTATAAATATCAGCAAGAATTTGACATGGATGGTATTCATTTGTAAGGCCATTTATCACTGGAACCCTTGAATTTTTTGCAAACCTATTAATAATATCTTGTTCAAAAGTTCTTATAACTACTGCGTCACACATTCTTGATATAACCTGAGCAGCATCTTCAACTGGCTCACCTCTCCCTAATTGAGAATCTCTGGTGTTTAAATATATACTAGCTCCTCCCATTTGATGCATGCCTGCCTCAAAAGATAATCTAGTTCTAGTGCTAGCTTTTTCAAAAATCATTACAAGTGTTCTGTCTTCTAATGGCCAATATTTTTTATAGGATTTATATTGATCCTTTATCCATTTCGTCCTATTAAATAAAAGCTCAATTTCTTCTTTTTCAAAATCATTAAATTGTAAAAAATGTTTTATTTTATTCATAAGTTATCTAAAAAAGTCTCAATTACATCAATTAATCTATCAGATAGAGTTCTAGATTCTTCATCATTAATAATTAATGGTGGAAGAAGCCTAATTACATTTTCTGAAGTTACATTAATTAAAAGTTTTTTTTCAAGAGCAATATTCACAACCTCATTACATGGCACACTTAATTGGATTCCAATCATGAGTCCCAATGATCTAATTGAAATGATACTCTTATTATTTTTAAATTTTTTCTTAATAATGTTAGTTATTAGTAGCCCTTGCTTTAAGGCATTTCTAATTAAATAATTTTTTTCTATAGTATCTATTGTTACAATCCCTGCAGAACAAGCTAAAGGATTTCCTCCAAATGTTGAGCCATGCTTTCCAGGCTTCATGAGTTCAGTTGAAGTTTGATTGGCAATACATGCCCCAATTGGAACACCAGATCCAAGTCCTTTTGCTAAAGTTATAATGTCTGGCTTAACTGAGGAATGTTGGTGTGCAAACCATTTACCAGTTCTACCTATTCCACATTGAACTTCATCAAAAATTAATAACCATTTATTTTGGTCACAAATTTGTCTCAATTGCTTTAAATATTTTTTTAAATTTTTTGGAATATTTATTCCACCTTCACCCTGAATTGGCTCTACAAAAATTGCACAGACCTTGTTCTTTTTACTTACAATTTTTTTTATAGCATCTATGTCATCAAAAGGGACTCTTATAAATCCTGACATCAGCGGCTCAAAACCTGCTTGGTAATTTCTTCCCCCTGATGCTGACAAAGTGCCCATGGTTCTTCCGTGGAAGCCACCCTCCATTACAATAATATTTGGAATATCGATATTTAATTTATGTCCATGAAGTCTTGCTAATTTAATTGCTGCTTCATTTGCCTCACAACCAGAATTACAAAAAAACACTGAGGATAATTTTGAAAGCTTTACTAATTTTTCTGCAAGAAGAGATTGTTCCTCGATGTAATAATAATTAGAAATATGAATTAGTTTTGAGGCTTGTTTTGATATACTTTTAATTAAGTCAGGATGATTATGTCCTAATGTATTAACAGCAATACCAGATAAAGCATCTAAGTATTTATTTTTATTTTTATCAAACACCCACACGCCTTTCCCTTTTTCAAAGGAAATAGGAAGCCTATTATAACTAGGCATTAATTTCTTATTCGTTAATTTCATAGTACAAACAAAAAAGGCGACTTAAAGTCGCCTTTGCATCCTTTAAGATTTATTATAAACCAAGCAAAGCTCGGTGAGAAAGACCATTGGTCATTAATAATAACATTGGTATTGAAAGCATAGTATTAGTTCTTGAAGCTAAAAGAGCTACTCTTCTTGCTTTTACTTTTTCATCATCACTAGCTTTTTTCATACCAAGTATTTTCTGTTGATTAGGCCAAATTAAACCCCATACATTAAAAAGCATTATTGTTCCCATCCAAGATCCCAAACCAATGGCCTCATACCCTGGTCTAAGTAAAAAAGCATCAACAAAACTTGATCCTAACAATGCTGCGCCAGCAATCCAGGTTACTAATGCAGCCCATCTAAACCATAATAGTGCAAGAGGAGCGACATGCTTTGTTATGCCAGAGCCAGTTCCATCAGCTGTTGCTTCTTTTAATGCAGGTACCTGAACAAAATTAAAGTAATATAAAAGTCCTATCCAAGCTATACCTGCAATTACATGGAAGAATCTCATAAATCCATTATAAATATCACTTGCGTCACCTAGAAGCCCTGTAGTACTCAGCTCATTCCAATCTAAAAATACTAAAGAAATTATTAAAAGGACTATACCCGCAATAATTGTTCCTTTGATTGATTCTAATGGGTTTTTCATAAATCTACACTCCTAATGTAAAATATATATATGTATTAAAGCGTTATTTTACCTGAAATATTAGAAGTATTCACCTAAATTAATATCATATAATGACGCACTAAAAATTTTTTTGAGAATCTTACATGTATTTAATTCATAAAGGGGCTATATGGATGCTGATAGCAACCTTTTTCTTTGCATTAATGGGGACTTTTGTTAAATTAGGTGGTGAAAATTTTAATTCAACAGAATTAGTATTTTATCGCTCATTAATTAGCCTCTTAATTATTGTAGGTATTATGAGATTAAAAAAAATCTCATTTTCATCCAGCTATATAAAACTTCATATGGCGAGATCAACAATTGGCTTTATTTCATTATTATTCTTTTTTTATGCAATTAACAATTTACCATTAAGCACGGCAATATCATTAAACTATACATCCCCACTTTTTTTAGGGCTTCTAATGCCTTTAATCTTAAAAAGAAAAGTTAAAAAATGGTTATTTATTACAGTCATTATAGGGTTTATAGGGGTCTTCTTTATTCTCAGACCAACATTTGAAAACCAGAATTATATTGCGGGTGTAATTGGTCTTGTATCTGGATTTGGTGCAGCTATGGCATATTTATTTGTTACACAATTAGGGCAATTAAAAGAGCCAGATTTAAGAACAATATTTTATTTCACATTAATATCTACAATATGTTCTGGCTTTATGATGATTTTCGATGAAATTCACAAAATTCAATATAAATATATATTTATTCTTATTGGCTTAGGTATAAGCGCCACAATTGCTCAAATTGCAATTACAAAAGCTTATAGGGTCGGGAATACTTTAGGCAACGCTGGCTTATCCTATTTAACGATAATCTTTTCTACAATAATTGGAGCTGTATGGCTTGGTGAACTATTAGACAAACAAACTGCTTTTGGAATAATGCTTATTATCATCAGCGGTTTTTTTGCATCTAAAAAATAATTATGGGTCCAAAAGACCAGATCTAATTGCAATTAAAGCTATTTCAGCTGAATTATTTGCGTTTAGTTTTTGTTTAATATTATAAAGATGAGTTCCTACAGTTCTTGGACTTAAACACATTGTATCAGCGATCTCATTGGTGCTTTTACCTTTAGCTAAAGCTATGAAAACTTCAAACTCTCTATCTGACAGGATCTCAACAGGGTTGTTTTCCCCTGACAATTGCGTAATTGCCATTTGTTGGGCAACATCTGGTTCTAAATATTTTTTACCACTATTAACCGATCTAATAGCTTTGATTAATTCTTCTGCTGCACTTCTTTTTGTTAAATATCCTAATGCACCAGCACTTAAGGATCTTTTTGGGTGAACTGAATCTTCATGCGCTGATAGAACTAAAATTTTAGCCTTTTTATCAAATGCAATAATTCTTTCAATAGCATCTAAACCTCCCATTCCAGGCATTGTTATATCCATAATTACAACATTTGGTTTGTGCTCCTTAAATGAAGTAATACCTTGTTCGCCAGACTCTGCCTCACAAATAACAGCCATATCTGATTCATTTTCAATAAGCATTTTAAAACCCATTCTGACGACTGAATGATCATCTACCAATAAAATATTTATTTTAGCCATACTTTTTTACACCCTTCCTGGAATTATAATAGTCAATTTTGTACCATCTGATCGGCTACTTTTTATTTCAAAAGTACCCCTTAGAGACTGAACTCGTTCTTTAATTCCCACCAATCCAAATTGTTTAGAATTCTTAAGGGTATTTGTGTTAAATCCTACACCATTATCTGAAAACTCTAATACTAAATCTTTTTTTATGATGCTTAGATTTATTTTAATTTTACTTGCTTTTGAATGCTTTAAAGCGTTATTCATACATTCTTGGATAATTCTATAAATATTTATGTTGATGACTTCTCCTAAATCATCTATATCCCCTTTTATGCTTAAGATTAATTGTAAATTTGAATGTTGCTTTTGCCAATTGCTTACAGAATCCTTAATGGTCTCACTTAATCCTAAATTATCTAGAGCACCAGGTCTAAGCTTACGTATAATGTTGTGCATGCCATCATATATTTGATTCGCTGCTGATGTCACAGAAGAGGCGCTTGTTTGAATAATTTTGTTTCCTTTAGATTTATTACTTATGTTTTGCGCAAAAATTTTAATCGCTGAAACATATTGACCTAATTCATCATGTAATTCTCTTGCTAAACTTCTTCTTTCATCTTCAATATGCTCCTGAATAATCGTTGTTAATTTTCTATTTTTTTCCAATTCGTCAAGTGATTTTTTTGCTAATATCCTCTCAGTAATATCCCTCATACTTACAATATCTCCAATTAATTTTTTTGTTTTTGGATCTATTAAAGGTGAGGCTGAAATGGATACATCAATTAATTTGCCATTCTTAGCTATTCTTTTAGTTGTAAAATCATGTATAAATTTATTCTTCTGCATCAAGCTAAGATTTTTATCAAACTCTTTTTTTAAAGATTTAGGAACAATTAAATTCGCTGACTTTCCTAAAACTTCTTTTTTCTTGTAACCGAAAATTCTTTGAGCAGAATTATTCCAAAAAGAAATATTCATTTTCTCATCATGAATAATAACTGCATCAGCTGTTTGTTCAGCAATCAAACCTAACCTTTTATTCTCTATCATTGTTTTTTGAAGAGATGTTCCCATAGCATTAAAATTTAGTGCAATAGATCTAAATTCGGGAACATTAAAATGTGGAAGTCGAGCATCAAAGCCGCCCCTACCAATTTTTTCAATTGCCTCAAGCATTTTATTAATAGGTTTTAACCATTGACCCAATAACCAATAAACAAATATATTAAATAACAAAAAGAAAATTAAAGTTGTTGAAAATAATGTTCTCAATTCTACCCATGCACCCCTAATAGTTCCTGATGCATTAGATTGAACAATTAATCTTCCTGAATTAATGAATCGAGAATTAGTTACTTTTTTTGGACTAATGAAATCTATGTACCATTTAGGTGGCTCAATTTCTAATAAATAAGATGACGGTGGCGACCTATAAGTAAGATCCCCTTGAGTATTGTAAAGAAAAATATCATTACTTCTAACATATCCAAGTTGTCTTAAAAATCTTCTAATAACATCGTGCGTACTGCCCCACTCCGGGTTTTGAACTGATCTTACTATAATTGTTTCAAGCAACTGAAGAGTAACTTTATTTGCAGATTCAACGCCTTCTTGAATTGTTGATTTAGACGAACTCATTGATACCATTGCTAAAGCTATTATTAAAAACAACATAATAAGTGTTATTAGTAAATTAAATCTTAATCTGAGTGTCATAAAATAACTGCTATATTAAATTTAGTTAACCTTTTATATATATTTTTACAAACAAAGGTCTTATCGAATATCTATATTATATAATTTTTTAAATTTATTCATGTAAGATTTATATAATTAATTTACCGGTTTAATAGGAGATAGTTTTAATGTCAATAGAGTCAATAAATACAGAAGATCGTATTTTTAATCCCAGCGAAGAAATAATAAAAAATGCAAACATATCAGGGATGGATAATTATAGATCTATATTAAAAAAATTTGAAAAAGATTACCAAGGGACATGGGCAGAATTAGCTAAAGAGTTACTAATTTGGAATAAACCATTCACAAAAATCTTAAATGATAAAAATCCACCATTCTATAAGTGGTTTGAGGATGGAAAGTTAAACGCCTCTTTTAATTGTCTTGATAGACATATACAAACACAGCCAAATAAAACGGCAATTATTTTTGAAGCTGATGATGGAAAAGTTACATCTATTTCATATTTAGAATTATATGAGAGAGTTTGTAAGTTTGCTAATGGACTGAAGACTTTTAATTTATCATTAGGAGACAGGGTAATAATTTATTTACCTATGGGTATTGAAGCAATTGTTGCAATGCAAGCTTGTGCAAGAATTGGACTTACTCATTCCGTAATATTTGGCGGTTTTTCTGCAAAAAGTATTCAAGAAAGAATAGAAGATACAAAAGCAAAATTAGTAATAACTGCAGATGGTCAATTTAGAGGCGGGAAATTTATTGAGCTTAAAGCTAAAGTTGATGAAGCTATAAAAATAGGAAAATGTGAGTCTGTAGAAAAAATAATTATCTTCAATAGAGCTAATAAAAAAATAACTAAAAATAAAAATGATATCTTATGGGAAGACTTAATCCTAAACCAACCAGCCAAATGTGATCCAGTTTTTGTATCTGCAGAGCACCCTTTATTTATTCTTTACACATCAGGTTCAACAGGAAAACCTAAGGGAGTTCAGCATTCAACAGCTGGATATTTACTTCACGCAATCAACACTTGCAGATGGACCTTTGATATTCAAAAAAATGATATCTATTGGTGCACAGCTGATGTTGGATGGATTACTGGACATACATACGTCACATACGGACCTACAGCACTTGGGGTAACACAATTAATTTTTGAAGGAATACCCACTTATCCTGATGCAAGTCGGTTTTGGCAGCTTATTGAAAAACATAAGGTCAGCATTTTTTATACTGCGCCAACTGCTATAAGAGCATTAATAAAAGCTTCAGAAGTTTCCCCAAAAACTCATCCCAAAAAATTTAACTTAAATTCACTGAGAATTTTAGGAACTGTAGGTGAACCAATAAACCCAGAAGCATGGATTTGGTATTACGAAAATATTGGAAATAAATGCTGTCCAGTGGTAGATACATTCTGGCAAACTGAAACTGGTGGTCACGTAATCACTCCACTTCCAGGAGCTACGCCATTAGTTCCAGGTTCATGTACTTTACCCTTCCCTGGAATTGAAGTCGATGTTGTTGATGAAGAAGGAAATGATCAAGATTGGGGAAATGGGGGGTTATTAGTTATTAAAAAACCTTGGCCCTCTATGATTAGAACAATTTGGAACGATCCTGAACGATTCAAGAATAGTTATTTTCCTAAAGAATTAGGAGGAGAAACATACTTAGCTGGAGATGGAGCAGTTCGCAACAAAGAAACGGGCTATTTTACTATTATGGGGCGTATTGACGATGTTTTAAATGTTTCAGGTCACAGATTAGGTACTATGGAGGTAGAATCAGCTCTCGTAGCTAATAAAATGGTCACTGAAGCAGCAGTAGTTGGAAGACCCCACGATATAAAAGGAGAATCAATTGTGGCGTTTGTAGTTCTTAAAGGAAATAGGCCTACAAAACAAAATGCTAAAATTATTATTGACGATCTTAAGAATTGGGTAGCTAAAGAGATTGGTCCGATAGCAAAACCAGACGAAATAAGATTTGGGGATAATTTACCAAAAACACGATCAGGAAAGATAATGCGTCGCCTATTAAGAACAATGGCTAAGGGAGAAAAAATAAAATCTGATATATCTACTTTAGAGAATCCAGCAATATTAGACCAACTTAGTGAAACTCTATAAAATGAAAGTTAAAATATTTTTTTGGGTAACATAAAATTCAATTCTCTCTAAAAAAAACACTTATATTCCTTGGAATAACTGCAGTTACAATCCTAACGATCGGGTTCTTAACTTTTTATTTCTTTGTTCAATCCAACCTGGATGAATTCAAAGAACATTTAACTTTTAAAATAAGTGAACAATTTGAAAAAAAAGTTGAGATTGAAAGTATTGAGGCTCAATGGAGAATAACAAATCCAAGTCTGACTCTCTATAATTTATCTATTTACAATGAAAGCCTTGAGAAATCCTTTGATTTAAAAAAAATACGTATTGATATTTCATGGTTTTCTATTTTAAAATTCGAGCCAATACTAGATGAAATTGTTTTGTATGAGCCAAATTTAGATATAGAAAAAAATAAAGACGAACAATATAGTATCGGTGGTATCTCAATTCAAACTAAACAAAATCCATCCGCTTCAAATTGGATTTTAAATCAAGATGAAATAATTATAATAAACGGAAAAATAAAATGGCGTGATCATACAAGAAACGCGCCTCCACTTTTAATAGAAAATATAAATGCTTCTTATGAATCATCAATTGGCCTTGCAAAGTTAGGTCGGCATGAATTTAATATAAGCGGTCAATTAGTTAATTTAAATAATCAAGTTATGAATCTGAGTGGCCATTTTGACGGCTCTTCAATAGAAAATATTAAAAATAGTAATGGGCAATTAAATCTATCTATTGCAAAAGTTGACATAAATGAGTTTAGGCCCTGGATAGATTATCCAATAGAAATATTGTCTGCAAATGGTGACATAAAACTGAGTGCAGACTTTGATGCTGGAAAATTAATTCGCGTTAATTCTGAATTAGATGTTAAAAATTTTGTAACAAAAATTAATGAAATAGATGGACCTCTTACTCTTAAAAAATTCAAAGGTGAGATTTCGTATTTATTAAAAAAGAATATAACTTCATTAAATATCTCCAAAATAAAAGTATTAACTGATAATGGTATCAACATTGAAGATGGAGAGTTTCTTCTATCAGTAAATACTTCTGAAAAAAAACTAGATGAAATTGGTATAAAATTAAACCGCATTAACCTTGAATCAGCGCATGAAATAATAAGACACATCCCTTACACAAAATCAGTTCAATCATTAGTCCAAGAAATTTCACCAAAAGGACAATTTAGAGATTTAACGTTGAACTGGAAACTTTCAGAGAAAGTAATTAAAGGTTTTTCTGTAAGTGACAAAAATGCATTCAGTTCAACTAAGTCAATTGGAGATTTAAATTTAGCTAATTTGTCAATAAAAGGCCAACTTTTAAATGTAAGTTTTAATTCCTATAAAAATTTTCCTGGAATTAAAAACTTAACCGGCTTAGTAAACATAAAAAAAACTGGAGGTACAATCAAATCGGTCTCAAAAGATCTTACAATTATTAAAGAAGATATTTTTAGGCAGCCTTTGAAATTTTCCCAATTTTCAGGACTAATAGAATGGAAAAATAATTTATTTAATTTAAAAAATATAGTTATTCAAAATGAAGATATCAATTCAATTATCAATGGAAGCTATAAATATATAGATCAGCAAAATGACTTTATTGACCTGTCAATAAAATTACCATCACTCAATTTACCAAGTATGAAGAAATACTATCCAAAACAACTTGGTGAAAAAACCTTACATTGGTTAGACACATCGCTTCTTAAGGGGCAAGCTGAAAATACATTTATAAGGTTAAAAGGTAAGAGACAAGAATTTCCTTTTGTAAATAATAAAAATGAAGCAGATACACAAAAAGGAATTTTTACGGTCGAATCTGATATAAAAAATAGCTTTATTGAATATGGTGTTGGTTGGCCTGAATTAAATAATTTCGATTTTCAAATTAATGTGAAAAATAATGTGGTTGAATTTATTAGTAATAAAGGAGATCTTCTACAAAATAATATACAAAAACTGAATGCAACCATTTCACCCATAAATATTGAAAATCCAATTATGGAAATTGATCTTATTTTAGATAGTCCAATATCAAAAATTGTTAACGCAATAAATAAAAGCCCGATTAAAAAAGTTATGAAAGGTCTTTTTGATGAAATGAAAGGTGCGGGTCCTGGGCAACTAGCTGTACAACTTCAAATACCTCTCAAGGACGAGAATAATATAACATTTAACGGAAACTATGAATTTCAAAATAGCCATCTAATTAATGATTCTTTAGGTATGCCAAAAATTGAAAATATTGTTGGTTATGTTGAATTTGATCAAAACAATATAGAAATAAAGGAAGCAAAAGCTAGCATATTTGATAGCCCAATAAAATTATCATTAGATAATTTAGGTGACATAACTCAAGTTAATATTGATGGTGTAATTAATCAGCAGTTTTTTCGATCAGCTTTTGGCGAAGATTGGACAAATAAATTAACTGGCGAAGCTTCTTGGTTTGCAGAAATAAAAATAAAAGATAAAACAACTGATGTAATGATTTCGAGTGATTTGAAAGGGCTTGAATCTAAACTACCTCTTCCTTTTGATAAAGAAAAAGATGAAGTAAAAACTTTTTTATTAACCAAGCAGGTATCCAAAATTAATCAAGAAATAATAAAAGCTGAACTTAGCACCATTGCATTTGCAAAATTAATAAAAGAAAAAGATTCAAATGGGAACATGCAATTTAAAAATGGATTAATTAACATTAACTCAGCTCAAAAAGAATTACCTGAAGAGGGTATATTACTATTCGCTGAATTATCGGAAGTCAATTATGAGAATTTTAATTCTTTTTTAAATAAGCTTGGAACAAAATCATTTATAACCTCTGCAACTGTTGATATTAATGAATTAGATATGTATGGATACAAAATATTAAATTCCAACATAAAATATTTTCCAAATAATAATAAAACGAGTATTCAAATAACATCTGAAGATGTCGTAGGTAATATTTTATGGGATAAAAATGAAAATTTAATTAAAGCAGGTTTTGAAAAACTTCATCTTAAAAAGAATAGTGCTTTAAGTGAAAATGACGAAGAAAAATTTATCTTTTCAGATCCTCCAATAGTAAATATTAAAGCAAAATCTTTAAAGGTCGATGATTACAATTACGGAGATTTGAGTCTAAATGCTTTTAAAGAAAATAAAGTATGGAATATTGAGAACTTTAAGCTTAATAACCCGAGTCATACAATTAGTGGTTCAGGTTTTTGGGATGATGAAGGCTTAAATCCAAATACATCAATCAACTTTACATGGAATATAGATAATATTCAAAAAACATTTGACCAACTCTCTTATCCAGAGCTTGTAAAAAATGGTAAAGCAAGTGTTATTGGTCTTCTTAGCTGGCCAAATAGTCCTTTTGATTTTGATAGCTCACAACTTCAAGGTAATTTCTCACTGACTGCAAAAGATGGCATAGTTTTAGAAGCTAAACCAGGAGTCGCAAGACTTTTTGGTCTATTAACACTTCAAAATCTTCCAAGAAGATTGTCCTTAGACTTTAGTGATATCTTCAGTAAAGGATTTATTTTTGACAGAATTAATGCAGGGGTGATAGTAAATAAAGGGATTTTAAAATCAAATAGATTCTCGATGGAAGGTCCAGCAGCAGAAGTATCTATTAAAGGAGAGACAAATATTATAGAGGAAACTCAAAATATTCACGTTGTAGTAAATCCAAGAATTAGTGATAGTCTGTCACTATTATCTTTAGCAGGAGGCCCTTTAGCTGGTGCAGCTGCTTTTGTAGCACAAAAAATACTAAAAGATCCTCTTAATAAAATTATGTCTGATGAGTATCAAATTATTGGGACTTGGGATGAGCCAGAAGAAATTAGTACTCCAAGAGGAGAAAGATTTGGTAAAATGATTGATCAAGAAATCTTAGAACCATCATCAGAATTTTTAAACATTAAATAAAATGTCCACTTATAATTTTTCAAATAAATTTCTTCTTAATCCAGCTGAAATTAGTCATGATAGTTTATCAATGATAATGGATAAAATTAAAAATAAAAATATAGACTATGCAGATTTATATTTTCAATACTCAAAGAATGAATTTTGGTCTCTTGAAGATGGTCAAGTAAAAAATGGAAGTTTCTCTATAGACCAGGGTGTGGGTGTTAGAGCAGTTAGTGACGAAAAAACAGCATTTACTTTCTCAAATGACATATCATTAAATACATTGAATGATTCATTAAAAATTATAAAATCAATCACAAACCAAGGGCAATCAGTTTCAATACCTATACCAAAAAAAAATTTAAATAAATCTATTTATACAAATAGTGATCCTGTTGCAAAATTTGATAATCAAAAAAAAATTAATTTACTTGAAAAAATTGAATCGATTGCAAAATCAATTGATAAAAGAGTTATAAAAGTATCAGCCTCTCTAGCAGCTCAATATGAAATAGTTTTGATTAAAAGTTTTGGAGGAAACTTAATAGAAGATGTTAGACCATTAGTAAGGCTATCTGTTAGTGTGATATCAGAATTAAATGGTAAAAGAGAGCAAGGTTCATCTGGTGGTGGAGGTAGATATCTTCTTGATTATTTTACCGATGAGATACTTGAAAGCTATGCTAAAAAGGCTGTTAAACAATCATTAATTAATCTGGATGCTCGTCCCGCTCCTGCCGGTTCAATGACAGTTGTTCTGGGATCTGGTTGGCCTGGAATATTACTTCATGAAGCAATAGGTCATGGATTAGAAGGAGATTTTAATAGGAAAGGTACTTCTGCTTTTAGTAATATGATGGGTCAGCAAGTTGCATCAAAAGATATTACGGTTGTTGATGACGGCACCATTGCAAATAGACGTGGGTCTCTTAATGTTGATGATGAAGGAAACTCAACAAACAAAACAGTCTTAATTGAAGATGGTATTTTAGTTGGATATCTTCAGGATAGCCTTAATGCTCGATTAATGAATATGCCACTAACAGGAAACGGTCGACGAGAATCATATGCTTACGCACCAATGCCAAGAATGACAAATACTTATATGACAAATGGTAATAATTCTCCAGAAGAAATTATTAATTCAGTTAGTGATGGTTTATATGCTGAAAATTTTGGAGGTGGTCAAGTTGATATCACAAGCGGTAAATTTGTTTTTTCCGCATCAGAAGCGTGGGTTATAAAAGATGGTAAATTAGATTATCCAGTTAAGGGAGCAACAATTATTGGTAATGGGCCCGATATTCTTAAAGAAGTCAGTATGGTTGGTAATGATATGAATTTAGACTCAGGTGTTGGAACATGCGGTAAAGACGGTCAAAGCGTTCCTGTGGGGGTTGGTCAACCAACATTAAAAATTGATAATATTATTGTGGGCGGCACTGGATAAAAAAGATAGCTTTTATTTAATCCTATTTTTATACTCTAAAGTTCTTGTATCAATTTCTATCTTATCTCCATTTTCGCAGAACAAAGGGACCATTAATTCAAAACCGGTACTTATTTTAGCAGGCTTCATGACTTTACCTGAGGCAGTATCGCCTTTTACTGCTGGCTCTGTATAAGTAATTTCTCTTACAATAGAATTAGGTAATTCAATTGAGATAGCTTTCTCATCATAAAAAACTACTTCACATGACATCCCATCCTCTAAAAATTTTAACGTTTCTTCCATGTTATCTTTATCTACTTCATACTGATTAAAATCAGAATCCATAAAAATATAATTTGGATCAGAAAAGTAAGAAAAAGATACTTCTTTTTTTTCAAGAATTACTACATCAAATTTATCAGTTGCTTGATAAATAGTTTCAGTTGAATTATTCGTAAGTAAGTTTTTCATTTTCATTTTAACTATTGCAGCATTTTGTCTCCTCCCTGATTTGGATACATTATATTCTGCTTTATGAATGACCATTGGAGAGCCATCAACCATTATGACGTTACCTACCCTAACTTCTTGTGCTGTTTTCATTAAGATTACCTTAGAGATTTACTAAAAAAACGTAGAAATTATACTTTATTTTTACCTTCTAAGATTACAATGTAATTATTATGCTACCAAACACATCAAGCACAATTATCTGCATGACCGAAAATCAAGTTCAAGATTTTCGACTAATGTACAAAGAAAAACTTAAAGAAAATATCATACGATTACCAAGTATTTATTCAATAAACCGTTGGCTAAATATTGAATACAATAAAT
>MDSW01014594.1_pt1 | contig 16118 bp, 24 predicted proteins | sample 811171 | NCBI WGS metagenome assembly MDSW01 (sample SAMN05326641, study PRJNA326480) | marine metagenome | isolation source: seawater | place: Atlantic Ocean: North West | collected 2012
GATATGACCAATATAAAAAAATAAAAAGTCAAAGAAAAAAACAAACCAGAGAAGAAAAAAATCCTGATTATGCACGAGGCAGAAGATTATCCGACAGAATGGATTCAGAAGATGTTGCAAGAGTTTTAGAAGATCATGGTTTTTCTGAGGCTGAGATATATGGTAAAAGGCAAAGATTACACGAATATGAATTTACTGATGATGGAAAAATTAGGGCTTTTGAAACCCAAGCTGATAAATTAGGTAGAGTAAAAACAATTCAAAAAACTTTTGACAGCCCAACCATACAAGCTGTAAGAAATTATTTAGGCTATTAAAAATTTTTAAATGAGTTTCAACCATTTATCAGATGCGGAGATAAAAGAAGCCTTAGCTTTACGAGAAAGGCTAAACTTACTTAAAAAACAAGAAATTTGTAAAACTAATTTTTTAGAATTTATAGATCACATGTGGGATGGTTTTATTTGTGGTCGTCATCATAAAATCTTTGCTGAAAAACTTGAGGGTATTGCTAATGGCACAATCAAAAGATTGATTGTCAATATGCCGCCTAGACACACTAAATCTGAATTTGCATCTACATATTTTCCTGCTTGGATTATGGGTAGAGATCCTAGTAGAAAAATTATGCAGACTACGCATACAGGAGAACTTGCTGTTAGGTTCGGTAGAAAAGTTAGAAACATGATGGACAGCGATATTTATAAACAAATATTTCCCGAAGTAAGTTTATCGTCTGACAGTAAATCGGCAGGTCGTTGGGAAACCAATAAGAGTGGCGAGTATTTTGCTGCTGGTGTCGGAGGAGCAATAACAGGTCGTGGTGCGGATTTATTAATTATTGACGACCCTCATTCTGAACAAGATGCTATGAGTCCGACAGCTATGGAGTCTTGTTGGGAATGGTACACTTCTGGACCAAGACAAAGGTTACAACCAGGCGGATCTATTGTCTTAGTTATGACAAGATGGAGCGGTATAGATTTAACAGCTAAGTTATTAGAAGCTCAGAAAGAAGCCTTAGCAGACCAATGGGAGATTGTAGAGTTCCCAGCTATTTTTCCTGAAACCGAAAATCCTTTGTGGGAAGAGTTTTGGTCATTAGAAGAATTGTTAAAGGTAAAAGCATCTTTGCCTGTTATGAAATGGAATGCTCAATGGATGCAAACTCCAACTTCCGAAGAGGGCTCAATAGTTAAACGTGAATGGTGGCAAAAATGGGAAAGCGATACTTTGCCTAATGTAAGCTACATAATTCAATCTTACGATACTGCTTTTTCTAAAAAAGAAAATGCGGACTACTCTGCTATTTCAACTTGGGGTGTGTTCAGACCTGATGAAGATTCACCAGATTCGATTATACTTTTAGATTGTCAAAAAGGCAGATACGATTTTCCTGAGCTTAAAAGATTGGCTATGGAAGAATATAAATATTGGGAGCCTGATATGGTGTTGATTGAAGCAAAAGCTTCGGGTACGCCTTTAACTCATGAACTTAGAAGATTGGGTATTCCTGTTGTTAATTACTCTCCTACAAGAGGACACGATAAAACTACTCGAATGCACTCTGTTGCACCTATCTTTGAAAGTGGGTTAGTGTATGCCCCACAAAAAGCTTTTGCGGAAGAAATGATAGAAGAGTGTGCTTCTTTTCCTTTTGGTGCTAATGATGATTTATGCGATACTATGACTCAAGCCTTGATTCGATTTAGAGAAGGTGGGTTATTATCATTACATGATGATTATGAGGACAACGATCAAGCACCAATAGTTAGAAGTTATTATTAATGGATATATTTATTACGCAGTATATAAGTGAAAATAGAATTGAAGATGGGCCATGTATTTATGCAGAATCTTTGCAGTCTGCAACTGAACAAGCTAATTTTCTTAATTTAGAGATAATTGGTAGAATGAAGTATGATGGCGATATTGAAGATTTAAGAACGATACATTAACTATGGCTATAGAGAACCAACCGATTGCTCCCGTCAGTTTAAATGAGGAGAAACCAAAATCAGATGAAGAACAGCAGTTAGTAGAAATAGCTGACGCAGTTGCTTTAGGCGAGGATAACGAAGGCTTTACTATTTTAGAAGATGGTAGTGCAGTTCTTGGACAAGAAGAAATGCCTATGGTTAATAATGATTTTAATGCAAATCTTGCTGAACTTATTGATCCAGATGAACTAAATAAAATATCTTCGCAGTTAACTGAAGGTATTGAAAAAGATAAATCTTCTAGAGAAGATTGGGAAAAAACCTATCAAGATGGTTTGAAGTATTTAGGGATGAAATTTGATAACGAAAGATCCGAACCTTTTGCAGGTGCATCTGGTGTTATACATCCTTTATTAGGTGAAGCAGTAACTTCTTTTCAAGCTCAGGCTTACAAAGAATTATTACCTGCTAACGGGCCAGTCAAGACTCAAGTAGTAGGTGAATATAATTCTGTAGTTGAAGAACAAGCTCAAAGAGTAAAAGAGTTTATGAATTATCAAATAACTCATGTGATGGAAGAATATGATGCTGAGTTAGATCAATTATTATTTTACTTACCTCTAGCAGGTTCTGCATTTAAAAAAGTTTATTATGATGAAGTTATGGGTAGGGCTGTATCTAAGTTTGTAGCTCCTGAAGATTTGATAGTTCCTTACTACACAACTGATTTAGAAAGTTGTCCTAGAATAACTAACATAATCAAAATGCCTGAAAATGAAGTTAGAAAACTTCAAGCACAAGGTTTTTATAGAAATGTAAATATAGATTATGGAGTATCTGCCGAAGAATCTTCTCAGGTAAAAGAAGAAATAGAAGAACTCGCAGGTATGGAACAAAATTATGATACTTCTGAAGTTACAGTTTTATACGAAGTTCATTGTAATTTAGATTTAGAAGGCTTTGAAGATACTAATAATCAAGGTCAGTTAACAGGCGTTAAATTGCCTTATATAGTAACTATAGATTCAAACTCTCAACAAGTTTTGTCAATTAGGAGAAACTTTTTAGAGCAAGATCCATACAAAAGTAAAATAGAATACTTTGTTCATTTTAAATTCTTACCTGGATTAGGGTTTTATGGATTTGGTTTAACACACATGATTGGTGGCTTATCGAAAGCATCTACATCTATACTAAGGCAACTTATAGACGCAGGAACTCTTGCGAACCTACCTGCTGGGTTCAAGACAAGAGGGATTAGAATAAGAGATGAAGATTCTCCTATTCAGCCTGGAGAATTTAGGGATGTAGATGCACCTGGTGGTTCATTAGCAGATGCAATACAACCATTACCGTTTAAAGAACCAAGTCAAACTTTATTGTCTTTACTATCGGTTCTCGTAAATTCAGGAAAACAATTTGCCTCTATTGCTGAAATAAATACAGGTCAAGGTAATCCACAAGCACCAGTAGGCACAACTATGGCTTTGTTAGAAAGATCAACTAAAGTTTTATCGGCAATACACAAAAGATTACATTCTGCACAAAGAAAAGAATTTAAATTATTGGCTAAAGTATTTAAGGAATACTTACCGTCAGAATATCCTTACATGACTGCAAATGGTGGTGGTCAATTAAAACTTACTGATTTTGATGATCGTGTAGATATAATTCCTGTATCTAATCCTGACATATTTAGTTCTGCTCAAAGAATAGCTATGGCACAAGAAATGATGAACCTAGTTCAATCAAATCCACAAATACATGGGCCTAATGGTATTTACGAATCTTATCGAAGGATGTATGCTGCCATAGGAGTTGATAATATTGATTCGTTATTACAACCACCTCCCCCTACAGATCCAATTCCTACTGAGGCAGGTGTAGAAAATAATACATTATTGCTTGGCGGAACTGCTAAAGCTTTTCCTGAACAAAACCATGATGCTCATATTGAGATACATAAATCTCTTTTAAAGACATCACCAGTTCAATCAAACTTGCAAGTACAGGCAAATATTTTTTCTCATATTATGGAACACTTACAAATGAAAGCTGATGCAATAGCTCAATCGCAAATGCCTCCTGAAGCTTTAACTCAGTATCAACAATTACAACAAGCCTCACAACAAACTTCAGGTCAAGAACAACAACAATTAGTACAACAAGCTGCACAAATACTAGGTCAATTTAGTGCTCCAATATTAGCTCAATTAGTTTCTGAATTTACTGAAACTGTATCTTCGCCAGCAGATGAAGATCCTTTAGTAACGATTAGAAAACAAGAGTTAGCTCTTAAAGGTCAAGAATTAGCACAAGAACAAAGACAATTTGCTGCAGATCAAGAAAGAAAAATTCAAGAAAGCCAAGCAAGAATAAGTGTTGATAGAGAAAGAATTGATGCTTCTGAAGATATAGCTAGGATGAAAGATAATACTGCTCAAGACAGATTAGAGCAGCAAAGGATTTTTAAAAATCTAGATTTACAAAATAAATAATTTACTTTTTTACAATTTTTACAATAGAATAGCAAAATGAAAAGTTCAATTAAATATCAAGGCAAAGGAACTGTTAAGTTAAAACAACAAAAAAGTGTTTCAGCTAGTACAACTCCTACGCCAGGAATGGGTAAAGGTAAGGTTAAAGGAAGTGGTATTGCGGAAACGGGTACTAAATTCAATGGCGTTTATTAATGTCCATATTTGATTTAAGAGAGAAGTATTTAAAATCTCTTAGAGAACGACAAGAGGATGTCAAAACCCAAATGCTAAATGGGGTAAAGGACATGTCTCAATATGAATTTTTGCGTGGGCGACACAGTTCTCTCGTTGACGCAGAAAGTATTTTTAGAGAACTGCTAGGAAAAGAGTATGAAGAGCCAGAACAAAGTGGTAGTCCCTGACCACATAGCCAAAGAAATAGAGGAATCTCAACAAGAAGTACAGCCTAAAGAAACAGAAGCTGATAAAGCTTATGTTGAGGAAAGTGAAAGAGTTTTAGATCCAACTTTATTAGAATCATCTTTTTTAGATAGGATGCCACAACCTTCAGGTTATAGGCTTCTTGTCTTACCTTACAAAGGCAAAGGTGTATCTGAAGGTGGTATATTGTTAACACAACAGCATGTTGAAAGAGAGTCTTTGGCTTCTGTATGTGCTTATGTAGTTAAGATGGGGCCTCTTTGTTATAAAGATGAATCTAAATTTGGAGGTACCGCTTGGTGCCAAGAAAAACAATGGGTATTGATAGGTAGATACGCTGGTTGTCGTTTTAAGTTAGGTGATGAAGCCGAATGCAGACTTATAAATGATGATGAAGTTTTAGCTACTATTAAAGATCCTAACGACATAGTTGCTGTATAGGAGGTTTATATGTCTGAGTTAACACAAGAAGAAAACTTGCAAGAATCTACAGATAATGTAGAAGAAATTGAGGTTATAGAGGAAGAACAAACTGAAGTTCAAAATGAAGAGTCTGTAGAAAATGAACAGCCTGAAGAGGTAAAAGCAGAAACAGATGATGAATTAGAAAATTATTCAGATAATGTTCAAAAAAGAATAAACAATCTTACAAGAAAGCTTAGAGAAGCCGAAAGAGGTAGAGATTCTGCACTTAATTATGCAAACAGCATGAAATCAGAATATGAAAACCTAAAAGGTAAAAGCGAAAAGATAAATCAAGATTACTATGCAGAAGCAGCAACAAGGCTTGAAAGTCAAAAGGCTCAAGCTACAAGAGTTTTAGCTGAAGCTCAAGAGGCTCAAGATTTTGAAAAAGCTGCAAAAGCTACAAGCGTTTTATCTACTATTGCAGTTGAAGAAAATAGGATCAGAACAGCTAGGGAAAATCCTACTAATGAAACTATAATTCCACAGCCAAACTTACAGCAAGAACAATTACCTCAGCCTGATGCAAAAGCAGAAGCTTGGGCTGACAAGAATGATTGGTTTGGAGAAGATAGAATTAGAACTCTCGCTGCTTTTACAATTCATGATGATTTAGTGCAGGAAGGCTTTGACGGTCAAACTGATGAGTATTACAATGAATTAGATAAAAGATTGAGAACTAAGTTCCCAAATGATTTTGGTGTAGAAACTGAGATTGCTCCAACACCACAAGCTACTCAAAGAGTGGCTTCTGCTGCTAGAGCAGATGCTCAAGGTTCTAACAAAAAGCAGGTTAGACTTTCTCCTTCAGAGGTAGAAATGGCTAAAAAACTAAACGTACCTCTTAAAGAGTACGCAAAATTTGTTAAAAGGTAAAAACATGACAAAGAAAACAACAGATAACCAACAAGAATTTAACAGAGCTCCACGTTCTGCGGACACACGAGAGTCCCTTGAATCTCGCAAACCTTGGCAACGCCCATCAACTCTAGAAACTCCAGAACCTCCTGAAGGTTATGAATACAGATGGATTCGTGCTGAAATCGCTAACCAACCCGACAAGAAAAATGTCATGTCTCGATTAAGAGAAGGCTTTGAACTTGTAAGGGCTGAGGAAATTCAAAATTTTGAACTACCAACGATTCAGGATGGAAAACATGCAGGAGTTATTAGTGTAGGTGGACTTTTATTAGCTAAGATTCCTTTAGAAACTCGACAAGAAAGAAATAATTATTTCACAGATAGGTCGCAAACTATGCAACAAGCAATAGATAATGATTTAATGAAGGAATCTGATGATCGTTCTCCAATAGAGAGGCCAAGAAGATCATCTAGCGTTACTTTTGGTGGCGGTAAAAGATAAATGGGAGTATCGCTGTTTACTAAACTTTCATAATTAAAAGGTATTTATTATGGCAAATAAAGATGCACCTTTCGGTTTTAAGCTAGTAGGCAGATTAGGTTCAAGTGTCCAAAATAATGGAACTACCGAATACGAAATTGCCTCTGGTGCAACTGGAAGTATATTCTCAGGCGATCCTGTAAGAATGACTGCTGCTGGTACTATACTCGTGTGTGATGCTGCGGGTGAGCAACCAATATTAGGAATTTTTAGGGGTTGTAAGTTTGTCGATAGTGATGGTCAAGTTGTGTTTAAAGCACACTATCCATCAGGACAAACATCTACAAGTACAATTACTGCTTTAGTTGAAGATGATCCAAACAATCTTTACGAAGTACAATGTACTGGTTCTCTTGCGTTAACTGCGGTTGGTGCTAACGTGGATTTAGCTTACACAGCTGGTTCTACAGTTACTGGCCAATCGAAGGCTGAAGTAGATTCAGGGGCAACATCTGCTGCTGAAAACTTTAGAATTGTTGGATTCTCAAAAGATCCTGACAATGACGAAAGAGGTTCTGCAAACGTGAATGTGATCGTTAAAATTAACGAGCACTTCTACTCAACTACTACAGGGGTGTAACCATGGCAATAAATAGAGCACAATTAGCTAAAGAGTTAGAGCCAGGTCTAAATGCACTTTTTGGTATGGAGTACAACCGTTACGACAACGAACATGCTGAAATCTTTGAAGAAAACACTTCTGATAGAGCTTTTGAAGAAGAAGTAATGATTGTTGGTTTTGGTAATGCTCCGACTAAAGCAGAAGGTGCTGGCGTAGCTTTTGATAATGCAACTGAAGGATTTACAGCTCGTTATGAACACGAAACTGTAGCTCTTGCTTTCGCATTAACTGAAGAAGCAGTTGAAGATAATTTGTATGACCGTTTAGGTTCGAGATATACCAAAGCATTAGCTAGAAGTATGGCTCATACTAAACAAATTAAAGCTGCAAATATTCTGAACAACGCATTTAGCACTAGCTTTCCTGGTGGAGACGGTAAGCCGTTAATCGCTACTGACCACCCGTTAAGCACAGGTACTGCTGCTAACAGAGCAACAACTTTTGCTGACCTTAACGAAACATCTTTAGAAGATGCTTTGATAAGGATTTCAACTCAAACTGATGATCGTGGTTTGAACATAGCTTTACAAGGAACTAAATTGATTATTCCACCACAATTACAATTCGTGGCGGATCGTCTTTTAAATACTCCTGGTAGAGTTGCTACTTCAGACAACGACATTAACTCAATCAGAAACCAAGGAATGCTTCCACAAGGTTATGTGGTAAACCACTATCTTGTAGATCCAGATGCGTTCTTCTTGAAAACAGATGTTCCTGATGGGTTCAAAATGTTTGTTAGAAGTCCTCTACAAACTGCATTAGAAGGTGATTTTGATACTGGAAACATGAGATATAAAGCCAGAGAGAGATATTCATTTGGATTCTCTAACTGGAGATGTGTTGACGGTTCTCAAGGAGCTTAATAATCATAAAGAGGGGAGGGCTTCGGCTCTCCCTTTTTTTAAAAATGTGGTTACACGAACCAAATAATTTATCTGAAACCCCTTGTGTGGGTAGATGTACCACCTCTGTAATACCATTTGATGATGTATGCAAAGGTTGTGGGAGAACTGTCGCAGAAATTAGAGATTGGGGCAGTTATACTGAATTAGAAAAAAAATTAATTAATATTAGAAACTCAAGAAAATACGAAATTAGACAAGTGAAACAATTTAAAATTATGACCGACAAAGAAAAAAGCGAAGATATAAGAGGTAGATTAGTTACAACGAGATGTTTAATAGAAATGATAGGCGAAGATCTTTTGAAAACTTATGGCAAAAATAATTTAACAAAAGAAACTTATGAAAAATTATATGAAGCACATAAGTTAATACTATCAGCTACAGAAAAATTACCTATTGAACATGACAAAGCCGTATAATAAAATTAATTCATCTAGGATTAATTAACTGTTTTATAGACTGACCTAGCAGACAAGCCAAGACTATAAGACTTATTTCCGTAGGAGGAAATTATGGCAAAATCAACATTTACAGGACCAGTAAAATCTATTGCTGGTTTTATTTCTGCTGGAAGTACAGCAGTTGTAGATTTAACTGCTGACACAACATTAACAGTTGACTCTCACGCAGGTAAAATTTTAACTTGTAATGATGCTGACGGTAAATTTACTTTACCAAGTATTGTTACTACAAGTCCTTCAGATCCAACAGATCCAAATCAAGCTAATAATTTAGGAGCTTCTTTCTTCTTTGTTGTTGAAACTGCTGCTACTGATTTAGATATTAAAACAGACGGTACTGACAAATTTGTTGGAGGTTTATACATAGGTGTAAACAACAGTACAGGTAAAACTTTTATTTCTGGAGCATCTAATGATGTAATCACTTTAAATGGCACAACTAAAGGTGGTCTAGCTGGAAGTATTATTAAAGTTACAGCAGTTGCTTCTGCTAAGTATGCCGTTGAAGGTATTGTCTTAGGATCAGGAACTCTAGTAACTATGTTTGCTGACGCATAAGGAGTAAATTATGGCTGATACAGTAACATCACAAACCATCCAAGATGGTGAAAGAGTTGCTATTATGAAATTCACTAATGTTTCTGATGGAACTGGTGAATCTGCTGTAAAAAAAGTAGATGTCTCTGCTTTGGCTAGTAGTAGTCAAGGCAAGGCATGTACTTCAGTTAAAGTAGCTAAAATATGGTGGGCTTGTAGAGGTATGGGTGTCAATATTGAATTTGACGCTTCTACTAATGTTTTAATAACAGGCTTACCTGCTGACTCTACTGGTGATGAATATTATTCTGACGTTTTTACTGGTATTCCAAATAATGCGGGATCTGGTAAAACTGGCGATATTGATTTCACTACAGTAGGACATAGTTCAGGCGATACCTATTCTATAATTTTAGAATTAGTTAAAGACTACGAATAATGGCTGAATATAAAGGCAAAAAAGTAACTTTGAATAGTCCAAGAGCTCTCCGTAAAGGAGAGCCTGGCTATGGCAAAAAAAGAAAAGTTGTTTTCGTTATGGGATGTAGTAGCGAAAGCAAAAGAGTAAAAAGAATTACCTTTGGTGATGCCAAATTAGGTATGCACAAAAATACAAAATCAAGAAAAAAATCTTATTGTTCAAGAAGTGGTGGTATGAAGGGCACAACAGATAGATGTAGTGCTAACTATTGGGCTAGAAAAGATTGGGATTGTTAGTATGGGTGAAAAAACAAAAAAAGACGCTTGTTATCATAAAGTAAAAGCAAGGTATGATGTTTGGCCTTCTGCTTATGCAAGTGGGGCTTTAAGCAAATGTAGAAAAGTAGGAGCTGCAAATTGGGGCAACTCTAAAAAGAAAAAACCAATAAAAAAATCAAGAGGTGGTTTTGTATCTATTAGAGGTCAAGGTGCAGTTATGAAAGAAAGATTAAGATAATGTCTAAAAATTCATTAAGAGATTGGTTTGCAAAAAATGACGGAAAAGGATGGGTTGACTGTAAAACAGGAAAACCATGTGGTCGTAAAAAAGGCGAAAAAAGAGCATACCCCGCTTGTCGCCCAACTATGGCTCAATGTACTTCAGCAGCCAAAAAGAAAACTGGTCCAGAAAGGATTAGTTGGCAAAAAAAGTCAAGAGGTGGCGAAATGGTAAAAGATAAAAACAAAGCAGATTTAAATAAAGACGGCAAACTTTCTTCTTACGAAAAGAAAAGAGGTATGGCTATTGAAAAAGCTATGGCTCAACAAAATAGAGTAAAAATGAAAAATGGCGGATTTATTGCAAAAGGGTGCGGTAAAGTTATGAATAACCGTAGAAAAGTAACAAGTATATCTTGAGGTAAAAATGACTTATAAAAAAACAAAAGGGTATAGCGTAAGAAAGATGTCCAAAGGCGGAGCTTTAATGAAGAAGTCTAAGGGTGGATCTATGATGAAAAAATCTAAAGGCGGTTCTATATTAAAGAAATCTAAAGGCGGTTCTTTAATGAAGAAATCAAAAGGGGGTTCTATGATGAAAAAATCTAAGGGCGGAGCTTTAAACAAAAACAGTAAAAAGAAATAACTTTTTAGTTTAAAAAACAACTTACATTTATGTCATACTTACTTAGTAATGTCCCACATTTTAAATGTTGGGTAAGAAGGGAATTTACTCACAATCACGAAAAATATCATGACGAGTATTTACATGCTTTAGTTATTGCAGTTAATACTATTCCAGATAGGTCTTTGAGTTTTCAAGTAGTCTTTACGGGTTGTGAGTCAGATTGTGAAGATAACAACGAGCCAAATATCCATGGCGGAGCTATGTGGGCTAGAATGCCTATTCAAGCTTTAGTGGCTGATATTCCTATGGATGATTTTCCTGAACCAATGGAAGATCATATTGCACAACCTTGGGATTGTGAATCTAGAAACCACTCAGTAATAGTTATGGATAGAGTAAGCTCATCACCTTGGCTTTGTAAATTAGATGGCGAATTTTTTAAAGGCAGATATTTGTTTACTGTTGATTATACTGACTCCGATATTGCTGACGATAGTGCACAACATAAACAATCTCATGTATTATATATAACAGAAGATTGTAAATGGAAAGGTAACTTAGTAGCCTTACCAAACAACAGAGTAAGGGCTACAAGTCCTGCTCTTTGGGTAACAGGAGATGGTGCTCCTGACTTCAAACCTTCACAATGGACACACTCTGCTGAAGGGCATGAAAGTTACTTAGATCCTGCAATAACTTTTGATAACTTATATGAAGATTAATGGCATTATCAGGTAGCACAAATTTTGAACCAAATGTAACTGAGTTTATAGAAGAAGCTTTTGAAAGATGTGGTATAGAACTCAGAACTGGGTATGATTTAAAAACTGCAAAAAGGTCTATTAACATCATGTTAGCTGAGTGGGCTAACAGAGGTCTTAACCAATGGACTATTGAGCAAACTACTCAAACAGTAACAGAAGGAACCAATAGCTACAGTTTGGATTCTAATGTAATAGATATTTTAGATATGGTTGTTAGAAGAACAACTAATTCTGTAAATACAGACACTAATATGAGCAGAATAAGTAGAAGTGAATATTTAAATATCCCAAACAAAGATACAAAAGCTAGACCTAATCAATTCTTTTTTGACAAGCAAACAACACCTGCAATTAAGGTTTATCCTACACCAGAAAATTCTACAGATATTTTGGTTTTTAATAAGTTAGTTAGAATGGATGATGCCGATACTGCAACAAACACAATGGATTTGCCTTTTAGATTTTATCCATGTTTTTCAGCAGGTCTTGCTTACTATATTAGTATAAAAAGAGCTCCACAAAGAACAGCAGAGCTTAAAGCAATCTATGAAGAAGAATTCAGAAGAGCTGCTGACCAAGACGAAGATAGAGCTAGTTTTAGAATAAGGCCACATTTAAGGAGTGTTTAATGGCTTATGCAAGTGGTAAATTTGCATACGGATTATGTGATAGATGTGGATTTAAATATAAATACAAAGATTTAAAAAAAGAATGGAATGGTGCCAAAACTTGCCGTTCTTGTTATGAAGAAAAACACCCTCAATTAGAAACCACTAGAAATATTATAGATCCAGAAGCTCTTTACGAAGCTAGACCAGATACGGATTTAGAAGTTGGTAATGGCAGAGTTTTTACCAACAAAGATGTTGTTGGATCAACAATTACCATGACTACTTTAACAGCTAGTATTGGTAGTGTTACAATAAGCGTATGACTTTATCTGAGCTAAAAACTTTGATACAAAACTATGTAGAAAATGATGAAACTACTTTTGTAAATACTTTAGATGACATTATTAAAAGTGCAGAAGAAAGAATTTTTGAATTAGTTCAATTTGATTTTTTTAAAAAAAATGTTAGCGGTACTTTTACTACAGGCAATAGATTTTTAACAGCTCCCTCAGACTATATACTAAGCACTTACATAGCTATAAAAGATTCAAGTGGGGATTACACATACCTAGAAAAAAAACACTCTTCTTTTATGCAAGAATATATTGTAGATCCAACAGATTCTTCTCTAAGAGGTAAGCCTTTATATTACGCTGATTATGATAAAGAGTTATCTACTGCCTCTAATAATGGTTCTACTTTAGTTGTGGCGCCAGTACCTGATTCAGATTACGTTACAGAATTACAATACATATATAAGCCAAACTCTTTAGTTACTGATACTACAGGAACCTGGCTATCTAAAAATGCTAGAAATGGATTATTATTTGCTTGTTTATCAGAAGCTTATTTATTTATGAAAGGTGATGCTCAATTACAAGAACAATATGAAAGAAGATTTCAAGAAGAAATATCAAGATTAAAAAATAGAGCTGAAGGCAGAGGAAGAAGAGATGAATATCGCTTTGATTCTTTGCGTTCACAAATAACCTAGAGGAGGTAAAAATGGAGAAGATACAATCCCTGAAAGGGAAAACTGTAGCTATAGTAGGCATGGGGAGAAGTTGGCATGATTATAATTTAGCTAAATCTCACGGCATACATTTTGATGAGGTTTGGGCTATTAATTCTGTTGCAAGTGTAATATTTCACGATAGAGTTTTTATGATGGATCCGCCATCAAGATTTTTAGAAAGTGATGATGCAGGAGGACAAACAGACACTATGAGAAAGTTATTAACAAATCATGACAAACCAATTTATTCCTGTATAAAAGATGAAAGATGTCCTGCTGTTGTTGAATACCCAATTCATCAAGTGGTTAGAGATTCTCATTGTTATTATTTAAATAATACTGTTGCTTATGCAATAGCTTTTGCTTATTGGAATGAAGTTGGTAATTTAAAATTATTTGGTATTGATTTTAGTTACAAAGGTAATTTGCACTTTGCAGAAGCTGGTAGAGGGTGTTGTGAATTTTGGTTAGATAAGTGTATGCACAAAAATATTCAGGTAGAAGTTGCCAATAGCTCTGCTTTATTAGATTCAAATGAAGATGCTCAAGATAAATTATATGGCTACCATAGATTAAAAGATCCTATGGTTGTTGTGTTAGATGAAGAAAAAAAATTAAAAGTTCTGAAAAAAAGCGAGTACGAATCTTCTATAGTAAGGCCAGAAAGAACTCCTATTATGGTAGATAGAAATGATCCTAATGTTCTTGGAGAGCCAAAAAAATGGTAGATAAAATAACCCCTGAAGTTTCTTTTGAGCTTGGTCTAGTTGAAACAAAAACTACTAATTATGGAGGGCATCCTCCTGAGTTTTGGGCTGAAAGACTAACTGAAAAAATAGTATGTTATTCTGAAGATAATGAACCACATGTAAAAGAACAGGCAAAAGCTTTTAGAGAGCTAATTTATAAAGTTTGTTTAATTTACATAAAAAATGCTATAAAATCATATCAATCCACTTTAAAACAAGATTTAATTAAAAGTGGAGAAAACGAATTAGCAAAAATTATTAAATAAAATTAAAGGTAAATTATGGCTATTACTTCCACACTAACCTCTAGTTTTAAGAAAGAGTTGCTACTTGGTAATCATAATTTTACCAATAGTTCGGGAGATACTTACAAACTAGCTTTATACACTAGCTCTGCAACTCTTGGAGCCACTACAACCTCTTTTACAACTTCGCAAGAAGTAAGTGGAACTAATTATACTTCAGGGGGTGGAACATTAACTAATGTAACCCCTTCTCTTGATGGCACTACTGCAATTACAGATTTTTCAGATTTAACTTTTGGAACTGCTACTGTTACGGCTAGAGGTTGTATGATCTATAACAGTTCTGATTCTAATAAATCTGTAGCCACTATAGATTTTGGTGGAGATAAAACTTCTACAGCAGGTGATTTCACTATAGTTTTTCCTGCGGCAGCAGCAAGTACAGCTATTATTAGAATAGCTTAGGAGGAGAGCATGGCTCTTGTCCTAAACGATAGGGTAAAAGAAACCACCACTTCTACTGGTACAGGTACAGTCAATTTAGCTGGAGCCGAAACTGGCTTTGAAACTTTTGTAGCAGGTATAGGTAATACCAATACGACTTATTATGCGATAGTACATCAGTCAGCAGATGAGTTTGAAGTAGGTCTCGGTACAGTATCAGATTCTTCTCCCGACACATTATCAAGAACTACGATTATCAGCAGTTCTAATTCTGACTCAGCAGTAAACTTTTCCGCAGGAACTAAAGATGTATTTTGTACATTACCCGCAAGTAAAGCTGTATTTATAGATGGCTCAGGAGACTTAGAATTTAATGCTCCTGGAGATGATTTTAGTTTTAAAAATTCTTCTAATACGATTGCGTTTATAAAAACCGATAATAATGATTTCACTATTCAAAATAACTTGAATGATAAAGATTTTATTTTAAAAGGATATGATGCTGATGGCGGTGGATTAATAACAGGTCTGACTATTGATTATTCTGATGCAGGTAGAGCAACGTTTAATGGCTCTGTTGATATTGGCGGGGGAACAATTACTAGAACAGGAGATTTAACTTTAGATGTATCTGGAGATATTACCTTAGATGCAGGTGGCGAAAATATAAAATTACAGGATGATGGAACTGAGGTAGGTCAAATTGATTTAGGTTCATCTAACGTGACGATACGTTCTTCTGTTCAAGATAAAGATACTATCTTTAGAGGAAATGATGGTGGTACTGAAATAGAAGCTATGCGAATTGACTATTCAGAAGGTGGGCGAGTTGGGATTGGTACATCATCACCAAGCAGACCATTTCACGTTGAAATGTCTGGAGATGGAGCACTATTTGATAGAATAGCAAGTGCAGGTGGAGTCATGTTATTTGCTAATGGTGGAACTGTAAAAGGAAATGTAGGAGTCCAATCTGGTGGTTTTGGTCTTGGTGGTGGTTTTAGAGACCCAGATTTATTTATAACTACAGGCGGTCTTGTTGGAATTGGTACAACGAGCCCAAGTGAAACATTAACTATAAATGGAAATATAGCAAACACTTCTGGGGATATGACGATTGATGTTGCAGGAGATATAGACCTTGATGCAGATGGCGGTTTTGTTAATTTTAAAGATGGTGGAACTCTAATAGGTTATTTTGAAAACAGCAGTAATAATTTTGTAATAAGAAGCAACGTAAGTGATGCGGATATGATATTTACAGGCACAGATGGCGGCTCTGGAATAACTGCTCTTACCCTTGATATGTCAGAAGCAGGTGCTGCAACCTTTAACGATAATGTCACAGCTTACTCAGATGAAAGACTGAAAGATAATATCGAAACTATAGAAAATGGTTTAGATAAAGTAGAACAATTACGAGGTGTCACTTACACCAGAGACGAAAAAGAAAACATAGGTGTTATTGCTCAAGAAGTAGAAAAAATA
>MDSW01057751.1_pt1 | contig 16118 bp, 8 predicted proteins | sample 811171 | NCBI WGS metagenome assembly MDSW01 (sample SAMN05326641, study PRJNA326480) | marine metagenome | isolation source: seawater | place: Atlantic Ocean: North West | collected 2012
ATCGTGTTCAAGGCGGCTGCAATAATCTGTGAACACTGGCTGTTCACTTGCCATGATCTGCGTGTTAATTGATAGGTGAAAGACGCAGCACGTGACAAAAAAAAGGACTGCAGAAAAGAAGTGTTCGGAGAATTTCAGAATGGACATAAGTCTAGAGCTTGAGGAGGTGGACATGGATGACCAATTAATACAGGGATACTTGCAGGGGACAATTCAGATCATTGCTTTCAGCAACTCGTTTTCCATCAACCCACACAAAGAGTTTGCTTTGCATGCCGGGAGTCTTTGAAGACCAATCTTCTTTCCAAAGAATATCGATGTCGTGGCCGTGATACCGAATGTCCCCAAGGTAGAAGAATTTCCATTTTGTTTTTGGTAGCAGAGGGTGAACCTCAAAACTGTCGCCGTGACTACCCTGAAACCCAATGAGATCTTCAATGAGCACATCAGGAAACGTTGAGTGAAAATAGTCTTGAACATCCCCAAACCCTTTACCCATGGCAGGCAAACTTTGCACAACATCGCCCCCACCAGGCATCCGGTATCCTCCAGTACGGGGTAGATACCATTCGCCAATACTGCGGCGACGCCCATGAAGCTCGACATATTGGGTCACATGGTCATACAGCAGCTGACGATCCTTCTCGCTGATCGTACTTCGAGTTGCTTTATAGTCTCGGAGGTACTTGGCATACGCTTTGTAGACAACAGAGTTTTGGAAAGGCCATCCGCGGCCATTCCAGCCGTATGACATCTCATTAAAAAAATCATGCCTATATTCGGTGGTGGACATACCAAACGGTTGCCGGAATCCCATTTCATCACCGAACTGCTTCCATGCAATATCGTATTGACTGTCATCGTAAGGAAGCATGGAGAAATACCACGGCGTGTAGCCGACTGTTTCTCGAACAAGGCTTAACTGATCGACAACACCTCCCGTGTGCAGGTTGTCTCCGGCAAGACGAGAATAGAAAAAGGGATCCTCTATCGACCCACGTTTCTTGTAAAAAACAAAGGCGTCATCAGGTGCCGGGTAGTGCCACAGTGAATTAAGAATCTTCTTCTGAAGTTCGGATGCTCGCTTCGCATACACATCAGCTTTTTGCTTGGAAGAGTGGCCACCGTCTTCTGCCGCCTGAAGGGAGTAGAGATTGGCAAGCGAATGAAGATTTCCGTACATATAACAATTCAGTGACGGACGGACCGTAAAACAGTTTGGATAGCTGTTCGGATTTTTTGTTTTCCTTTCACCGTCTTTATCGATATACCAGTCATGATTTCCACCGAAAGGCTGCGGCTGCGTTTGATAATCATCGAGGTTAAAGGCTTGCGGATAGACCAGCGGCTGGCTTTTCAAGCCTTCCTTGAATGCTGCCTGCCACCCTTTGCCATCGGTAAAGTACCGCCGCCAGCGTTCTTCACCCTTATAGGGCTCCTCCTTGTTCAACTCCGCAGTGTAGTCAGAAAAACTGCCTTCAGATGCAATTAAACCGAGCGTGGTTGAGATCGTGAACTCATTAGCATCGTACATATCGAGGCATTTGTAGAGACCGTGCGTCGTGGTCTGAGGAGCATGAACTCCGAAGATGAGATCCCAGACCTCTTGATGACGTTCCATGGATGGAAGCAATCGGTCTCGCCATCGAGCGTCGGGGTGTATTTTCAGCATCGCTTCCGAGGCATCAATCATCCAACTTGTGTAATGATGGCTTTGCGGACGAGGCAATGTTGAGAGCCAACAATTGTTTTGATACTGCATTTCGTGAGAGGGTGGACCACTGAGCCAATATTCAGCATACGACTTCAGATACTGAGGATCTCGCATCCACCGAAGATCGTAGAACTGGTGTCCTGCAGGAGCAGGGATGGCACCACTGGTTGATGCCCAGCCAGGGAAGCCTGGAAACTCCGTGAAGACAAAATAGTTTTTATTATCCTCTTCCCATTCCTTGAGATGCTTTGTGATCATCCACCAGCGATAGTTGAAGACCTCGGTGTAATCTTCGTGTGAGCAGAGAAATTTCGGGATCGACTCTTGCAAAAAAGACTTATTGTTTTGCTTGTTAAGCCAGCCATCGAATTCGGGTCGATTTCCGTTAAGGTGTGAATAGCCATTGAACTCATCGACATCATCATCAAGGGTGGCCTTCGCTAATGCCTTGATACGTTGAAGCTCATTGTCAGGATCATCACTTTCAGGTTCTACAACCTTTTGGGCTGGTGCATGAAACCGGCACCCCAACACCCCGCCAGAAAGCTCGTCGTGGAGCTGAACTTCGACACGGATTTTCTTGGTAAGAATCGGCCGCACGCACGTCACGTAGTTGTATTGGTCTCTTTCAACACCCGGCTCTTCTTCCCGCACATCCACTTCGCTCCATGTATTATCAACCCAGGCCAAAACTCGCCATGACTGAGGAAGAATCTCCTTCCGTTCGTTTCTGAACGATGCAGCGGCCTGTGCTTCATCGAACCAATACACTCCTACGGTGGTTATTTCCTGTGGTATCTCAAACTCATACTCAAACCACTCTGTACTACCCCTTTTTGGGTGAAAGCTGAGACGGGAAACTCTCTGGTCTGAAGAAGTCTTCGGCTCCCAGCTATCAATGAGAGATCTGCCATTGGCTCCTTTCACTGAACTTCGCACAGTCGGAAAATCACGATCTTCCGGAAAGGGTTTCGCATGCACCCGATTGACAAAGTTCTGCCACTCATCATTCATTGCTGAGACAATTTCTGGATGCTGATCAGAAATATCGTGCGTCTCACTCCGATCATTCGAGAGGTCATATAACTCCCAGCCAATAGGAGATGCACGGTCATTATCGGTAACAATCTTCCAGTTTCCGTTTCGTGCAGCAGAGTGTGTTTCATGTTGCCAAAACAGTGATCGATCAGGCATCGATTTTTCAGGATCAACAAGATAGGGAAGCATGCTGATTCCCTCTAAGGGCGCACGTGCCTTGTCTTGATAATGATCTGGGTACTCAACACCTGCCACCTCTAAAAGAGTGGGCATAATGTCAATAAAGTGAAAGTACGGGTGGCTTATGATTTTGTTCTTTGACTTCAGACCTTTGGGCCAATGTGCAATGAATGGTGACGCTACCCCACCTTCATGAACAAACTTTTTGAATTTGCGAAATGGGGTGTTTGAATAGGCTGCCCACCCTTGGCCCTGAGATGTTGCCCAGCCACTGAACTTCTTCCATGTGTCATAGTTGTCTTTTTGGTAGCCAACACCACCGAGTTTGTCCTTGACTGCCCATGCGTCTGTTTCTTTTTCCCCATCAGGAATAAATTTTCCTTTCTCGAATTTTCCTGACGTGTAGTCATACATCCCTCCCTTAAAGTGGGTTCCAAATACACCCATTTCACCTGAGCAGCCATTATCCGACACAAAGAGAATGAGGGTGTTCTCATAAGCCCCCTGAGCTTTGAGCAACTGCACGATTCGCCCAATGTTATCGTCCATCGAGGTGATTTGGGCGTTGTACATGCTACGGCGGAACAGAGTCTCTTTTTTCACATCGTCCGGAAGATCATTCCACGCCGGTAAACCAACAAGTGTTTTTCCAGTCTGAAGGCCGGGCATAATTTGCTGATTATGAAACGAGTCCACAGCAGGCAATTGCTGTTGCGGAGGAACAACACCAAGTGTTTTTTGCCGAAGCAGTTTTTTTTGTCGCATATCATCCCATCCGCGGCCCCATGTTGTGAGCCACTCAGGATCTTCGAACTGGCGTTCATACTCAGCAATGATTTCATCAGGAGCTTCAAGCGGAAAGTGCGGGGCGTTATATGCCAGGTAAAGAAAAAAAGGTTTTTCATCTGCCCGTAATGCATCTTCTATGTACTCAATGGCAACGTCTGTAAAGAAGTCTGTCGTATAGAAATCTTGATCAGGCTTATAAGGGTTTCGTAAATTTGTTTTTTCATTGTCTCCTTCGATAAGGATTTTTCCGTCACGGTAGATATCACAGCCGGCCAAAACCTTCCAGTAGCTATCGATGTGTGTTCGTACAGCAGTCGACCGATCGAAGCCACGATTTTCTGGAAGGGAATGTGCCGGTGGATCATTGTGCGCAGCGACATGCCACTTGCCACTCATAAACGTCGCGTACCCAGCAGAATTAAGTGCCTCACCAAGGGTTATGCAGTTTTCATTCAGAGAACCCTCATACCCTTCGCCCCAATTCCTGTAGACCATGTGGCCTACACCCGCTTGATGCTGATAGAGACCGGTCAGCAAGCTCGCACGTGAGGGGCAGCATCGAGCAGTGCTGTACATCTGGGTACATCGAAGGCCATTTTCAGCGAGTGAATCGAGTGTTGAGGTTGTAATCTCTCCGCCAAAGCAACCCAGGTCGGAATATCCAAGATCGTCTGCCAGAATCACAATGATATTTGGCTGTTCCTGAGCTATCGCGTCCGAGTAGAACGTCGCGAAAAAAAGAATCGCTGCCACGAATAATCGCAATGTAGAATGCATAAATATCGTCCGACTCTATGTCGTAAAGAATAAAACCCGAAATTATTCTACCTCGCTAAGCAAGAAACAGAATGAGACAATCCGTACGCGTATTGAGACATATTGTCAGGCGCAGCATAGGCTTCCGACGTGTGGGGCGAGACAATGCACGAAGAACCTGAAGGTTTTCGCTGGAGTGGAGCAGGTGAGACGGTTCATGGATGCTCCTTACTACTCGCTCTGTACGATTTTGCTTTATCTCTGGCTTGCTAATCTCTCACAAAGTTCAAGCTTTTGACGGTAATGCTGGGTTCGATTTCAGGCGTTGATCTCGTGGCATTTTATCTCCGACAATAAACCGCATGGTTGAGCTCACACTTCAATCTCTGCTCCCTGGGCTGGTTTATTGATTACGTAGCAAACTGCTGGACTTCATCTGGTCCGGGTGTTGCGTAAGCGGGATCTTTCGCCCGGATATAAACTTCACCATTGTCGAGCACCCGAACATCAAGCGGTACGATAGTCACACCTTGTTCATTGATTGTTCTGGCGTTGTCACCGATGTTGCGTGACACGATACCGTCTCGTGATTCAGGTGGCGCGTTCCCATTAAAGAAGGCCGTGCACCACCACTGGCCGTTCATATCTTTAAAAGGTGTCCCGTGACCAAGGAAGCGACCGGCAAATTTACGCGGCCCATAGGGACCAGTGATCTTGCTGGCGACGCAGTAATAAAGATTGTACGACCCCTTTCGCCCTTGATCAGTTGACCATGCCGTGCCCAAGTGAACGTACTTGCCACCGACTTTGATCATCGTCGCTCCTTCGTGACCAATGTGACTGATAGGTTTGCCGTCTGGCCCCGGACGCGAACCAGCCGGATCAATTCGCACCGGATCGGTGGCATAGCTGGTAAGGCTATCGTTGAGTGGAGCAATGAACGTGTTGTTCCACAACAGATAACGCGTGCCGTCATCGTCAGTAAAAATCGAAGGGTCGTGCCGCTGCCCCATGTTGCCAGCCATCGGGTGCGTCCAAGGACCTTGCAACTCCGCACCGCTAGTCAGTGCCAGACTGGAGTGTTTCTTGGGGCAATGCACTAATGCCCAGCAGCCCTTGTCTGCCAGCCAGTGTACTTCCGGTGCCCAGATCAGACGCTTCGGAATTTTTTTGCCGCTCTTTGCCTTCATCGTATCGTCGACTGTAAAAATCGGGCCTAAAGATTCCCACTGAATCAAATCTCTGCTACGCCATAACCGAACTTGGTCACCAACGATGCTCTCTTCACCCAATCCGATGTTGTATGGGTTCTTGGTTTCCCGAGGGTCATTTTCGTTTGGCTGCGTGCCCGTCAGGTAGTAATACTTCTTCTCGGGACCGATCGAGATATACGGATCCCGAATCCAACCCGATTTGATGTACAGCGCCCTGTCATGTGACTTGAGCCCTTCACGGATTGTCTCGGCGTCCATCACCGGGGCTGGTTTTCTGTCTGTAAGAAGTTCAACAAGGCCTTCTTTCCTCGATTGTTCAGCCTTGGCCGCTGGCTGCTGAGTTTTGGCTGGCACCGTTGTGGCTGCTGGCTTGGACTTGGATTTTCGACGAATCGGTTGCGGGTATTTCGCCAACGTCTTTCGTAAGGCCGCGACAATGTCCGGATTGTCTGCGGCAAGGTTACGAGTCTCCTGTGGGTCGGTTTTGTAGTCATAAAGTTCATACTCGGCGGACTCGACTGGTTTACCGACTTGTCGCCACTCGACGAGGCGGTATCGCTGCGTCCGAATGGCTCGCCCGAGCTTTTTCTTGGGGTATGCATGGTATGCGTGGTCTCTCACTCGGACATCCGGGTTTTTCAACACCGGCACAAGGCTTACACCGTCCAGCGGTTGCGGCACGTGCGGAGGAGGCAGGCCCGCCAATTCTGCCAGCGTCGGGAAGATGTCAACGCTTTCAGCGAGCTGTCGTGTGGATGATCCCGGTGTTGTAATACCGGGAGCGGTGATAAGAATCGGTATACGGTTGGCCTGCTCGTAATTCGTGTGCTTGGTCCAGATACCCAGATCACCAAGATGGAAACCATGGTCGCCCCACAAAACAATGATCGTGTCATCAGCCAGGCCCAATCGATCCAATTCATCAATCACTTTGCCAATCTGGGCGTCGACGAAACTTGTGCTGGCGTAATAGCCGTGGATCAATTTTCGTTTTACATCTTCCGGAATCGAAGCCGGATCTCCCTTGTCTGGCACAGGATAGTAATTGCGAATCTCACCACCACGTTTGCCCGCGACCGAGGGAGCATCAGTGGGCAGTTCCTCGAATTCAGGCATTGGCAACTTTGCTGGATCAAACCGGTCCCAGTACTTCCTTGGTACGCACAGCGGCAAGTGCGGACGAGCGAACCCGGCCGCGATCAAGAATGGTGTGCCATCTTTGATACGCCGCTCTTTCGCGCGCCGCAATCGCTTCATCGTTTCGGCAGCAACACGACCGTCAGCATACGCACTGTCAGCGACGTCCGGAGATTCAAAAGCAGCGCCCCGCGGTAAGGAGTTCACTTGATCGAGCTTCTGATTCGTAAAAAATGCTTCCTCGCGAGTCAACTCACCGCCATTCGAACTGGCCGGATCGAGATACTCAATCACCTTGTCGTGATAGTGAGGCACGCTGAACGATGCTGGATCACCTTGATTCCCGTGCCCAACATGAAAAACTTTGCCAAGCGACTCCGTGCGATACCCTCCGTACTGGGCAAAATACTGTGGCAATGTGACGGCTTCGGGAAAGGCTTGTCGCAGTTGACTGCCAAGTCCATAGAGACCCGTCGACGTCGAATGCGAGCCTAACATCAACGTAAACCGCGACGGTGCGCAAACCGCTTGATTGCAATACGCCAAATCAAACCGCATCCCGCGCGCGGCCAACGCATCAATATTGGGCGTTTGAGCGTTTGAGTCACCGTAGCATCCCAACGCTGGCTTCAAGTCATCAACAAGAATCAGCAGCACATTAGGGCGTTCATCACCAAAAACGAGACTGCCCTTCAAGGGCAGGATCAAAAGAAATGCTACGAATGCAAGACAACACCGAAATATTTGCCTTTGCATTATTTTCACATGGTCATTCTCGTGACGATTATTTTGCTGAAAACTTGAATACCGTCTTCGAATCATACGTTTCACCCGGTTTCAGAATTGTTGATGGGAAGTTGGGTTGATTTGGACTGTCGGGGAAGTGCTGTGTCTCAAGACAGAATCCACCACGATGAACGTATGGCTTACCAGACTTACCCCGCAGTCGACCATCGAGAAAGTTACCACAATAAAACTGAATACCTGGTTCAGTCGTATAGATTTCCATTACGCGGCCAGATGATGGCTCGTGGACTTGCGCAGCCAGTGAGAGTTCACCTTCTTTGCCGTCTGTGTCAAGAATCCAGTTGTGATCGTAACCAAGCCCAAAGACGAGTTGCTCGTTTTGCTGGCCAATATCGCGACCGATAGCTTTGGGCGTAGTAAAGTCGAACGGAGTTCCAGCAACTGTGGGCATCTCACCTGTCGGAATCAAACTCTCGTCAACCGGAGTGAACTTCTTTGCGTTGAGCATCAACTGGTGATCAAGAATCGTGCCCTGGCCCTCACCCTTCAAGTTGAAATAGGTGTGCTGAGTCACGTTCACCGGTGTCGCCTTATCAGTCGTCGCGTGGTAGTCAACAACAAGCGAGTTATCATCAGCCAACGTATAGGCAATCTTTAATTGCAGATTGCCGGGATAGCCTTCTTCCTTGTCTTTGGCGAGGTATGACAGGGTCAGTGCTTGGCCTTCGACATATTCATCAACCGTCCAGACAACTTTGTCGAACCCGATGGCTCCTCCGTGCAAATGGTTCTCACCGTTATTTTTCAGGAGTGAATAGGTTTCGCCGTCCAATGTGAACTCACCCTTCGCAATACGATTACCATAGCGGCCAACGACGGCTCCAAAATACGGTTTATCGACAGCGTTGATATAGTCCTCCACACGATCGTAGCCAAGTGCCACGTCGGCTTGCTTCCCGTTTCGGTCTGGAACAATGATTGACGTGACAATTGCACCATAGTTGGTGACGCGAACAGTCATGCCAGATTCGTTTTTCAGCGTGTAGAGTTTGATCGAATCAAAATCCTTCACCTGAGCCAACGCCGTTGAGGCGAAAAGTATCACGCAAGCTACCAGCCTGCAGAAAAGAGTACATAAACTCCTGGTACGACGAATAAGTTGCATCTCACTATTTCCTTTGGGATGTTTCGTTATTGATTGTAAAAAGTACATCGCAGGCCGGCAGCCTGCACTACATAGCAAAGTAGGCGTAAATGGAAATGGCACATAAACAAAGCATCGCGCCAACAATGGGTGCGGGTTTCCATGGAGTCAAGTCAACGGCCTGCACGTCAATTTGTTCGTACGCGGTCTCACGACGAAAACCAAGTTGCGATAAGACCAGTTGCAATGCGATCAGCAGCACGAACACAGCGCCCATGTAATGAAACGGACTACCAAATGTGCTGGCCATCCAACCTTCATTGTCACCAGCAAAGAACGTGCCCACTATCATTAGAAACAAACCGACGATCAACGTTACCAACGCCGAACGCCCATCCGCCCAGCGATTGAACAGGCCAACCAGAATGACAGCAGCCAGCGGTATGAAATAGACACCGTTCAAGCCTTGAAAAAAGCTGAACACTCCATCGCGACCGTAAAATGCGAACGGGGCAGCGATCACAGCAAGCACGGCAACAACAAAGCTGCAAATTTGCCCAGAACGTCGAACTTGGCTGCCTGTCGCTGACGGGTTGATGTACTGCTTATACACGTCTAATGAAAATAGGGTTGCTGCAGAATTCAAAACCGAGTTAAACGTCGAAAGAATTGAACCAGTCACAACAGCGGCAAAAAAACCAAGCAACCAATTTGGTAGCACTCGGGCAACCAACGCACCGTACGCTCGACTGGTGTTCCATGCCCCATCATCGGTCACTCCAACCGACTCAATCATCTGCACGTCTTCCGCTGTAACAACCAGATAAGCCGCCGCGATTCCGGGCAGCACCAAAATCAACGGCGCGAGAATCTTGAAGAATGCTGCCAACAAGACACCTTTTTGACCTTCAGCCAAGTTCTTGGCACCAAATGTTCGTTGGATGATTTGTTGGTTCGTCGTCCAGTAGAAAAAGTTCAGCAGCAACACGCCAGTAAACAATGTCGGCCAATGAGTTGACTCGTCCGATGTCCCCAGCGACTGAAACGCATCAGGATCGGCAGCTTCGATCTTCTCAAACGCACCCATGAAGCCACCTTCACTGCCAGCAATCAATTGCAACGAAAAGAATGTAATCATGAGACCACCAACGAGTAGTCCGGCGCCGTTGAACGTGTCACTGACTGCGATTGCTTTAAGCCCACCAAAAATTGCGTAGGCTCCCCCAAGCGTAGCGATGAAAACCAACAACATCCAAATCATTGTCAGTTCGTCGACACCGAACTTCACATGCAAGCCCAGCATGCCATTGAGTCCATTCGCTCCCAAAAATAAAACAAACGGCAGGAGGATCATCATGTACGCCACAATGAAGATTGCAGCGGTAACCGAACGAACAGAACGGCCGTACCGCATTTCCAGAAATTGCGGAATGGTCGCGATGCCCGACTTCAGGTACCGAGGGAGAAACACTAACGCAAGAATGACAAGCGAAATTCCTGCGACAACTTCCCAGCACATAACCGACAACCCATCTTTGAACGAATCTCCGTTCAAGCCAACAAGCTGTTCCGTAGAAAGATTTGTCAGTAACAGCGACCCGGCGATGAAGACGCCTGTCAAACTACGGCCCGCCAAGAAGTAACCTTCGTCGCTCTCAACATCGCTATTGCGAGTAATCCGCCACGTGAGAAACGCCACAATCGCAGTAAAGCAAACAAATGAAGCAATTGTTAAAAACAAGGGAGCCGCCTTTGCTAATGTATCGAAAGCTGGTAGTGGGTAAATTCGCCTGACCGATAGGCTACACGGATTTCCTTCGATCGCTATCTATTTTTTTGTAACCTTGGGGATGATCGGAATGCCATCTCCATGCGGATTCAATGATTTGTGAAATCTTTGGGTGTTCAGGTTCCCAGCCGAGATCAATGCGCACTTTGTTGCTCGCTGCGACCAACGTGGCAACATCTCCTGGCCGCCGCCCGACAACTTCACTGGGAATGGGATGACCCGTAATTTCCCGGGCCGCATCGAGTACTTGCCTGACGCTAAACCCAAGCCCGTTTCCCAGATTGTAAATATGTGACTTTTGATCAATCGCGTGCAAGGCCAGCCTGTGTGCCTGAGCAAGGTCCGCCACGTGAATGTAGTCACGAATGCACGTCCCATCGAGAGTATCGTAGTCGTCACCAAAGACTTTTATGTCCTCGCGCTGCCCCAGTGCGACCTGCAGCACCAAGGGAATCAAATGAGTTTCCGAGGTATGATCTTCGCCTCGTAATTGCGTCGCACCTGCAGCGTTGAAATAACGTAGTGAAGCGAACCGCAGCTTTCCAGTTTGATCGAGCCAGTGCAACATCCGCTCAAGAATGTACTTGGATTCCCCATAGGGACTTCCTGGAACAATGCATTCTTCTTCATCTATCGGAATTGTTTCTGGGTTGTCAAACAGGTTGGCTGTTGATGACAGTATGAATTTTTTGATGCCGTGCTCAACAACACTTTCGAGCAAGTTCAGTCCATTGCGAACGTTGTCACCCAAATAAAGAAATGGGAACTGCATGGACTCGCCTACCAACGACTTCGCTGCGAAGTGCATGACAGCATCCGGACAAAATTTAGTGATCGCATCGTCAATGCCATCACGGTCAGCTAAATCGCCTTCAAAAAACCTTGCGTCTTCGTGGATCGCTGCACGGTGACCTTGTGAGAGATTATCAAACACAGCGACCTGATACCCAGCATCGACTAATTGCTCGACAGTGACGCTTCCGATGTAACCCGCGCCGCCTGTTACCAGCACTTTCATTGACCCCGCTCCGATCCAAGACCGTGGGTATCCGACACGTTTTGTAGCCGAACAGCAAATTGCTCAGAAGCCACGTCACGATGCGGAAAGCCCAACACACGGTTTCCGGTTCGTGAGTAAAATCGATTATGTGAATATTCAGTTGTCATGAGCATTTCTTTTGACCAGATGAGTACCGATCGCCGGGCGGCTTGTGAAGGAACTCCCTTGGACACCGGTTTCATTTTCGTACTGCATCAAAATTCTTTCGCGTACCGCCTTTGCACAGCCCGAACGCACTAATGTGACGCTACAGCCACCGAAACCACCGCCCGTCATTCGTGAACCATAGACACCGTCCTCTGAACCTATCTCGCGAGCGATTCGAACCAATGTATCGAGCTCAGCACAACTGACTCGGAAGTCTTTCTGTAACGACTTGTGACTGGAGTACATCAGCTCACCGACTAACGCCCACTGACCGTTCGCAAAAGCTTTCGCTGCATCCAAAGTCCTCCCAATTTCGGTTACGACATGCCGTCCGCATGCCAACTCGTCGTTGGTCAGCCGGCTGCGTGCCGAATCAAGGTCAGCCAACGTCACGTCTCGCCAAGACAGCAAACCCAATTCTGCTAACGCCGACTCACACTGACGTCTTCGTTCTGCGTACTCACCGCCTGCCAACTCATGCTTAACGTTGCTGTTGGTGATAAGCACCGAGACGTTTTCGTCACGAAACGGAACAGCTTGTATTTCCTGACTGATGCAATCTAGTAACATCAGTTCGTTGGGCATGCCGAACACGCTGGAAAACTGGTCCATGATTCCACAAGGCATGCCAGCAAATTTATGCTCAGCACGTTGACAAAGAATCGCCTTTTCCAATGGCTCCAACTGTTGCCCCGTGATGCCCTCAAGCATCGTCGCCGTTGCTACCTCCAAGGCTGCACTGCTAGAAAGCCCACCACCACGTGGAACGCTTGAACCAATTACCGCATCGAATGGTGGGACGTTGCATCCCCTTGATACGAAACCGGCAATAACACCCTCAAGGTAACGTCCCCATCCGGAGCACGTTGGCCCGGATGATCCGCTGATCGGAACATCAATGCTTTCCTGCATGTCGCTACTATAAAAAGTTGCATGCTCTTGCGATGGATTAGAAGATGGAGCTGCCGCGATAATCACGTAGCGTTCGATTGCCATAGGAAGAACAAAGCCATGGTTATAGTCGACATGCTCACCAATCAGATTCACACGGCCAGGAGCCGCGGCAACGACCAATGGCACGTAACCAAATCGAAATTGAAATTCAGTCTCTACACGCTGACGCAACTCTATGAACTGCTCGGCTGCGGGCAACGAGGTTGGATGGGATAAATCTGTCAACGAACCGCTACTCGTCTGGAAAACTGACAACGAACAATGAAATTGCAACAAGAACCATGATCCATAGTTCAGACCTGCCGTCAATGAGACAGATCGTCGCATAACTGAGCTATATTATCACATTTATTGATAGCAATTCGGTGCATCAAAACACCAAAAGCACCCACACAAGACTTCTCGCCAAAGCCTGCTACGGCTTAGCTTGCTTGCGGAACGTTCCGATCGTCATGCCTGTCACTCGCTTAAAAACAACATGCAAGTACTCCGGATGCTCAAATCCGCATAGTGTGGCAATTTGTTCGGCGGAAAGGTCCGTAGAAATCAATAACTCTCGTGCACGCTTGACCTGAACAAATCGAATCTCTGCTTGTGGCGTACGTCCAAGATATTTTCTCACCTGTCGCTCAAGCGTACTGCGAGAAACTGAATTATTACGAACCACCTCATCGACTGTCAGTCCACGGCATGCGTGTTCACGAATGTACCGTAACGCTTCTGCAATATCGCGATCATCGATCGCTACCACGTCGGTCGACTGGCGCGTCGCCACACCAAGCGGCTCAATCAACTGAACTCCGGATGGAGGCAACTTCCCGTCCATCAGCATCGCCAACACTTCTGCCGCGCGGAAACCAACACCCTGGGCGTTAGGGATAACACTCGTCAGTGGCGGTGAACACATGCGGCAAAGCAGTTCGTCATTGTCGACTCCCATGACTACAACCTGCTCAGGAACAGCCATATCAAGCTCAGAGCAAGCATCAATCACCTGTTGCCCACGAATATCATTGCATGCCATGACCGCAAAAGGTGGCGTCAATGAACACAACCAATCTGCGATGCACTGCTGCTCGTCTTCCCAGTTTCGTGCCGCTCGACCTTGCCAAGCAGAATTATATAGCGAACACTCGCCTGATGATTTTTCATCAACCGTCCTGACGAATGCGTCTTCGCGACGCTTTGACCACGCCTCTCCATTGTATCCACAGAAACCAAAACGCTCGAAACCTCGCTCCAGCAGATACTCCGCACCCATGCGTCCGATTGCTGCGTCATCGGAACGAATTTGAGAGAACTCAACATCACCTTTTCGATCTGTCAACTCAACAAACGGCACGCCAGTGTCTGATATGGCATCAAGCAATCGAGGCGTCGTTGCACGGGAGATAATTCCGTCACCCTGCCAATTGTTCAACCATGACGGTGGTTGTTTGAAGAGGTCTCGCTGCTCTAAAAACACTGACCAGCGATCGTGCATTCGCATGTACCGCACAACCCCCGCAAGGAGATCACGCCCGTAAGCACTCGACGTCTCGATGATTAATGCCACATGCCGTTTCATATCTCCAGCCTAATCGATAGCAACCCAATTAATCACACATGGAGGTTGCCATCCAATTCAAAGCGAATCAAACGGTCTAACAATCCCTCGCCAAAGAACGATCACTGGGATGTTGGCCCCATGAAAAGCATGAAAGTCTAAGAGTTGCGGAGTTACCCGGTGCATAGCCCTATAAAAGCGTTTCGACGACCAGCCAGAATTTATCCAGTATATGTCCAACCCTCGTCACCCTTCGACACGACGTGGCACCGCGTCGCCACTCGCCAAAGTACTTTCGGGATCGGTGTCGGATCAAAACGATAGAGATTAGGAAAGCGGTCCCGCAAAGCGTTCGTTGCCTTGACCGCATTGTAGTGTGGGATTCGAGAATCCATATGATGTGCCACGTGCGTACTGCCAATGTGATGATGCATAAAATTAAGAATAGAGCCGTATGGCCGATCAACCGTCATAAAGGCTCCTTTTACCCACGTCCACTCCTCATCGTCGAAGTGTGGAACATCAACGTCAGTGTGCTGAAGCCAGGTGTACAAAACCAACCAGAAGTTCACCACCAGGTAGGGGCCAATGTAGAGAGCAAGCACCGGAAGAAAGCCTGAGGAATACGTCCACCAGCCAAGCAGGCCGAGCATGGCAAGAACGCCGACATCGGACAGCCAGACTTTGCGAGTCCATCCTCCGGGAAAGAGTGCCGCAGAGAATGGCCAAGTCGGCCAGAAGTGATTCGTGGTGCCTCTCGTCGGACCACCCGTAGCACCGGTCAACAAGTACAAAGGCCACCCGATCAACAAATTACCAGTGATTAAAACAATTGCAAAAGCTTCCTCGCCGATTGTTTCCTGCCACCATAGTCGTGCAACACCGCTTGGTGATGTGTCACGCCTAGGCACATGTGTCTCACCGCTATCGAGATTATTCGTGCGGGCATGGTGTATCGAATGGCTACGCTGCCAAGCAAAATATGGAACCAATAAAATGCTGTGCAAGCAATATCCGATTGTGTCCTGCAGCAAATTGTGTTTCGAAAATGCTCGATGGCCACATTCATGCGCAATAACCCAGCAGCCCGTGCCAACTGTTCCCGCTACTATGGCATAGCAAATCCACGCGGGCAACCAGGCCAAAGTGAGCGGAATGAAAGAATACGCAAGCACTCCACTGCCAATTGTCATCGTCAAAGAAACGAACAAGTAGAAAAAAGACTTGAACAGATTACGATCGAAGCACTCTGCGGGAATAGCAGCGAGCACTTCGGCTCTTCTTGGATACTGTTTCGGTGTGGCCTTACTAAGGATTTCATCGTCGTCAGTAGCTGCCGGCGGCACGGGATCTTCTAGCAAACAGATACTCGACACGACAATCCTCTAAAGGTAAGAAAGATCATTTTTTAAAGCCGCTTACGGGTACGCCAGCACCCTCGGATTCTGAAGAATAGCTGAAATGCGCCGACAGACCAACGAACAGTTTTTTTGGCCTCAAAAAACCGAGATGAATAAACAGCGATTAGAAGACGGCCCATCAAAAATTCTTTCGCAAAGCGGATTCAGCCGAAGCACTAAAACCAAAAAGGGCCGCTTTATCCACGAGCTAAGTAGCCTTCTTAAGAGATGACGACCAAACCGACGGAAAATCTGAAAGCTGACTACGTTAATCGGTTGTTTTTAAATGATGTGAGTTTTGATTCGATGTCCTCAAGGCCCCCGATGCACTATTTCTTTGTTTGATGGACGTTCCCGCCGCGTGTCTTATTGCGAACAAGAGGAAAATTGAAGTCCGGCGACTTGGAAGCAGTCCGCGCACTTCTAATCTGTGCATTCATTTTTGCCACAACATCTGGATGCTGGTCAGCAACATTTACCGTTTCGCCTGGGTCTGCTGAAAG
>MDSW01063494.1_pt1 | contig 16116 bp, 16 predicted proteins | sample 811171 | NCBI WGS metagenome assembly MDSW01 (sample SAMN05326641, study PRJNA326480) | marine metagenome | isolation source: seawater | place: Atlantic Ocean: North West | collected 2012
AATTAATAAATTTTTGTCTTAGTTTCTTCTTTATTTTTCAATCTTTTGATATTTTCTCTATGAGTAAAAAATATTAACACAAACATTATTGTATAAAAAATTACTTGATCAAATTGAGTTAAAAGTAATAAATAAATAGGTATAGAAAGAGATGCTACTAATGATGATAAAGATGAGAATTTTGAAAAAACAAAAGTAATCAACCATGATAATGTAAAGATTACTCCAAAATAAATATTTATAGCAAACAAAATACCTAGATAAGTCGCAACACCTTTTCCACCTTTAAATTTAAGCCAAATTGGAAAAACATGACCCAGAAAAGCACATAACGATGCGATATAGATAAATTCTGGATAATTAAGTTTAACATAAATTACAGGGACAACAGCTTTAATAATATCTAATATTAATGTTGCGTAACCAATACTTTTATTTCCAGTTCTGAGAACATTTGTTGCACCGATGTTTCCTGAACCAACATCTCTAATATCTTTTTTTAAAAAAAATTTTGTTAAAATAAATCCAAATGGTATTGAGCCTATCAGATAAGAAATTATAGCTATTATCAAAACATCCATACTATAGCTTAAATAATTCTTTCCCTTTTACAAATGTATTTGTAACCTTACCTTGAAGTTTTTTATCCTCAATTGAGGTATTTTTAGATTTTGAGACTAATTTTTCTTTTTTTACAATCCAGGGTTTATCTATATCAACAATACAAAAATCAGCATCACTTCCGATTGAGAGATTTCCCTTATTTATTTTTAGTATTTTAGCAGGATTAGATGTTAGTGCTTTAATTATTGTTTCTAATTTAAGAGAGCCGTTATGATATAACTCTAAGCTTAGTGATAAAAGCGTCTCTATTCCTGATGCTCCTGTTGCAGCTTGAGAAAAAGTTAACCTTTTAGACTCCTCATCTTCAGGCTTATGATCTGAAACAATAACATCTATTAAACCATCCTTTAGACCTTGAACTAAAGAAATTCTATCTTCCTCTCTTCTAAGAGGAGGAGATAATTTCAAAAAGGTTCTAAAGTCACCAATATCATTTTCATTTAATGAAAGGTTATTTATTGAAACTCCAGATGTGAATTTTACAATCTCTTTTCTGTATTTAATTACATCTAGAGATTTTTGTGATGACAATTGAGTAATATGATATCTACATTTAGCTTTCTCTAGTAAAGTAAGATCTCTTTCAATTAAAATTCTTTCGGCAATTTCTGGTATTCCTGATAGACCCAATTTTGTAGCAATAATGCCTGAATTTATCATACCATTTTTTGCAAGCTCATAATCTTCGGCATGTTGCATAATTAAACATCCGAGATCTTTTGCAGAATTCATTATTCTAGACATTAATCTAGGATTTTGGATTGTTTTAACACCATCTGTAAAAGCAATTATTCCCTTACTTTGTAATAGACCGAATTCTGTCATATTCGTACCTTCAAGATTTTTTGTGAGAGATGCGCAAGGAAAAATATTAATTTTTGATTTATCTCTTCCTCTTCTTTTTAAAAAATCAACGATAGAAACATTGTCTATCACTGGATCTGTATTTGGCATCGTAACGACCGAGGTAACACCACCTGATAATGCTGCATTACTTAGAGTTCTGAAGTTTTCTTTATACTCATATCCAGGCTCACCTACAAAAACCCTCATATCAACTAGACCAGGAAATATATGTCTTCCTTTTAAATCAATTGGCTTTTCTCTAGTTGGAAGATTATTGGTATTAACTTTTTTTCCAATAGCTTCTATTTTACCATCTTCACCAATTATTAACCCTCCTGTTTCATTTATAGAGTTTTGAGGATCTATTATATTTGCATTTATAAAATATTGTTTTTTCATTTATGTACAAAATATTTTTAGGCAGGCCATTCTTACAGCTACACCAAGCTCAACTTGTTCTTTAATAACACTTTTGTTAATGTCATCGGCTAACATTGTATCAATTTCAATTCCTCTATTCATTGGACCGGGATGCATTATTAAAGCATCGGATTTAGCATGTTCCAACTTATCAGGTGTTAATCCGTAGTATTCATAATATTCTCTATTTGAGGAAAGATAAGAACTAGACATTCTTTCATTTTGTAATCTTAACATCATAACAATATCACAATCTTTCAAACCTTTTTTCATGTCCGTAAAAGCATTAACACCGAATTTTTCTATTTCCTTTGGCATTAAATTGGTTGGACAAATAATGTTAACTTCTGCTCCCAACATATTTAAAAGATAAATATTAGATCTTGCTACTCTTGAATGAAGTATGTCTCCACAAATTGCAATTTTTAAACCTTCAATCTTTTTTTTTCTATTAATTATAGTTAAAGCATCTAACAGTGCTTGAGTAGGGTGTTCTCTTCTGCCATCCCCAGCATTTAAAACAGCACAATTCACTTTTTGAGAAAGTAAATTACATGCACCTGAGTCTTGATGTCTAATAACTATGATGTCAGGATGCATTGCATTTAAAGTCATTGCAGTATCAATTAATGTTTCTCCTTTTTTAATTGCTGAGTTGCTGATATTCATGGACATAACATCAGCCCCAAGTCTTTTACCAGCTAATTCAAAAGAACTTTGAGTTCTTGTTGATGGTTCAAAAAATAAATTAATTTGAGTTTTTCCTCTTAATGCATCAATCTTTTTATTCTTACTTTGGTTGACTTTTATAAATCCATGAGCCTCGTCTAGTATTAAATTAACATCATTAATAGATAGATCTTGGATTCCTAACAAATGTTTTTGAGAAATTTTAATAGCTTTATCTGATTTAATTGCCATTAAAACCAACTCTATAACTATAAACCTCTATAATATCAAGTATTAATTATTTAAAAAATCTATAGCTCCTTGCAATATAAATGCAGCAGCATTTTCATCGATTTTCTTTTCTCTTTTACTAACATTGATATCTAATTGGCTCGATAAATTAAATGCACCTACAGTAGATAATCTTTCATCCCACAAACAAATAGGCAATTTGATATTTTTTTCTATATTATTAGCAATATCTTTAACTGATTGAGCAGCTTTTCCAGTTGATCCATCCATATTAATAGGATTCCCAATGATGATTCCTTTTATATTATTTTCCTCAATTATAGTTTTTAACTCACTTATTAATTTAGAAGCAGTTGTTCTATTAATTGTTTTAAAAGGAGTAGCAATTAATTGTTTTTCGTCACATATAGACACACCAATTCTTTTTGAACCAAGGTCTAATCCTATTAATCTACACTTATCTGACTGTTTTTTTTTGAATTCCTCTAAGGTGATCATATTGTATATTTTAAACTTAAGTGATAGTTTGCGTCATATCTAAATAGCATATGGGCATAGATCTTAAAACAATAAAACATATATCTAAATTATCAAGAATATCAGTGAATGAACAAAAAGCTGAGAAATTAATGAATGATTTAAATTCTATTTTTGAATTTATTGAAAAATTAAACGAGTTAAAAACGGATAAAGTGGAACCTCTTACTTCCGTAGCTGAAACGACACTCAAGCTAAGATCAGATGATGTCAAAAGCCAAAATATAAGAGACCAAATAATAAAAAACTCACCTCAAGATAATGAAGATTATTTTGTAGTACCAAAGGTTATTGAATAATGTCTGATATTACAAAACAAACTCTCTCAGAATTAGTTGAAAATGTAAAAAATAAAAAACTTTCTTCAGAAGAAATCACAAAAGCATTTATTCAAAGATCAGAAAAATCAAAAAATTTAAATACCTATATTACAGAAAACTACTTAGATGCATTAGATAAAGCTAAAAAATTCGATAAAAATCCAAATATGAATTTAAAACTTCCTGGAATTCCCATAGCCGTTAAAGATTTATTTTGTACAAAAGATATTCGTACTACAGCCGGAAGTAAAATTTTAGATAATTTTTTTCCAACATATGAATCTACTGTAACACAAAATATTTGGAATGAAGGTGCAATATTACTTGGAAAATTAAATTGTGATGAATTTGCAATGGGATCTTCTAATGAAACAAGTTTTTTTGGCAATGTTCAAAATCCAATTGATAAAAATTTAGTTCCAGGTGGTTCTTCAGGTGGTTCAGCAGCAGCGCTTGCAGGTCAATTAACACCAGTTACAATTGGAACTGATACTGGCGGATCTATTAGACAACCAGCTTCTTTTACTGGTACTGTAGGTTTAAAACCAACTTATGGAAGCTGTTCCAGATATGGAATAGTTGCCTTTGCATCTTCATTAGATCAAGCGGGCCCAATGGCTCAAAATGTTAAAGATTGTGCTTTGCTTCAAGAAGTTATTAGTTCTTATGACTCAAAAGATTCTACATCAATTGATTTTAAAAGAAATGAATATAGCAAAGAATTAACAAATAATATCAAAGGTAAAAAAATTGGTATACCAAAAGAATATAGAGTAGAAGGCATGCCTAAAGAAATTGAAGAACTTTGGCAAAAAGGTATTCAATATGCGAAAGATTGTGGTGCTGAAATAATTAATATCTCACTTCCAAATACAAATTACGCATTACCAACTTATTATATAGTAGCACCTGCAGAAGCCTCTTCCAATTTAGCAAGATATGATGGTGTTAAATACGGATTTAGAGCAAAGGGTAAAAACCTTATAGATATGTACGAAAAAACAAGATCTGAAGGTTTTGGAGCTGAAGTTCAAAGGAGAATAATGATTGGAACGTATGTTTTGTCATCAGGTTACTATGATGCGTATTATCTTAAGGCTCAAAAAGTTAGAAAATTAATAAAAAATGATTTTGATGAAGCATATAAAAAAGTAGATGCAATACTAACACCCTCAACTCCTAGTTCAGCATTTAAGATTGGAGAAAAAAAAGATGATCCAGTATCAATGTATTTAAATGATATTTTTACAGTTCCAGTTAATTTAGCAGGACTACCAGGAATTTCTATTCCAGCTGGTCATGATTCCAAAGGCTATCCATTAGGATTACAAATAATCGGTAAAGCTTTTGATGAACAAAATATATTAAATATTGCATACTCTATGGAAGAAAAGATTAATTTTAAAAATAAGATTACTGATTGGTGGATTAAATGAATAAAAATAAATCAGAATTTATAATTAGTAGAAAAGATAACCAATATGAAGTTGTGATTGGATTAGAAGTACATGCACAAGTTACCTCTGATTCAAAATTATTTTCAACTTCATCAACTAAATTTGGCGCCGAACCTAATACACAAGTAAGTTTAGTTGATGCTGCATTCCCAGGAATGTTACCTGTAATTAATGAATTTTGTGTTAAACAAGCAATAAAAACTGGCATTGGACTTAAGGCAAAAATCAATAAACGATCAGTATTTGACAGAAAGAATTATTTTTATGCTGATTTGCCCCAAGGATATCAAATTTCACAATTTAAACATCCTATAGTAGGTGAGGGTAAAGTTATTTTAGATATGCCAGATGGTCAAAAAGAGGTGGGTATCGAAAGGTTACATTTAGAACAAGATGCAGGAAAAAGCATTCATGATTTAGATCCACAAAATACATTTGTTGATTTAAATAGATCTGGAGTAGCTTTAATGGAAATTGTTAGTAAACCAGACTTAAGATCACCTGATGAAGTAAATGTTTATATCAAAAAACTTAGATCTATTATGCGATATCTTGGAACATGTGATGGAAATATGCAGGAAGGATCTTTGAGGGCTGATGTTAATGTGTCAGTGAGAACTAAAGGATCAAAAGACCTAGGCACTAGATGTGAAATAAAAAATGTAAACTCAATTAAATTTATGCAAATGGCTATAGAATATGAAGCAAATAGACAAGTTGATTTAATCGAAGATGGTAAAAAAATTGACCAAGAAACTAGACTTTTTGATACAAAAAAAAATGAAACAAGATCTATGAGATCCAAAGAAGATGCACATGATTATAGGTATTTTCCAGATCCAGATCTTTTACCTTTAGAAGTTTCTGATGAATTTATTACAAAATTAGAATCCAATATTCCAGAACTACCAGATGAGAAAAAGAAAAGATTTATTGATAAATTTAATTTAAGTCCTTATGAAGCAACTATTTTAGTATCAGACATTGAAACTTCAAAATATTTTGAAGATGTTATTAAAAACTCAGATGTAAAGCTTGCAACTAATTGGATCATAGGAGAATTATTTGCTGTGTTAAATGATAAAAATCTAGAAATTACTCAAAGCCCAATATCAGCAAAAAATTTATCAAAATTAATCAACTTAATTAAAGATGGTACTATTTCAGGAAAAATAGCTAAAACTATTTTTGAGTTAATGTTAGATGGAGACAAAGATCCTCAAAAAATTGTTAAGGAAAAAGGTTTAAAACAAGAAAGTGACCCTAAGGCTTTAGAAGCTCTAATTGATAAAGTTATTGATAATAACAGAGAAAAAGCCATTGAATATAAATCAGGAAAAGAAAAATTATTTGGTTTTTTTGTTGGCCAAGTGATGAAAGTTTCTGGTGGCAAAGCTAATCCTCAACTAGTAAATGAGATTTTAAAAAAAAAACTTTAAAGGTTATGGGTTCAGACCTTAAAATAACAGAAGAATTACAAGAATATATTCTTAATCATGGACTGGAACTTCATCCAGTTCAAAAAGAAATAATAGATTACAATTCATCCCTAGGCGACATTAAAAGAATGCAGATTGCAATTTCACAAAGTCAATTTCTACATTTAATTGTTAAAATTTCAAATGTTCAAAGTATTTTGGAGATAGGGACCTTTACAGGCTTAAGTACTTTATCAATGGCTTTAGCTTTACCTGAGAATGGAAAAATTACAGCATTAGATAAAAATGATGAAACAAATAATGTTGCAATTAATTTTTTTAAAAAAGCTAAACAAAGTCATAAGATTAAAACAATAGTCAAACCTGCTTTAGAAAGTTTAAATGAAATAAAAGATCAAACTTTTGATTTGATTTTTATTGATGCCGATAAAATGAATTATAAGAAATATTATGAAATTTCATTAGGATTAATAAGTGCTGGTGGCCTGATAATAATAGATAATGTTTTATGGTATGGTGAAGTATTAGATAAAAATAATAATGATAAAATTACTATGAATATTAAAAATTTTAATATCCACGTTTCAAATGACAAAAGAGTTGAAAAGATTATTGTTCCACTTGGAGATGGAATGACAATTTGTAGGAAAAAATAATGTTTAAAGTTTTTGGATTTTATAAATTTACTAGAATTACTTACTTAAAAAAGAATAAGGATTTACTACATAAATTTTTAATTAAAAAAAATATAAGAGGAACAATTATTATTTCTAAAGAAGGACTTAATGGGTCAATTTCTGGTAAGTCAGATGATATTATATATTTCAAAAAAAAATTACAAAATATTTTTAGATTTAAAGATTTCGATAGTAACAATTTTTCTAAAAGTTCATTTCAACCTTTCCATAAAGCCAAAGTTAAAATTAAAAAAGAAGTAGTTCCAATGAATCTGGCATTATCTAAAAGAATTAAAAAAAAAGACAGTCATATAGAACCAAATAAATGGAATAAATTAATTAACGACAAAAATACTTTTATTATAGATTCTCGAAAACCATTTGAGTATAAAGTTGGAACTTTTAAAAAATCAATTAATCCTGATGTAGATAACTTTAGGGATTTTCCTAAATATCTTAAAAAATTAAAAAAAAATCAACCTATTGCCATGTTTTGTACAGGGGGTATTCGCTGTGAAAAGGCTTCTGTTTTTTTAGAAAAAAAAGGGTTTAAAAATGTTTATCAGTTAAAAGGTGGAATTTTAAATTATTTAAAAAAAATCAAACAAAAAGATAGTTTATGGAAGGGTGAATGTTTTGTTTTTGACAATAGAATCTCTCTAAAACACGGTTTAAAAGTAGGTACATACTTAATGTGTAGCGGCTGTAGAATGCCAATTTCACAAAAAGATAGAAGGTCCAAGAAGTATGAGGAGGGTGTTTCTTGCCCAAATTGTTATGACAAATTAACTGAAAGACAAAAATCACGTTTTAGAATGAGACAAAGTCAGATATACAGTGCCAAACAATCTGGAAAAAAATATATTTTTCAAAAAGAATTTAAATAAGGATAATTTTGTCTCAAACAATTAAGCTAACTAAAGATCCGATTTGGTCACTGCTAAGACGTGTAACAATTCCTGCAAGTGTAGGATCATTATTTCAAACTTTTTACAATTTAGTTGATACTTGGTTTGCAGGTAAAATTTCAGCAGAAGCGATAGGTGCGATAGCTAAATCTTTTCCAATTTATTTTACTATAATAGCTGTTGGTGTTGGTATAGGAGCTGCAACTAATGCTTTAATTGGTAATTCAATAGGAGAAAGGAAAGAAAGGGTTGCATCTTTATATATTGCTCAATCTTTAATCTTTGCCTTAGTAGTTTCAATATTAGTTACTTTATTTGGCCTAAATGCATCAAACTTTCTTCTAGGAGTTATGGGATCTGATACTAATGGTATAGCATTAACAAGAGAGTACTTAGATATTATTTTCTACGGTACATTTATAGTATTGATCCAAATTTCTTTAAATGGAACTTTAAATGCTCAAGGAGATACAAAAAGTTATAGAAACGTTTTAATATTTAGTTTCTTCTTAAATATTTTTTTAAATCCTTTATTTATTTGGGGATATGGTTTTATTCCAGGTTTTGGAATTGCTGGGTTAGCTATTGCTACTGTTATTTCACAATCAATTGGAACAATTTATTTAGCTTATAAAGTTAATAATTGTAAAATTAGAAAGTACCTAAAGATAGAATGTTTTATTCCTAAATTTGACTATTTAAAGCCATTAACAACACAAGGAATACCAGTTATGTTTAGTATGTTATTCATTGGTGTTGGAATTTTTAATATTTTATATTTCATTGGACAATTTGGAGATTTAGCAACAGCTGGTTATGGTGCAGCTTTAAGGGTAGAACAAGTTTTTTTACTACCAGTGATTGGTTTAAATACAGCGGTACTTTCAATAGGAGGACAAAACTTTGGTGCAAAAGCTTATGATCGAATACGAGAACTATACACTAAAGCCTTGATGTTTGGATCATCTTTTATGGTATTAGCAGGTTTAATATTATTTTTTGGAGCAGAATTTTTTGTATCACTATTTACAGATAATCAAGAAGCTATAGTTCATGGGGCTATTTATTTAAAAGTTGCTGCTTTAATAGGCCCTATATACCCAGTATTTTTTATAACCACGGCAGTGTTTCAGGCTGTAAAAAAACCACTTTTTAGTCTCTACCTAAGTATATTAAGATTGACTGCATTTCCTTTTTTAAGTTTATGGTATGTAATTAATATTAGAGGGGGTGATTACCAGGACATTTTTTATACAATTATGGCTACTAATTGGACAATGGGAATTGCACTTTTAATATTTATTGGTTATTTTTTAAACAATGTTTTTAAACAAAATAAAAGTCTTTTTAATTATTAGTATTTGTATAATATTTTTTTTTCTTACTTATAATGATGTTAAATCATATGAAATTAAGATTATAGATGGTGACACTATTCATTTGAATGGCGAAAAGATAAGATTTAGTGGAATTGATGCCCCAGAATTAAAACAAACTTGTAATAAAAATGATGAAGTTGTCTACTGCGGTGTAATAGCTAGAGAACTATTAACTAATGCAATTGTTAAAAAAAAAATACATTGTATCAGAGAAGGTAAGGACAAATATAAAAGAACATTAGCTGAATGTTTTGTAAATAATCTTAGTTTGTCAAGTTTTTTAGTAAGAGAAGGATATGCTTTTGCCTATAGAAGATATTCTAAAAAATATATTAACGATGAAGATTACGCTAGAAAAAATAAAATGGGTATATGGTCCATGGATTTTGAATATCCTTGGAATTATAGAAAAAAAAATTAATCTTTTTTTAGTTTCTTTTCTAGTTTTCTAACAAAGTAAGAAACAATTAATATTAAGACTAAATATTCAAGAATTAAAAATGTGTAAATTTCTAATGGCCTATAAGTTGTAACAACTAGCTCGTTAGCTTTTCTTGTTAAATCACCAATTCCTATTATGGAAACTAATGAAGACATTTTTAGTACATAAACAAATTGATTACCAATAGCAGGTAAAATATTTTTTATTGCTTGAGGAAGAACTACTAAACGTAACTTTCTAAAGAAACTTAATCCTAATGAACTTCCAGCTTCCCATTGTGATTTTTTAATAGAATTTATCCCAGCTCTAAAAATTTCAGCTTGGAAGGCACTCTCGCTTATTGATAAAGCAATAATACCAGATACAAAAGGACTAAAGCTTATTCCAGTCATTATAGGTAAACCGTAATAAATCCATAAGATTAAAACTAAAAGGGGGATTGCTCTTACTATTTCAACATAACCAATATTTAGATAGGTTAAAAACTTATTTTTTGCTAACGAAGGAACAGCAACAATAAATCCAATTATCATAGAAATAATTATTGAAACTATAGAAATATAAATTGTTGTTGTTAGACCACTAAGTAAAAATTTTAGATTTGTTAATCCCTCTATATTATTAGGAGATAAAATAAACCACCCCAAATCTTGTCCACTGCAAGACGTAAGAGGTAAGATCAAAAGTAAAAAAAATAAATTTCTCACTTTTAATGTTATAAAGTATTAAAAATTAATATCTAACTGATTATAAACTTTTTAGATTGTATTTAGCTAAAAGTTTTGTAAAAAAACCTGATGATTTTTTCTTTTTAATCCAGTCATTTACATAATTTTTCCAATTTTCATCACCTTTAGGTACCATCATTGCTAAAAAGGCAGGATTTTTTTCTCCGTCAGGTACAATTGCTAACTGAGGATATGTAATTATCAATTTATTAGCTTCAGTTGAACTTGTTATATTTCCATCTGCTCTTCCTGCTAGAACTTCTTGAAAGTCTCTTGCTGGGGCTTCAACAGAATTTAGTTTAGATTTAGGAAAAAATTCTTTAGCTTTTTCCTCTTGAGATGTACCAAGAGTGGTTGCTATTGTTACTTTTTCATTATTTAAAGAATCCCATGTAGAGAACTTTTTCAAATTCTTTTTAAGCACAAGTGGAACAGTTCCATATTTATAATAAGTGTCAGTAAATCCAGCTACTTCTGCTCTTTTAGGAGTTTTGGTTACACTAGTTGAAATATCATATCTAGATGAAGTAATTCCAGATACAATTGTTTTCCATTCTGCTGGAACAAACTTAATTTTAACGCCCATATCTTTTGCCAATTCATTCATTACATCAATATCAAATCCTTTATATTTGTTAGTAGCCGGGTCTTTGATCGTCATAGGATCCCAATCACCAGTAGTACCAACTCTTAATTCACCAGAAGATAAAATTTTATTTAGATTTGACTCTGCATTTAAAGAAAAAGGTAAAAATGTAAATATTATTATTAAAAATATTTTTTTCATACTTTTTTAAATAACTGATTTGAATAAAAATTGAGACTATAATCTTGACGCAGCATCATTCATCCAAGAGAATAAATGTTGAGAAAATGAGCGCCTTACAAAAAGGTTTGCGACATTTTGGTCTTGATTATGAATAGTAACATCAATTTTTGAAATAATTGTTTGAGCAACTGAACCTTTTTTGTTTCTAAATATATTAAAATTAAAAGGAGATCCAGTTTGAAATAAATCGTATATTCTATTTCCTTTAAGATTAATCATCACAAATTGATCCGTAACATCTATTACTGCCCCAAGATTTACTTTTGATATACTATTATTTAATATCTCTTGTGTTTCATAATAATTATTACTTTCGTCAAGAGTATCATTTGAAAAAATCATCCATTCATCAGGACTAAGCCAAAGTGCTGTCAATTTTTCACTTTGAGTAGAGGTGTTAGCTTCTATAGGCAAAAGCATATTTAATGACTTTCCTACTGCAGATATAAATTCTCTTTTCTTCCCTCTTATGATTAATTTCATAATTGGTTTTATTTCTTTCATTTGAAGATCTTGATATGATTTTACTTCAGGTAGAGATTGATTATAATTAAGCATTTAATCTTTTATTTTCCTTATCTAAAAAAACTGGATCAGTTATTGTTACATTAATTAATTTTTTTTCCATTGGTATGATTAATTTTTGACCCATCATATTTTTTCCACCTCTAACGACTCCTAGAGCAATAGATTTTTTAAGATTAGGGCTATAATAACTCGAAGTTACATGTCCTAACATTTCAACAGGTGATTTTTTTATGTCAGCAACTATTTGCGCTCCTTCTTCTAATACTTCATCAGGATTTTCTGTTAAAAGACCAACTAATTGTTTTCTATCTTCTCTAATAGTATCCGATCTATACAAAGATCTTTTTCCAATAAAGTCGTATTTTTTTTTACTTACAATCCAATCCATTTGTAAGTCTATAGGAGTCATTGTTGCATCTGTATCTTGACCTACAATTATAAATCCTTTTTCTGCTCTTAATAAATGCATAGTTTCTGTTCCATAAGGTGTTATGTTAAAATCTTTTCCTGCTTCCATACATTTTTCCCATACGGATTTACCATAATTAGCCTGTACATTAATTTCATAACTATGTTCTCCAGTAAAACTTATTCTCATAACTCTACAATTTATTTTATCAATTTTTGCATTTTGGAATGACATATGTGGAAATTTTTCATCAGTAAAATCTAAATCAGATATAACACTTGAGACAATTTTTTTACTATTTGGACCACAAACACTAATTGTTGCAAAATGATCAGTAACTGAGGTTAAATAAACATCTAATTCAGGCCATTCTGTTTGAAGATAATCTTCTAATTTGCCCATAACATTAGCTGCACCACCAGTTGTTGTTGTCATTATATAATGATTTTCAGCTAATCTAGTAGTAACACCATCATCATAAACCATACCATCTTCATTAAGCATTAAACCATATCTACATTTTCCGATAGCAAGTTTTGACCAAGCATTTGTATAAACTCGATTTAAAAATTCTGAAGCATCAGTTCCTTGAATATCGATTTTACCTAACGTAGAAGCATCCAATATACCTGCACTATCTCTTGCTGCTTTACTTTCTCTTTGCACAGCCTGATGCATATCTTCATTGTTTATTGGATAATACCAAGCTCTTTTCCATTGACCTACATTCTCGAATTCAGCATTATTTTTGACATGCCAATCATGAATTGGAGTTTTTCTAAAAATATCAAAATATTCACCAACATTTCTTCCAACTATAGTTCCAAAAGTTAGTGGAGTGTAGGGTGGCCTAAATGTTGTTGTACCAAGCTCACCCATTTTGGCATCTGCAGTTTCAGAAATTATTCCTAGTGCATGCATATTACCAAGTTTACCTTGATCTGTACCCATACCAGTTGTTGTATATCTTTTAACGTGTTCAATTGATCTAAAACCTTCTTTTAGAGCTAGTTTTATATCTTTTGCAGTTGAATCATTTTGATAGTCAACAAAAGGTTTAGTTTTTCCTAAAATTTTATCTGATGGAAGTAACCAAATATTTCTTTTTAATTTACTATAAGAAGATTTAACATCAACATTATCATAATTGGTATCTTTAATTTCTAAAAATTTAATTAATAATTTTGGTGTATTTGTAAGAATTTCATCCAAAGTAAATTCTCCATTACAAGAACCAATACTTATTTGTTTTGAATTATAAGTAAGTGGTATAAATACTTGATCTTCTTCTCTAAATCTCAATTTTCCACCAGATTGAGTAAATAAATGTACTGCTGGAGTCCATCCTCCTGAAACTCCCAAACAATCACAATTTAAGGTAGTTTTAGAACCGATAACTTTTTCTCCATCTTTTGAAAGCTGCATTATTGAAACTTTATTAATTCTTTTATAGCCAGAGGTATTAACTACCGTAAATCCTTTAAAAATCTTAATATTATTTTTTTCTACTTCTTTAACTAATTTTGAATTTACTTGCTCTCTATTATCAATGATAGCTTCAACTTTTATACCTTTTTGAATTAAGCTTATGGCTGTTTCATAAGCACTATCATTATTTGTTAATAATATATTTTTTTCTCCACAAGCTACTCCATATAGATCAGCATATTTTTTTATGGCTGATGAAAGTAAAATACCAGGACGATCATTATTATCAAAAATTAAAGGTCTTTCTATTGCTCCTGTTGCAGTAATAACTTTTTTGGCTCTTATTTTCAGTAATTTTTGCCTCGTTTTATTATTTCTTTGTTCAATCGGTAGATGATCAGTAAGACTTTCTCTTGCTAGTAAAAAATTATAACCATGATATGCCGCAACACTAGTCCTGGTTTTAATTTCAAGATTTTCTAATTTTTTAAGTTCATTAATTTCTTTTTCTAACCAAGAACCAGAATTTTGATTATTTATTTTAAAATAATCTGAATTTTGATAAATTGTTGATCCACCAAGATATGGCCTTTCATCGACTAATAGTGTTTTTAAACCATTCTTAGCTGATATTTTGGCAGCTATAATTCCTGAGATACCTGCTCCTATTACAATTACATCACAGTGAATATATCTATGTTCATAAACATCTGGATCTGGTTCAACAGGAGATTTACCTAAACCAGCAGATTTTCTAATAAAATATTCATACTTTTTCCAAAAGCTTGCAGGCCACATAAAGGTTTTATAATAAAAACCGGCAGGTAAAAGTGGGGATAATAGATTATTTATTCCACCAATATCAAAGTTAACGCTTGGCCAACAATTTTGACTAGATGCTTCTAATCCTTCATAAATTTCAACTTCAGTGGCTCTTACATTGGGTTCAGTTCTAGATGTATTATCGTGTAGTTGAATTATTGCATTTGGTTCTTCTGAACCAGCTGTCATAATTCCTCGTGGTCTATGATATTTAAAACTTCTACCCACTAAGTGTACATCATTTGCTAATAGAGCTGATGCAAGCGTATCACCTTTGAAACCATAATATTTTGTTCCATTAAATTTAAAAGAAATTCTATTTGTTTTGTCAATTAATTTACTGGTTTTGACTCTTAAATTTTTTGTCATGAACTATTTTGTTGGAGGTTTTTCACCCATTTTATAAACTGCTTTAATTTCATCATTCGAAGTATCACGAACCATATTAAACCATTTTCTACATCCATGTATATGATTCCATCTCTCAAATTGAACACCTTTGATATTTTTTCTCATAAATAAATATTCAGCCCATTCATCATCGCTTAGCTCTGTTGGTTGTTTTGGTCTGACTATATGAGCTTCTCCACCAGCTTTAAATTCACTTTGTTCTCTTTCACCACAAAAAGGACAATAAATTAAAAACATTAGTGTGCTACAGCAGCAGCGCCATGTTCATCTACAAGATCACCACTTACAAATCTGTTTATATTAAAAGCTGCATTCAATTTATGTGGTTCATCATTTGCAATTGTGTGAGCAAATAAATCTCCAGAACCTGGCGTAGCTTTAAAACCACCAGTACCCCAGCCACAATTAAAATATAATCCCTTAATGCTAGTTTTACTTATTATTGGGCTTGCGTCAGGACATATATCTACAATCCCACCCCATTGACGTAACATTCTCATACGACTAAATATTGGATATAATTCTAGAATCGCATTTAAAGTTCCTTCTACAATGTCATGACTTCCTTTTTGCGAATAAGAAACATAATCATCCGTACCAGCACCTATAACTAATTCACCTTTATCTGATTGACTAACATAAGCGTGAACAGCATTTGACATCACCACTGTATCAATAATTGGTTTAACAGGCTCAGACACTAAAGCTTGAAGAGGTTTACTTTCCAATGGTAATTTTAATCCAGCCATATTTGCAATTACACTTGAATGTCCAGCAGCAACTACTCCAATTTTTTTTGTTTTTATAAAACCTTTGCTTGTTTCAACACCTTCAACTGTATCAGCATTTCTTTTAATACCTTTAACTTCACAATTTTGTATAATATCAACACCCATTTCATTAGCACCTCTTGCATAACCCCAAGCAACAGCATCATGTCTAGCAGTTCCAGCTCTTTTTTGTAATGTTCCTCCTAATACAGGGTAGCGTA
>MDSW01219360.1_pt1 | contig 16114 bp, 18 predicted proteins | sample 811171 | NCBI WGS metagenome assembly MDSW01 (sample SAMN05326641, study PRJNA326480) | marine metagenome | isolation source: seawater | place: Atlantic Ocean: North West | collected 2012
GTGTAGCGCAGCCTGGTAGCGCATCTGGTTTGGGACCAGAGGGTCGCAGGTTCAAATCCTGCCACTCCGACCATTTTATGAGAAAAGCTAAAATTTTTAAACCTTCGAAAACTGCTATGCAGTCAGGCAAAAGTAATACATCTAAATGGATTTTAGAGTTTATAACTGAAGATAATAGTATTAATCCATTAATGGGATGGGAAAGTTCAACTGATACATTCCATGAAATTAAACTTGAATTTTTAGATAAAGAGTCTGCAATTGAATATGCAAAAAAGAATAAAATTAAATTTGAAATAATTGAGCCTAAAGAAAGGAAAATTATTAAGAAATCCTACGCTGAAAATTTTATAAAATAATGTTTAAATTTTTTACAGACAAAAGATGGTATTTATGGAGTATTGGTGGAACACTACTTATTTTAGCAGCAACCTGGTACCAAGTTCAACTTGATGTAAAAATAAATGAATGGTTTGGTGAATTTTATGACACTTTGCAAAAAGCATTAACTGAACCAGGTGCAGTAACAGAAAAGGAATTTGTTTCTTATCTTTTTACATTTGCAAAAATTGCAGCTGTTTACATATTAGTTGTTATATTTAGCGATTATTTCACAAGCCATTGGACATTTAGGTGGAGAACAGCAATGGCAGATTTTTATCACGATAAGTGGAATTTTGCTTCATCTATAGAGGGTGCTTCTCAGAGAGTTCAAGAAGATACACTAAAATTTGCAAGAATAATGGAAGGACTTGGAGCAGAACTTTTAAGAAGTGTAATGACTCTTATTGCTTTTACTCCAATATTATGGGGACTTTCTAAAAGTATTACTGTACTTCCATGGATTGGTGAAGTGAATCATGCATTAGTTTGGGTTGCTATTATTTCAGCTTTAGGTGGTACGTTCATACTTGCTGCTGTTGGAATTAAGCTTCCTGGTATTGAGTATGATATCCAGAAAGAAGAGGCTGCTTACAGAAAAGAATTAGTTCTAGGTGAAGATTTTAAAGAAAATGCTCAACCAGTTAAAATTGAAAATTTATATGGTGGCGTAAGGAAGATTCATTATAAAATGTATTTTCATTATTTATACTTTAATGCTGTTAAATGGAGTTACTTACAAGGTATGGTAATTGTTCCTTACTTAGCATTAGCACCAACTATAGTAACTGGAGCAATTACTCTAGGTTTTGTTCAACAAATTATTAGAGCTTTCGGAAGAGTTGAAACATCACTACAATATTTAGTCAGAAGTTGGCCAATAATAGTTGAATTAATCTCTGTGTGGAAAAGACTTAATGAATTTGAAAATAAACTTAAAGATAATTTAGAAAAAACAACTATATAAAAAATTTAGTGTCTTTAGATAAAAAATTAATTAATGAAATTATTAGAGTTACCTCGAAAGCTGCTATAGCATGCTATAAATTTGTTGGTAAAAATGATAAAAAAATTGCAGATAAAGCTGCCACTGACTCAATGAGAAATGAAATTAATAAACTTAATATTAATGGAGAAGTTGTTATAGGTGAAGGTGAGCTTGATGAAGCTCCTATGTTGTATATTGGTGAAAAATTAGGCTTGGGGGGTAATATAGAATTAGATATTGCTGTTGATCCTCTTGAAGGAACAAATTTTGCTGCAAAAAATTTACCAGGAGCTTTATCTGTTATATCAGTTGCTGAAAAAGGGAATCTATTTAATGCTCCAGAAACATATATGGATAAACTTGCTGTATCTAAAAAAATTCCTTTTGACGCAACAGATCTGGATTTTCCTCTTGAAAAAAATATAAAAAATATTGCTGATTCTATGAATAAAGATTTAACTAATATCACTGCTTGTTTGTTAAATAGACCTAGACATCAAAAAATTATAGATAAATTAAATGAAATGAATGTTAGAATGAAATTATTATCAGATGGTGATGTTTCAGGTGCTTTGATGGTTACAAATGATAAATATAATGTAGATATTTTTTTAGGCATTGGTGGTGGACCAGAAGGTGTTTTAGCAGCTTCAGCTATTGATACTTTTGGATGTAAATTTCAAGGGAGATTTCTTTTTGAAAATGATAAAGATATTCAAAGAGCAAAAAAGATGGGTATTAAAGATCTAAATAAAAAATATGAATTAAAAGAAATTGTAAAAGGTGATTCAATTTTTTGTGCAACCGGTATAACTACTGGTGATCTAGTTAATGGTATTTATGTCCAAGATAATAAATATATAACCGAAACTTTTGTTACTCATAAAGGCTCTAATATGACTGAAATTGTTGTAAGTGAGGACACTATAAAAACTTGATAAATAATAATATATACAATAAAAGATTTTAAATTGGTCCCTTCGTCTATCGGTTAGGACACGTGGTTTTCATCCTCGAAAGAGGGGTTCGATTCCCCTAGGGACCGCCAATATCTGATGAGTTATTTTGTTTACATGATAAAAACGGTAAATAGTAAAATTAATAAAACATATGTGGGCTATTCAATTAATCCAAAATTACGATTAGTAAAACATAATTCAAATAAAGGAGCTAAGTCTACAAAAGGTCACAAATGGAAACTAATATATACTAAAGAATTTAATACTAAATCTGAAGCTTTAACATATGAATATTTTTTAAAAAAGGATAGAAAGAAGAGATTGAGTATAATCAATAATAATTAATATATAAAAAAAAATAATGTTAAAAATTGCTACCATTCTTCCTTATAAAGAAAACTATTCAAAAAAGAAGGCAGCTGCAGCTTCTCTATGGGTATATGACTTTTTTAGACATTCTTCATTAAGAAAGAATAATTATATTTTTGGGACAACAAATGAAAAGGACTATTTATCTGATAATTATATAAACATTAAAATTAAAGGATCCAAATTAACAAGTACTACAAACCAATATTGTAACGAATTAATAAAAAAAATAGATGGTAAGAAATTTGATTTAGTTGAGATTCATAATAGACCTCTTGTTTTTAATATACTCAAAGATAAATTAGATTCAAATTTCATTATTTATTTTCATAATGATCCTTTATCAATGAAAGGTTCTAAAAGTTCTGAAGAGAGAATAAATTTACTTAATAAAGTTGAAAAAATAATTTTTGTTAGTGAATGGGTTCAAAAAAGATTTTTTATAGATCTCGATAAAAGACTAATAAATAAAACTGAAGTCGTTTATCCAAGTATCCATAAACAAAATAGATTAATTAAAAAAGAAAAAAAAATTGTTTTTGTTGGAAAATTAAACACATCAAAAGGTTATGACCTATATAGGGACGCTATAATTAAAATATTAAATGAATTTCAGGAATGGAAAGCTTACTCAATAGGGGATGAAAGAAGAGATAAACCAGTTATAAAACATAAAAATCATATTGAATTAGGTTGGTTATCTCATAAAGAAGTTTTAGACTTTTTATGCAAAACAGAAATTGCTGTTGTACCATCTAGATGGGAAGAACCATTTGGAAGAACCGCTTTAGAAGCATCTTCAAGAGGTTGTGCAACTATAATTTCCAATAGAGGTGGATTACCTGAAACCTCTGATCATTGTTTTATATTAAAGAAATTAGATTTTAAAAATTTATACAATATAATTAAAAAACTTATCACTAATCCAAAATTAAGACTAGATTATCAAAAAAAGGGTTTTTCAAACGTTAAGCACATTACTAAAGAAAATTCTTTATTAATTGATGATATTAGAAAATCTTTATTTATAAATTACAAACTTAATTTAATTAAAAATAAATTAAAAATAATTAATATTTATAATTTAGGTCAAAAATTAAATCATAGACTATATAATATATCTGTAGGAAAAAAATTTACTAATGGCTTTATAAGAAATGGTCATGATGTATTGGAGATAAGTGATCGTGATTTTATTAAACAAAATAGACATTTTTCTTTAAATTCCACTTCCTCAAAATTTCAAAATTATTTAATTGAAACTTTTAAAAATTATAATCCAGATTTACTTTTTTTTGGACATACTAATAATATCTATTTAGACACACTAGAAAATATCAAAAATTTAAATAAAAATATTATAATTTCACAATGGAATGAAGATCCAATAATGAAAAGTTTGAAAGATTCAAAAGCCAATATTAAGAAAATCTCATATTATGGAAAATTAGTTGATCACAATTTTATTACAACACATCCATCTATTTTTTTTAAACAAAATAATAATATTAAAAATCTACATTTTATGTTTGTTCCTGTTGATAAAAATATTGAATGTTTTGATGTATTTAATCTTAAACCAAGAAAAGATATTTTTTATGCAATGAGCCATGGGGTAAATAGAGCGACTTTAAAAAAAGGTAAAAGTGATAGTCGAATATATTTTCTAAACTCATTAATTAAAAAAATAAATGGCATTAATTATGATTTTTATGGTTTTGAAAATAAAGAACCAATTTGGGGTGATGAATTTTATAACGCTTTAACAAATTCAAAAATGGGATTAAATCTAAGTAGAGGACTACCAACTAAGTACTATTCAAGCAATAGAATAGCATCATTAATTGGAAATGGTTTAATGACTTTTATAGATAAAAGAACAAGTTTAAATGAAATCTTTACATCAAAAGAAGTTGTTTTTTATACTAATATAGCAGATCTTTCTGATAAAATTAAATTCTATAAACAAAATGACATATTAAGAAAAAAAATTGCTAAAGAAGGAAAGAAAAAATATTTCGAATTATTTAATGAAAAAAAAATATCAAATTATATTATAAAAAAATCATTTGGTGAAAAAATTGATCTTTTTTAATGAATTTTTCAATTATAATACCTACTTTAAATAATATCAATTATCTTAAAATACTAATAAAAAGTATTAAAAAAAATTCACGTTATAATCATGAAATAGTTGTGCATGTAAATGAAAATTTAGATGGTACAATTAATTATTTAGAAGAGAATCAAATTAAATACACATATTCAGAGAAAAATATAGGACTATGCAGTTCAGTAAATAATGCAGCAAAAATATCAAATAATAATTATATTTTATATTGTCATGATGATATGTATTTTCTTCCTGAATGGGACGAAATTTTAAAAAAAGAAATAGAATGTACTAAAGATAATAAGTTTTATTTATCAGGCACAATGATTCAAAAAAGTGGAGCTGATTTAATCTTAGACTGTGGTGATACATATAAAAATTTTAATGAAGACTATTTATTGAATAATTATAAAGATATTAATAATAAAGATCATCAAGGATCACATTGGGCACCTCATCTGATTCATAAAGATATTTGGAATAAAGTTGGAGGATTTAGTGAAGAATTTAATCCTGGAGATAGTTCAGACAGTGATTTAAATATGAAATTATGGAATTTAGGAATTAGATATTTTAAAGGTATAAACAACTTTAAAGTCTATCATTTCGGCTCTATTTCAATGAGAAAAAAAAAGGAAATCAAAAAAAATAATGGCGCACTAACATTTATTAAAAAATGGAAGATTTCACAAAAATTTTTTTTTAAACACTACTTAAGAAGTGGTGAAAATTTCGATGGTTATTTAAAAGAACCAAATAAAAATTTCGTATATTATTTAGATTTTTTAAAATCTAAAATAAATTATTTCTACTCTTTTTTAAGATGAAAAATTTGAACATATTAATTAACTGTCCTCTTAATTTTGATATTAAAACAATGGATAGTAAATTAGGAGGTATCGAAATCCTAAATATATCATTAGCTAAAATGCTTAATAAAAAAGGATTCAACATTACAATAAGTTCAATTTGTAAGAAAAAAAATAAAATAGGAAACATTACTAATTTACCAATTAAAACAATCATTAAAAGAAATAGATATTATAGATTTGATAGAATAATTAGCTCAAATGATGCAACAATATTTAAATATTTTGACGGGTCCAAAAAAATTTTATGGTTGCATAATAAGCTACAAATCGAAAAATCATTAAGAAAAAAACAATTTCTTTCTATAATAAAACATAAGCCAATTTCAATTTTTGTAAGTAATTATCTTAAAAAAAAAACATCAATACTGTATCCATTTAAAAAAAGATTGATTATCAACAATTTTTTAACACACCATTTTCATTCAAAAAAAAAGATTTTAAAAAGAAAACCTATATTTGTCTGGTCTGTACAAAGAACTAAAGGTTTGGATAAAACAATAAATATTTGGATTAATGAAGTGTTTCCAAATTCAAAAAAAGCTAAATTTTATATTTTTGGAGTCAAAACAATTCCCAAAAAATATAAACAGAAATTTTTAAGGTCTAAAAATATTTTTTTTAAAGGTAAAGTTAATAGAAATATTTTAAGAAAATATTATTCTAGTTCTATGGGGATGATATGTCTTGGTTATGATGAAACCTTTTGTTTAAATGCTTTAGAAGCCAATTCAATGGGTTTACCTATAATATCTTTTGGTTATTCAGCTCTAAATGAAATAATTAAAAATAATTATAATGGTTTTATTATCAAGGACTATAATCAATTGTCTAATAAAATTATTTCAATAATTAATTTCAATAATTCTTATCGTAATAAAATAATAAATAATTCTTCATTATTCTCAAAAAAATTTGATAGATATATTATTTTAAAAAAATGGTTAAAAATAATTTAATTATTCAAACTTAGGAATCTTTTTACTTTAAATTTTATATATTCAATTTTGGCTATTTTTTTTCTATTAATTATCTTTTTAGGATTATGCACACTTTTACTCAATGCTTCTTTGTTTGAATGAATATCATAAACTATCTTTTTACCAGTTTTTTTCCTAAAGATTTCTATTATATTTTCTGTTTCTACTTTCTTATTCAATTGAAAATACAAAGCAAACCAAAAATCATCATCCATAAATAAGTTTTTATTATTCATTACATTTTTTTTGTAAAATATTTCTATTTTATCTAAAAAGTCTGTATTTACTAAAAAGCCATCTGCACATTGTGCCATTTTAATATCAAATATTTTGTCTGAATAGAAACTATAGTTTATTCTCTTTCTTTTAAATTCTTCAATAAATATTTCACACATTTTTTCATGGTAAATATGATCATCGTCTATAATAATTGCACAATCAAATTCTCTAATCTGTTGTATTGATCCCATTAATTTTGTAGCGGGCCCGTAATCATCACATCTAGAAACAACTATATTCTCATTTTCAATTTTTTTTATATACGATTCATCTATTTTTTCATTTGGAAATCTATAATATTGTTTTGGTATATTCAAAAATATTTTTTTTGGCTTTAATGTTTGATTATTTATTGAATTTATAGTTTTGTTAATTTCTTTTAATCTTGCAGGTATTGTGGTGAGTGTTACACAAAAATTTTCTGACATATTAAATTTTAATTTTATTTAATGCATTATTTTTAAAAATATTTGCTTCTCTTATATATCTTCTTACCATTTGAGTAGTTTTATGACCAGTCATTGCCATAATACTTCTTTCATCAGCTCCGGATTCAGCTGCTACTGTAGCAAAACCTGATCTTAAACTATGACCAGAAAAATTTGAGTTATCAATTCCTGCCAAATTTAAATAGTTTTTTATTAACAAAACTACCGTCTGATCAGTTAATCTATTATTTGTAAGAGAACATCCTTTTGCGAAACGTCTAAATATTGGACCAGTTTTTATTTTTGATATTTCTAGCCATTTTTTTAGATTGGTTACTGGACAATAATCAAGATTATCAAAGTAGGGGAGTCCCTTTAGCATTCCTTCACCAAATTGATCTGTTTTTGATCTTTTAATTATTATTTTAAGTCCCTCAGGAACAAATTCTAGATCCTCATAGTCAATTGATATCAACTCACTTCTTCTAAAGCCTCCACCAAATCCAATTAGCACTATTGACTTGTCTCTTGCCTTCTTAATTTCATCTATATTTTCTTTATTTATTACATTAATTATTGATTTTAAATGATTGATTAATAATGGTTTTTTACCTTTCTGAATACTACCTTTTACCCTTTTTATGCCCATTAAATTTTCAATAATTAAAGGATGTTTGGTGTCTAGATAATGCCCTTTTAACTTATGAACCATACTTATTGATACTAAACGTCTTCTTAATGTACTTATCTTTGAATTTTTTGATAGGTGGGTGAGGTATAGAGATACTATTTTTGGCTCTGATGGCAATGAATTAAGACCATGTTTTGCACAAAAAGTACCAAAATCCTTAAAATCTGATTTATAAGCCCTTAATGTATTATTAGCTTTGGAACTTTTGAGGTTGTTTAAAGTTGCCTCATGAAGCGATTTTAGATCTGTTGTCAATTCATTCATATAATTACTATCGATAACAATTAATTATCATTAGTAATAATATAGCACATTCTTAATGTCAAGCAAATAATATAAAAAAAAATAATGCCAAAATATATTCTAATAGGTTTAGCTGTACCAATAATAATTTTTTTAACTATGTATTTCTGGTCAAAATTATCTGAAAAAGTTAAAACAAGATTTTTAATAGTACTTTCAGGAATACTAATTATTGGATTTATAGCTGTTTTAACCCTTTTATTTTTTTAAATTAATTATCCCCACTATTCACACGTAATTTGATTTTTTTATGAATCAATCAAAAAGTGATACATACAACTTAACTATTAATATATTATTAATTTAACTTAAGAGGCAACTCTTAACTGGCCATCCAGAGAAAAACCGAGAGGTTCAAGTCTGGAGGGCAGAAAACTCTACAAAGCAGCGCTAAACATGTAGAGTGGCAGGTTCGGCGGTAGCGCATAAAACGACGAACCAAAACTACTGTTCTTTGCACCGTAAAAAGTGCAAGGAAACAGGGTTTTTTTCATTGAAATGGTAGATTTATGAGTTCAATTGATGGAGAAATTCCAGCTATATGGTTCTTAATAACATCATTTGGCTTTACAATACTGAGTTTTATTCAATATAAAAAAACAGGTAAAAGTTTAGAAACTATTTTTTTAACATTTATGGCTATTTTATTCATAATTAGCTATTTTATTTTAGTTTTTTTCCGTTAAATCCATGAAAGGAACTAGGTTTCAAATAAAAGTTTGGAAATATCTCATGAAAATACCAAAGGGCAAAGTTAAGACGTATAAAGAGGTAGCAATTGGAATAAATAAGCCAAAAGCAGCTCGTGCAGTTGCTAATGCTTGTGGTAAAAACCCATATGCTCCAAAAGTCCCCTGTCATAGAGTTATCAGCTCTGATGGATCCTTAGGTGGATTTTCAGCTCCAGGAGGAATTAAAGCCAAGAAAAAACTGTTAAAAAAGGAGGGTTTTTTGCTCTAGAATCCTTTAATACCAACCTTTTTTTAGTATAAATATTTTCTTTTTATGTTTTTTTTATTTTCCCCCTTCAGTTGTACTCTATTTGCTTACATTTCAAAATAAGACCCCTCTATGTTCGATTAATAGCTATATTCATGATGTGCAATGCTTAAAAAACTAGGATTAACTAAGCTTATTTTAACTCAAAAATATCCCCTTTTTTCCTTTATTTTTCGTTATTTTTTAATTTAATGAATTCTTATAAACAAATAAAACTCTTATTATTGTTCTCTAATACTTAAAAACCTTATTTTTATTAAAATTTTTGTATTATTTTCTAAAATATCACTATTTTATTTTATATAATATTTTACTTTAATAACTAATATTTAATTAATAATTTCAATAGTATAAAGTATATACTTAAAGTAAAATATTAGTTAATAGGTAATCATTATTTACTTAAATATTAGTTAAAATTTATTTTGTCTTCTAAAAATATATATGCCTGAGGAGATAATTATAAATAAACCTAAAAAAGTCCACATATCAGGAAAGTCCTTAAACACAAAATATCCTAAAATTATGTTCATTATAATTTCAAAATAACCAAATGGAGCCAATTTAGAGGCATCAGCATATTTTAATGAGTAAATTAACAATATATGACCTAAACATGCGAATACACCCATTAAAGAAAGCCACAACCACTGTATATTTGTTGGATTTGTCCAAAAGATAGGTACAAAAAAAGATGATATTGTTACCCCTACTATACCGGTTAACAAAAGAGTTAACAAAGGATTGTCTGTTGTGTGAAGTTTTCTAGTAATTATTAAGTAAATGCCGTAAAGGAAACCAGTTCCTAAAGCTGCTAAGGTTGCTAAATTAAATTCAATAAAACCAGGTCTTATAACAACTAAACTTCCTAAAAATCCTATTATAACAGCTATCCACCTTCTTATGCCAACTTTTTCATCTAATAAAATTGGAGACAGTGCTGTAGTTACTAAAGGAGCTATAAATGCAAGTGTTAAAGCTTTAGCCATAGATATAATTGAAATTGAATAAAAAAAACAAAAATTAGCAAGTAAAAGAGTTATTCCTCTTAATATTTGTAATCTAGGATTTTCAGACCAAGTTAATTTTTTTCTAAAAAAAATAAACATAAAAGGAAGAGTCCAAAAAACAGTAAAAAAATATCTAGCCCAAGTGATTTGAAAAAAAGATAATTCAGTAGATAAATATTTTGCAATAGTGTCCATAAAAGGTAGAACTGCCCATGCTGACAAATTAAGAATTATGGCTCTCATTAAGCAAAATATTTAAGAGCAATAAATACAACAATGGGAATAGTAAAAAAAGATAAAACTGTTGATACAAAAATCATACTTGCAACATCATCTACAGTTTTTTTTGGAGAGTATAATGAACCAACAAGAAAGTTTAATATTGCACTGGGCATTGAACACTGAATTAATAAAACACCTGCCGCAAAACCTGACAAATTAAAATAATAGATAATATAAAAACCTATTAAAGGTCCTATTATAACTCTAGCTAAAGATGATATTAAAGATTTTTTAAATGAAAAAACTCTTAACCTTGTAAGTGCAATACCAAGTGACATTAAAATTAAAAAAATTGTTGCATACATTAATAAAAAAGATGTATTCTCAATAAATATTGGAAGTTCGATGCGATAATATAAAAGAATAACTGAAAAAATAATTGTATAAAAAGCTGGACTTTTCAAAATTACGTTAAAACTTATCTTTCTATCAGCTAAAAATACTCCAACAGTAAAATGAAATAATATGATTAACGCTGTAATAGCCGCTGCTACTCCCAATCCTTCATATCCATATGCAAATAAACAAATTGGAAAGCCCATATTTCCAGTGTTTGGCATCATAAATGGAGGCAGTTCTCTAATAATATCTTTTGATTTTAGTAAAAATAAAAAAATTACACCTACTAATGCAAAAGCAATAATAGCGATTAAGTAATAAATAAAATAATCTAAAAATACTTCAAATGAAACATTTTTCACATTTAATGCATAAATTATCATTGCAGGAGAACCAACATTAGCTGCAAAACTGGTAATAAATGATGTATCGAATTTTTTATCTTTTTTCCCTAAATAATAACCAATGCCTATTACAAAAAAAACTGGAAATAATACCTCGAATAACTTGATATAAATTTCCATCTTAGAAAAGTCTTATTCTTGTGGGTATTTTTAATATATTTCTATTAATTTTAAGCGATTTTAGGCATTTATTAGCATTTAATTCATTAGTTCTATGAGTAATAATTATTATAGAAGCTTTCTTGTTTTTATGATCAGGAATTTGAATAAGTCTTTCAATGGAAATATTGCATATGGCTAAAGAACGAGTAATTTGAGATAGAACCCCTGGTTTATCATTTACCTCAAATCTAAGATATAGTGAATTTGAATATTTTCTTAAATCATATGATAAAATAGATTTACGTTTTTTTCCAGAAATACCAAACGGAAATTTAATGTTACCTCTTAGTATTGATAATAAATCAGACATAAGAGCTGAAGAAGTCGGACCAGGACCGGCACCCTCCCCTTGTAGAACACTTTCACCAATGGGATTACCATGTAAAATTACTGCATTCATAACACCAGAAACGTTAGCTATATAAGAGTCTTTTTTCACTAAACATGGATGTACTCTTTCAAACAGTTTATTATTAACCAAATCCGTTATACCCAATAATTTAATTCTAAAATTAAGTTGGTTAGCGATCTCAATGTCCTTAAATTCAATATTCTCAATTCCTTCCATCAGGCATTTTTTTTTAGATATGCTTTTATTAAAAGATAAAGATGATAAAATCTTAATTTTTGCTAAAGCATCATAACCATTTAAATCAAGTTTAGGATTACCTGGTTCAGCATATCCAAGTTTTTGTGCTTTTTTTAAAACATTTTTAAATGAATCTTTCGAATTTTCCATTTCAGATAAAATATAATTACAAGTTCCATTTAAAATTCCATAAACTTTATTAATTTTGTTTGTGGCAACACCTTCTTTTATAGTTCTTAAAATTGGTATACCGCCAGCTACAGAAGCTTCAAATTCAAGATTTACTTTATTTCTTTCTGCTATGTTTGATAAATAATCACCGTGTTTTGCAATTAGAGCTTTATTTGGTGTAATGACATGAATTTTATTTTTAAGGGCTAATTCGACAATTTTTTTTGACATTCCATCTGATTGACCAATAACTTCAAATAGAACATCAATATTTTTTTTTTTAATAATTTCTAAAGGGTTTTTATAAAAAATTGCCTTATTAATTTTGAATTTCCTTTTTTTATTGATATTTTTTGCTGATAAAGCGACAATATTTATTTTTTTTCCAGTTTTAATTTCAATATCTTTTTTTTTTAATCTCAACTCATTAAATAAATAGTTTCCGATCTGTCCGAGTCCTACAATGGCTATATTTACTTTTTGTTTCATAAAATTATCAATCTAAATTTGGATAATCACTTTGTAAATTATATTCTTCAAGGTAAGATCTGTATTCATTAAAAGTAAAATCCTTATCAAAATTTAATACTTGAAAATCCTTATTATCCTTTTTTTGAGGTATAGCACAAGCAGTTAAAAAAAATAAAAAAATATATTTTTTCATTTTAAACCTTTATTTTCAAAAAAATCATATTTAATATTCATATTCTGAACTGCTTGACCTGCTCCACCTTTAATTAAATTGTCTATAGCAGATAAAATTATATATTTATTTTTATATTTAGTTTCACAGATTGATATATAACAATTATTTGTATTAATCACATCGTTAGTACTTATTAGTTTATTTTTTTTCAGAATCTTTACAAATTTTTTATTCTTATATTTTTTTTTTTAATTCATTTAACAACTTATCAATTGATATATTCTTTTTTGTATCAATATAAATTGTACTTAATATACCTCTAAACATTGGAGTTAAGTGAGGAGTAAAAGAAAAATAAAATTTTTTATTAGTTATATTTGATAATTCTTGTTCAATTTCAGAATTATGTCTGTGAGATTTAACTCCATAAACACTTAGTGATTCATATAAATTATTATTTTTAAATTTTTTATGTATACTTCTGCCAGCACCTGAGTAACCTGATTTTGAGTCAATAATAATATTTTTTAAATCAATTAAATCTTTTTTAACTAAAGGTATCAAAGGTAATAAAATTGAAGTTGGATAACAGCCAGGACATGCAATTATTTGATAATCTTTAAGATTAGATTCTAATAACTCTGGTAATGAATATATACTTTTTTTTATATTTAAAATTGCTTTATGTTTTTTTTTATAATATTTGAAATATGATTTTGAATTAGTCAGTCTAAAATCTGCAGCCAAATCTATTAAAACATTTTTTTTTAACAAATATTTAGATATTTGTTGTGCCTCACCATTTGGTAGAGCTGTAAAAACTAAATCAACATCTTTTAAAAATGATTTATTAAATCTTTTTATAGTTGGTAACTTTGAGGATTTTAAAAGATTATCGTAATGATAAATTTTTTTACCTATTGATGATTTGCCACAAAGATACTTGATAAAAACATTAGGATGTTTTGAGAGTAATTTAACCAATTGTACTCCGATATATCCAGTGGATCCAGCGACTAATACTTTAAGCTTAGGCATTTAATATTATAACAGTTATTATTTAAAAAAAAATTATCTTTTAGAAAATTGAAAGCTTCTTCTTGCTTTTTTACGACCAGGTTTCTTTCTTTCAACTGCTCTAGAATCCCTAGTGGTCAATTTTTCTTTTCTTAGAGTTGATTTTAGTTCTGTATCAAACATGACTAAAGCTTTAGATATTCCATGTACCAATGCTCCTGCTTGACCTGTATGCCCACCACCCTTTACATTACATTTTACATCATAATTAGTTGTTTGATTAATAATTTCAAATGGGCGTACAATTTGCATTTTGTGGTTTTCACTAGAAAAATAATTGTTGTAATCTTTTCCATTTACATAAATTTTACCAGTTCCTTTTTTTAACCAAACTTTTGCAATTGAAGTTTTTCTTCTTCCAGTAGCGTATTTACTATCTTTAAAATCTAACTTTATCTTTACAGGTTTTGCTTTTTCTATATTTTCCATATTAATTTTTAACTAAATTTTTTTTATTTAATTTTTTTAGGTCAATAATTTTTGGATTTTGAGCTGAATGAGGATGATTTTCTCCAGAATAAATCTTTAACTTTGTTAATTGTTTTCTACCTAAAACACCGCCTGGAAGCATTCTCTTTACTGCTAATTTTAAAGTTTCTTCTGGTTTCTTTTTAGACAATTTTTCTGGAGTTATTTCTTTAATACCTCCAGGGTGTCCTGTATGTCTAAAATATTTTTTTTCTTGAAATTTATTTCCTGTAAATTTTATAAACTCAATATTTTTAACAACTACAAAATCTCCATGGTCCATATGCGGTGTATAAGTTGATTTATTTTTACCTCTTATAATTTTAGAAACAACTGTAGCTAATCTGCCTACTACAGCATTTTTTGCATCTATTTCGTACCAAGTGCTTGATATTTGGTCTTTTTTTAAGAATTTTGTCATTGTGCACGGATTAATACTTTAATTATTTATAAAGTCAATTAATAGCTTTTCTAAATTAATTCAAAAAGGACCATTTTTAGCGTTCTATTTAAGTGTTGCATGACTGCTGAAGATTATAATAGACTATATGAACGAAATATTATTCGTAATAGGCATTTAATTTAATTGTGCGCCTTGAATTCATCTAAAGCACAAAAACGGGAGGTATAATGTCAAAAAATATTAAAAATCCAGAAACTATTGCTTTACATGGTGGTGATTATCGTAGTGATCCAGCTACAACTGCAGTTGCAGTACCATTATATAGAACAACATCTTATCAATTTAAAGATACAGAAAATGCTGCAAATTTATTTGCATTAAAAGAATTTGGAAACATCTACACTAGGATCATGAATCCAACAAATGATGTTTTAGAAAAAAGAGTTGCTGCTTTAGAAGGTGGTTTAGCCTGTGTATCTGTTGGATCAGGACAAGCTGCATCAACATTTGCTATACTTAATGTATGTAAATCAGGAGATAATTTCATTAGTTCAACAGATCTTTATGGAGGAACGGTAAATTTATTTACCCATACTCTAAAAAAACTTGGAATTGAATGTAGATATGCAGATCCTAGTGATCCAAAAAACTTTGAAAAATTAGTAGATGAAAATACAAGATGTTTCTATGCAGAAACACTACCAAATCCTTTTTTGAGAGTATTTCCAATTAAAGAGGTAGCTGACATAGGCAGAAAACATAATATACCTTTGATAATGGATAACACAGCCTCACCGGTTATTTGTAAACCGATTGAGCATGGTGCAGCAGTTGTAGTTCATTCATTAACAAAATTCATAGGTGGTCATGGAACAGTAATTGGAGGTTGCCTTGTTGATGGTGGAAATTTTGATTGGACCGCTGATCCTAAAAGACAACCAATGTTTAATGAACCTGATGCAAGTTATGGAGGAGCAGTTTGGGGTGAGGTAGTTCCACAACTAACTGGAGCAAATGTAGCTTTTGCTGTCAGAGCAAGAGTCTGTTTATTAAGAGACCTTGGGGCTCCATTAGCACCTGATAACGCTTGGGGAATTATACAAGGGCTAGAAACAGCACCATTAAGAATGAAACAACATTGTTCTAATGCTGAAAAAGTTGTTGATTTTCTTAAAAAACATAAAAGTGTTGAAAGAGTAATTTA
>MDSW01050306.1_pt1 | contig 16113 bp, 17 predicted proteins | sample 811171 | NCBI WGS metagenome assembly MDSW01 (sample SAMN05326641, study PRJNA326480) | marine metagenome | isolation source: seawater | place: Atlantic Ocean: North West | collected 2012
CAACTACTTTTTTTCTAGATCTAGTTACTAATATCATATTTTTTATATGTAAAGATTTAATAATCTGAGCACCTATACCATAGTTCTTGATCAATTTGTCTTTTCCTTTTTTATAAAAACCTTTACTTTTATAGTCACGCAAAGTTTGAGTGACGGATTTTAGATTTGTGTCTCTTATAAATACAAGTACACAGCTATTGAACTTTTTAAAATGGTTCAGAGTATTGTTAAAAGAATTTGGTAGATTTTGATTTAATAGGTAATTTTGAACAACATTTGATGAAATAACTCTAACACGTGGAACTATTCCTTTTTTGATTTTTCCTTTTATAAGAGCAAAATGTTCTGAACCGTCCAGTAAGTTTTCAAATATCTTTATTGAATATTTTTTTCCTTTAACTTCTATATTTGAATTTTTTTTAATTTTAATTAATTTCTCTTTCTTCAATCTGTAAGCAATGAGATCATCAATTCTTCCTATTTTCAATTTGTGTTTTTTCGCAAAATTAATTAATTTTTCACCTCTTGCCATCGATCCGTCTTCATTCATAATTTCACAAATAACCGCTGATGGGGTTTTTTTAGCTAATTTAGAAATATCTACTGATGCTTCTGTATGGCCGGCTCTAACTAGAACTCCACCATCTTTAGAGATAATAGGAAATACATGACCCGGTGATACAATTTCTTTTTTTAACACATTTTTTTTTGTAGCTATTTTAATTGTTCTGGCTCTATCTTTGGCAGATATACCTGTTGTTACGCCTTTCTTAGCTTCAATGGAAACTGTAAAGGCGGTTTGGTATCTAGATTGATTAACAGGAGCCATATATGACAAACCTAACTTTTTTGCCTGTATAGTGTCTAATGTTAAGCAGATTAATCCTCTACCATTCTTAGCCATAAAATTAATTTTTTTTGCATTTACATCTGAGGAACAAAATACTAGATCTCCTTCATTTTCCCGATTTTCGTCATCAACTAAAATATACATTCCACCTCTTCGCGCAGTTTTAATTATATTTTCAGTAGTGCTAAATTTTTTATTTTTCATTTAAATATTTTTTTACATATTTTGATAAAATATCAATTTCAATATTTACTAAACTATTTATTTTTAATTTAGACAAATTGGTAAATTTATATGTATGTGGAATTATCCATACTTCAAAGCCATTTTTTGTAATTTTTGAAATTGTTAGTGAAACTCCATTAATTAAAATTGAAGCTTTATTAACTAAATTTTTTTTTTGTGAATTATTAATCGAAAATTCCATCAAATATGATTTGTCAACTAACTTTATTTTTTTTACTTTTGAGACACAATCAACATGACCTTGACAGATATGACCAGAAATGTTTTGACCTTTCTTTAACGGTAGTTCTAAATTAATTACATCACCTTTTTTAATTTTTTTAAACTTACTTCTTTTTATAGTTTCATTAGATAAGTAAAACTCTAAATTTTTGTTTTTTACAGATATTAGAGTCAAACAAACACCATCACAGGACACAGAAATACCTAAATCTTTACGTTTTATAGAAACATTTGATTTAATAAATAAGTTAATTCCTTTTTTTCTTTTAAATATTCTATCAACTTTACCCTGGTTAAATATAATTCCATTAAACATAATTTAGTAATAGTGTATTAAATTGTCTTTATCTAGAAAAGTTTCATTATATTTTATATTCTTGAATTTTTTTGATAATTTAGTTTTTATATTTGAAACTTTAAAAAGTCCTTTATTTTTAAGTTTTTGAGAGGAGACAAATAAATAAAATTCATTAAAAAAATTATTATTTAGCAAAGAGTAAGTTAACATCCTTCCACCCTCAATAAGAACGGTTGAAATATCAAGTTTATATAATTTTTTTAAAATAAAATTAAAATCAAGTTGTTCTTTTTTTAGCGGTGAATAAATTAATTTAATTTTCATAGATTTAAGATATTTAATTTTATTTTTATTGATTTTATTATAAAAAAGATAAGTTTTAATATTTTTTGCATTAAGAATTAATAATGATTTTTTTTTAACTTTTAGATTTTTATCTAATATAGCCACATAAGGAGAAAAATTTTTTAGCCCATCTATACGACAATCTAGTTTTGGATTGTCAATGTTTATTGTTGAAGATGTTGTAAGTATACAATTAACCTTGCTTCTTAATAAATGTGTTACATTTCGGCAATGATTATTAGTTATGTAAAAGTTTTTTTTATCTTTTATAAAAAAATCTTTTGAAATTGCAAGTTTTCCAAAAATATAAGGTATTTTATTTTTTTTTGAGTAAAAATAATTTTTATATATATTTTTTGAAGAAAATTTTAACAATTCTTTTGTAACTTTTATACTTTTTGATTTAAGAATGTTAAATGCCTTTCCAGATGTCCTTGGATCTGCATCATTGATTGAATATACAACTCTTTTTATTTTAGATTTTATTATTTTATTTACGCAAGGTGATGTTTTGCCGTAATGTGCGCATGGTTCGAGTGAAATATAAATTGTAGAATTTTTAACTTTTTTTTTTGATATTTTTTTTAAAGCATTAACTTCTGCATGTGGTCTTCCATTATAACCAGTTCTCCCAAATGAAACAATTTTATCGTCTTTAACTATTATAGATCCAACTGAGGGATTGGGTCCTGTATACCCATTAGAACTTATAGCTAAATTATTAGCTAAGTTAATATAATATTTATCTTTTTTTATAGACATCTATTCTGTCTACGAATGTTATAAAATCTTTTTCTTCTCTAAAATTTCTATAAACTGAAGCAAATCGCACATATGCAACAGGGTCCAAATTTTTTAATGCATCCATTACCATTGTGCCTATTGTATTAGAAGAAATTTCATTTTGACCAAGCTCTTCAAGAGAGCGGGATATTTTAGTTATAAATTTTTCTACTGTGTCTGTATCTATTGGCCTTTTCTTTAAAGCTATATAAATTGATTTAGATAATTTATCTCTGTCAAATGGAGATTTTCTTCCATTTTTTTTAACTACTATGATTTCTCTATATTGAACTCTTTCAAAGGTTGTAAATCTTTCACCACAAGCACATAATCTTCTTCTTCTAATTGAAGTGCCATCTTCTGCGGGCCTAGAATCTACAACTGAAGTTTCACCTTTTTTGCAAACAGGACAAATCATTTATCTCCTTAAATTTTTATATATTGGAAATTTAGAGCACAATTCTACCACTTCTTCTCTAACTTCACTCTCTATATTTGCATTATTGTTGGGATTATTGGAAAGTCCTTTTATTGTTTTAGTTATTAAATCTCCAACTTTTTTAAATTCATTAGCTTTAAACCCTCTAGTTGTAGCTGCTTGAGTGCCTAGTCTAATACCTGAAGTTACCATTGGGCTTTCGCTGTCAAAAGGTATTCCATTTTTATTGCATGTAATATTTGCTCTACTTAAACTTTCTGCTGCACTATTTCCTTTTACATTAAAAGGTCTTAAATCTACTAACATTAAATGTGTATCTGTACCACCGGAATATATTTTAAATCCACTATTAATTAAAGTTTCACTCAAAGTTTTAGCATTTGATAAAACTTCTTTGATGTATAATTCAAATTCTGGTTTTAGGGCTTCTAAAAAACCTACAGCTTTAGCGGCTATAATATGCATCAAGGGCCCTCCTTGATAACCTGGAAAAACTGCTGAATTAATTTTTTTTGAAATGACTTCATCATTAGTTAATATAATTCCACCTCTTGCGCTTCTAAATACTTTATGAGTAGTAGAAGTGACAACATGAGCATAATCAATAGGATTTGGATAACCTTTTCCAGCAACCAAACCTGAAAAGTGAGCCATATCTACCATTAAATAAGCTCCAACTTTATCAGCAATTTCTCTAAATTTTTTAAAATCAATTATTCTTGAATAAGCACTACCACCAGCAATAATTAGCTTAGGTTTATTTTCCAATGCAAGTTCTTCGACTTTTTCGTAATCTATAAGTTCAGATTTTTTATTTACATCATAACCAATTGCATTAAACCATTTGCCAGACATTGCTATTTTTAAACCATGAGTAATGTGACCTCCTGAGTTTAAGCTCATTCCTAAAAATGTATCTCCTGGTTTTAGAAGCGCTAAAAAAACTGCTCCATTTGCTTGAGCGCCTGAATGTGGCTGCGAATTTGCATATTTACAATTAAATAATTTTTTAAGTCTTAGATTAGATAAATCTTCAGCTACATCAACATGTTCACATCCATTGTAATATCTTTTTCCTGAATATCCTTCAGCATATTTATTTGTTAAAACTGATCCCTGAGCTTCCAAGACTGCTTGTGATACTATATTTTCTGAAGCAATTAACTCGATGTGATTCTGCTGTCTATTTAATTCATCGCTTATAGCTTTATGTATATCTGGATCAATTTCTGACAGCTTGCTTTCAAAAAAGTTTTGATATTGATTATTTAAATAATTGCTTTCTTTTGACATTTATATTTTTTTTATTCTTTTTTTATGCCTTCCACCTTCAAATTTAGTTCTCAAAAAAATATTAATAAATTTGATTGCATTTTTTTTTGAAATTAATCGTGATCCCAATGTAATAATATTTGCATCATTATGCAATCTTGATAATTTTGTGGATTTAGCATCGTAACACAGGGCAGCTCTGATATTTTTATGTTTATTAGCAGACATAATCATACCTTGCCCAGATCCACATATTAGGACACCTATGGTATTAGTGCTATTTTTTATATTTTTTGATAATTTGTGAGCAAAATCTGGGTAATCGACTCTTTGACTAGATTTGGCTCCTAAATCTTTAACTAATAATTTTTTACTTGATAAAATTTTTTTAATATATTCTTTTAAAGAATACCCAGCGTGATCAGAGGCTATAATTATTTTTTTCAATTAATTAAACTTATAATTTAACACACAAGCTACAAGATGGACTCTATTTTCCTCACCACCGTTGAAAGCATTATGATATTTTCTGTTATTTGTAATCCACACAGAACCATCTGCTGGCATATGTTGAGCCACATTATCAATTACCATAATTGCGCCGGGGTTTGTATATATAGGTATATGCAATCTAGGTTCTGGGTCTCTGTGCCAACTTAATGTAGATCTAGGTTCTTTAAGCAATAATCTTACTCTACCAAGTCTATAATTTGTTGATAATTTATCATAAACATCTTTAAAATAAGTATTTTTAAATTCATCAACAAATTCTGTATATTTATCTTCATCAATTTTTGAATCTCTTAAAACTTCCTTCCCAGTTGAGTCAGGCTTTGTCCAATATACACCTCTAATATTATTACCTTTGGTTGAATCTGGATCTCCGGGGACTTGGTTTAAAGAAATACCTGCAAAATGAGGTATTCCCAAACTAGTATCAAAACCTCTAATTTTTAATACCTCATCACATGCATTTCTAAGTTTAGAAATGTCAAATTTTATTTCTTGCTTTTGAAAATCGTTAAAGTTTAAAGGCATAAAATTTAATAGCTCAAAAATATATATAGTATATATAATTTTTGTCGCATAAATAAATAAATATTATTAATATGATTACAGGCAAATATCCAGCTCTTAGGCTTAGAAGAAACAGAAAATTTAATTGGATCAGAAGATTGGTAAGAGAAAATGATTTATCATCTAATGATTTGATTTTACCAATTTTTTTAACTGAAGGAACAAACAAACAAATAAAAATTAATAATATGCCAGGTGTTTATAGATATTCTATAAATATGTTGCCTAAAGTTATTGATAAAGCTTTATCTAATGGAATACCTATGGTTTCCTTTTTTCCATATACAGCAAATTCAAAAAAAAATGAAATTGGTTCTGAGGCTTTAAATGAAAATAATCTTGTTTGTAAAGCTCTAACGTATTCAAAAAAAAAATATAAGAATGAAATAGGTTTAATGGCTGATGTTGCATTAGATCCTTACACTTCGCACGGTCACGACGGTTTACTAAAAAAAAATAAAGTAATAAATGATGAAACAATAAGTGTGTTAATTAAACAATCATTACTACAAGCTGAAATGGGTTGCGATGTATTAGCTCCATCAGACATGATGGATGGAAGAATAGGTAAAATAAGAAAAGCTTTAGATAAAAATAATTATAATGATGTTCAAATATTATCTTATGCAGTTAAATATGCGTCTAATTTTTATGGACCCTTTAGAGATGCCGTGGGTTCAAAATCCTTTCTTAAAGGAGATAAGAAAAGTTATCAAATGGATTTTTCCAACACTGATGAAGCCATTAGAGAAGTTGCACTCGATATAAAAGAAGGTGCAGATATAGTTATGGTAAAACCAGGTATGCCTTATTTAGATGTAATAAGAGCTATTAAAAATAAATTTAAAATACCAGTTTTTGCATATCAGGTGTCTGGTGAATATTCATTAATTAAAAATGGAATACAAAATAAAATTATAAATCAAAATGCTATTTTTGAAAGTTTAATTGCTTTTAAAAGAGCTGGTGCAAATGCTATAGTAAGTTATTTTGCAAATGAAATTGCAAAAAAAATTAATTAAATTAATTTAGTAAATTCATTCCTGGACAAAGGAAAATTAATATTGTTTGGAGATAAAACTGTCTTATTTAAAAAATCACCAACTATTTTTAGACCAACTTTAAGTTCATCGTAATTAATTTTAATATTTTCACTATTTAATAAAAAAATTGGTATTTGTTTAGTTCCATCTAAAGTTGGCACATAACCATTTTTTTTAGATAAATTACCGATATCAACATAATCATTAAAATTTATATCATAACCGACTAGTTTAATAATTTTTAATTCCCAAAAGATAAATTTTTTTAACCAATCATCTTCATCTTTAAGAAAGTTAAACAACTCAAAAAGTTGATTGTAAATATTTTTATTTGTTTGATTTTCAACAGTAAGAATTCTTATTAAATTCATTGAATATAAGATGCAATTTAATTTAATTTTATTTTCAAAAAAAAAGGAGTAAAAATTTTTTCTATTTCAATTTTAAAATAACCTGCTTTATTTTGATTTTTTGAATTAAATTGAATATTGAATTGATTGCCAATTAATAGATAACTTTTAATTTTATTTGATGTTGCTCCAAAAATTATTCCTGAAACCTTGCCATTATTTTCTGTGTAGAATTCGGCAATTACAGAATTTTCATTATATTTATTTTTATTTAATAAAAATCCTTTATCTTCATAAATCATTATTTACTACCTAATTTATTTAGAAGTTTTGCGGCAGCTGACTGTTGAGCTAGTTTTTTAGAAGCGCCTTCGGCTTCAATAAATTCTGTATCTTTTAACTTAACAGCCACTTTAAAATTTGGTTTATGTTTTGGGCCTGTGCCAGAAATAAATTTATAAATAGGCAATGATTTGAATTTTTTTAAAGAGTATTCTTGTAATTTAGTTTTGGGATCTACTATAATTATACTTTTATCATATATGTGTTTATCCCAATTTTTTAATATAAATTTGTCAACGTAATCAAATCCTTTATCTAAATAAATTGCTCCGATTAAAGCTTCACAACAATCTGAAACGATCTTTTTTTCTAGTATATGCTTTTTTAATCTTGTGTTTCCAATTTTAATCAGATTGTCTAATTTGAGATGTCTACCAATTTCGTAACATTTATTTTTATTTACCAAGGAAGCTAATTTTTTATCTAAAATACCCTCTTTTTCATTTGGAAATATTTCTAGCAATTTTTTAGATATGCATAGACCTAAAACACGATCTCCTAAAAATTCTAATTTCTCATAATTATTTGTTTTGTCTGCACTCTTATGTGTGATTGCTTTTCCATAAAGTTCTATATTGCTAATTTTAAATCCTAAAATTTGTTCAAGTTTATTTATAATTTTTTTCATTAATTCAACTTTTTAAAAAATCTGTCATATCTAATAATATTTGGCCATTTCCATATTTGAAAAATGCTTCCCTCTCTAACGTTTGATGAAAAAAACAAAAATTGAGCTTTTCCAACTAAATTATTTTTATGTACATAGCCAACTTCAGACAAAAACCTACTATCTTTAGAGCAATCTCTATTATCTCCTAGGAAAAAATAATAATTTTCAGGAACTAAATATTTATCTGAGTTTTGAAATGAGAAATCATTTCGATATGAAACTATATATTTTTTGTTGTTTGGTAGTTTTTCTTCATATGTTGAAACATTAATTATTTGATTTCCACAAAAAATACTTTCATTATCATTAACTATGGTATTCAATACTTCATTATTGTTAATATATAAATTACCATCTATAAATTGAATTGTGTCTCCAGGAATTCCTATCAATCTTTTTATATAATCTGTTCTGTTATCAGATGGTGTTTTAAAAACTACTATATCTCCCCTATCAGGGCTATTTTCAAAAATTCTATCTTTAAAAATTGGCGGACTGAATGGAAAAGAATGCTTGCTATAACCATAAGAGTATTTTGTAACAAAAAGTCTATCACCTACCAATAGATTTAACTCCATTGATGAAGATGGAATGTAAAAAGGTTGTATAATTAATGATCTAATAATTATAGCAATAATTAATGCATAAATAAGTGTTTTAATATTTTCTATAATTAAATTTTTTTTAATCATAATTTTTCAATAATAACATATGCTATCGAATATTCTTTTTCATCTGAAAGTGATAAATTTGTTTTGAAAGATTTAACTTTAAACTTTTTTTTTAGATATATACTTGTATTTTTATTTAAATTAACAGAAGGACGTCCTTTTTTATCTGTTTTTATTTCTATATTTTTAAAATTAATATTTTTACATATTCCTAAACCTGTAGCTTTGGAAAAAGCCTCTTTAGCTGCAAATCTTTTTGAGTAATAATTCAACTTATTTTTAATTGAATTTGAGGTTTTTTGTTCATAATTAGTAAATATTCTCTCTATAAAACTTTTGTTTTTAATAAGTTTTTTTAACCTATTATTTCTAACTATATCTACTCCAATTCCAATAATTGACATTTATTTATTATGTAAAATTTTTTTAAATTTATTAATTACATTCCTTAAACCATATTGAATTGATTCTCCAATTATAAAATGTCCAATGTTATATTCTTTGATTTCTTTAATTTTCTTTAGAATTTTTGTTGTTTTGTAATCTAGGCCATGTCCAGCATGAACATCTATTTTTAAAGAGTTCGCATATTTAGCGCACCTTTTAATTTTAATAAACTCATTATAATAATTTTCCTTTTTTTTTACCAATCTTGAAATTTTTCCAGTATGCAATTCTATACATTTTGTACCTAACTCTTTAGAAATTTTAACATCATTCATTGTAGGGTTAATAAATAAGCTTGTCCTTATATTTGATTTATTTAATTTATTTATTATTAGTTTAATTTTTTTTTTATTATGTTTTAAGTTTAGACCACCCTCTGTGGTTATTTCTTCTCTTTTTTCTGGAACTAAACATACATAATCTGGTTTAAATTTAAGAGCTATATTTAACATTTTTAGACTTGCTGCTATCTCAAGATTTAATTTTATATTTTTAAGTGATGAAATGGTTTTTAAATCTTTATCATTTATGTGTCTTCTGTCTTCTCTTAAATGAATAGTTATAGAATTAGCACCACAATTAATTGCAAATTTTGCTATATTTTGAGGATAAGGATGATCTTCACCTCTTGCATTTCTTACAGTGGCTACGTGATCAATATTTACACCTAGTTTTGTCATTTAATTCTTCTACTTCCAGGTGAAGTAACAGGAATTTTTTTCAAAAATTTAGGTAAATTATTTTTACTGTACGTTGGTATATTTAATTTTACTTGAGAAATTATTTTTTGTGAAATTCTCAATTGTTGTTTATTAGATCTATCTATAATGCAGGCAAATCCAACTAGGGAAGCCTTTGATTTTTTTATTAATTTCACACATTCCAAACTAGATTTTCCTGTAGTTATGACGTCTTCAATAATTAGTACCTTCGATCTAGGTTTAATTTTAAATCCTCTTCTCAATTGAAACCTACCATTAACTCTTTCACAAAATATTGTTTCCTTTTTTAGTAACCTGCCAATTTCATATCCTATCACTATACCTCCCATTGCTGGAGATAAAATAATATCAATTTTTTTATAATTTTTTTTAATTTTAAATGATAAAGATTTACAAATTTTTGATGCTTGGTGAGGTAAACTTAACAGTTTAGCGCACTGAACATACTTGGTTGAATGCAAGCCTGAGGAAAGTACAAAATGACCTTCCTTTAATGCCTCAGTTTTTTTTAAAACCGCTAAAGAGCTTTTTAATGAAAGCATATTTTTTATTTTTGTGCCTAATAATTTTGAATTTTAATTCTTTTCGTTTTAGCTCACTAATTAAATTTGTAAAGTTTTTCAAATCATTAATAATTAAATTAAATCTAAAATTTATTGTATTTTTTGTTTTTTCAACCATTTCAACGCTTGAAATGTTCATTTTATTTTGACCAATTAAAGTTGTTACATCGCCTAATTGTCCAGGAATATCAGGTAAAGACAGCCATAATGTAGTATTATATTGTTTTGATTTTAAAGGTTTTTTATTTTCTCTATATTGCCAATATCTTCTAATTGCAGCTCTTGCTTTTCCGGTTTTAGTAGAGCTAATCCAATGAAGTGATGGTGATACTTTTTTAGATGTTAAAATTTTTACTACATCGCCATTTCTTAGTATAGATTGTATTGGACTATCTTTTCCATTTATTTCACATCCTATTGCTGTATCACCTATCTGCGTGTGTACGGCATATGCAAAATCTATTGGAGTTGCATCTTTGGGTAATTTTATAACTGACCCTTTAGGTGTAAAGCAAAAAACATTTTCTTGGAACATTTGAAGTTTTGTGTACTCATAAAAATCCTCTGGATTTTCATTTTTATCTAAAATTTCAACTAGATCAGCTAACCAGTCATATTCTTTCCAAGTTAAAGAGTTGATTTTTTCTGAAGATTTATACTGCCAATGAGATGCTATCCCTCTCTGTGCAAATTCGTGCATGGGCATTGTTCTAAATTGAATTTCGATAGGTCTTTTATTTGGACCAATTATCGATGTGTGAATTGATTGATAATTATTAATTTTAGGAGATGAAATGTAATCTTTAAATCTTCCTGGAATGCAATGCCACCTACTATGAAATACACCTAATGCTTTATAGCAATCATCAATTGAATTTAAAATAATTCTAAATCCCATAACATCAGTAATTTGTTCTAGCGAAGTTCTTTTTTTTTGAATTTTTCTCCATATAGAAAAAGGTGTTTTTTCTCTTCCAAAAATTTTACATTTCAAATTATTTTTATTAAGAAGTTTTTGAAAATCTTCTGATAAATTTTTAAAGTTTAAAAGATTATTATCTTTTATACCATCTAGTCTATCTTTGATCATTTTTTTTGCCTTAAAATTTAAAACACCAAAGGAAAGGTCTTCAAGTTCATCACGGATTCTATTCATGCCCATTCTATCAGCTAAAGGTGCGTAAATTTCCATAGTTTCTTTTGCTATTCTTTCTTTTTTTTCAGAATTCGTAATTGCATTTATAGTTCTCATATTATGCAGTCTGTCAGCTAATTTAACTAACAAAACTCTAATATCTTTTGAAGTTGCTAAAATTAATTTTCTAAAATTTTCTGCTTTTGTTGAAGTATTTGCTTGATTTTCTAAAACACTTATTTTTGTAACTCCATCTACTAAATCAGCAACTTCAGTTCCAAATTCTTTTACAATTGTATTGTATGTGGCATGTGTATCTTCAATTGTGTCATGAAGTAATCCTGTAGCAATTGTTGCGCTATCAAGTTTTAGCTCTGTAAGTATATCAGCTACTGCAACTGGATGAATAACATATGGATCTCCAGATTGTCTTTTTTGATCTGCATGCGCTTTGACTGCAAATTCATAAGCTTTTGATAAAGTTTCTGGATTAAGAAACCTATTATAAACTTTGACCTTATTTATTAAATCATCAGATTTTAACATGTTAATATTATAACACTTATTCTATACAATTCTAATGTCAGAAAAGTCCATATAATTAAATCGATTAATTAATTTATCAATTTTAACCTTTGTTTTTGGGTGAATCCATGTTTTATCAAGTTCATAGAGTGGAAAAATAACAAAATTCCTCTTATGCATTCTTGGATGTGGGGACTCCAAAATTTGACTATTAAATTTTGTTTTTAAATTTAAACCATTAAAATCAATTATATCTATATCACAAGTTCTTGGGTAATTCTTTAAGTTTTTCTTTCTTCCCCTTTTTTTTTCAATAGCTTTAATAATTTTAAAAAGATTTACTATAGAAAGGTCTGTATTAACTTTAATAACAATATTAAGAAATTTTGGAAAGTTTCTATTTGGCCATGATGGAGTTTCGTAATAACTAGAACTATTTTCAATACGAATATTGTTCAATATCAGATATCTTTTTGCTTCTTCAATATTTGTTAATCTATCACCTAAATTTGAACCTATGGCTAAATAAGATGATTTAACTTGTTTTTCTAAAATATCTTGCTTTATCACGATTCCAATCTCTTGCTTTTTTGGTTTGACGTTTATCAAAGTTCTTTTTACCTTTTGCAACTGCAATTTCAATTTTTGCTTTACCTTTTTTAAAGTACATTTTTGTTGGAACTATTGTTAAGCCTTCTTTATTCATTTTACCGATTAATTTATTTATTTCTCTTTTGTTGAGTAATAATTTTCTTTCAGCATAAGGATTATGGTTTGAATAGCTTGCCTCTTTATATACTGGAATATGCGAATTTATCAAAAATATTTCACCATTTTTTTCAATTCCATAAGAGTCAGCAATACTTACTTTTCCACTTCTAACAGATTTTATTTCAGATCCTCTAAGAACGAGACCTGCTTCCAGCAAGTCAATTAAGAAATAATTAAAGCTAGCTTTTCTATTTAAACAAATGATTTTTAAACCATTGTTTTGTTTTATACTCATTAATTAAATTAATTTAGCTTTTTTTGAAATTTCTTCTAAAACTTTTTTTGTTTTGTCTGTACAAGTTACTAATGGTAGTCGAACTGCATCATCACACAGACCCATTAATTTTGCAACATACTTTACAGGTGATGGGTTGCTTTCAATAAATAAATTTTTATGTAAAGGCTGAAGTATTTCATCTAATCTCTCAGCTTCTTTAAATTCATTAGGATTATTTGATTTCGAAAATTTCTGAAATTCAGAACACATTTTTGGAGCTATGTTAGCTGTAACACTAATTGTTCCAACGCCTCCTCTTTTATTAAACTCAAAAGCGTTATCATCATTTCCTGTTAATTGAATAAATTCGTCACCCATTTTTGATTTTTGTTGATCTACTCTATTAAGATCACCAGTTGCATCTTTAACTCCAATTATATTTACTAATTCAAAAAGCCTAGCCATAGTATCAACTGACATATCAATTACCGATCTTGAAGGTATGTTGTAAATAATTATTGGAATTCCACAGTTATCGTTTATTGCTTTATAATGTTGATATAAACCCTCTTGGGTTGGTTTGTTATAATAAGGCGTTACAACAAGAGCACCATTTGCTCCTGCTTTCTCAGCATGTTTTGTTAATGAAATTGCTTCTTCTGTAGAGTTTGATCCAGTTCCTGCGATCACAGGAATTCTGCCATTTGATTCTTTTATGCACAACTCAATTAATTTTTGATGTTCATCATGGGATAATGTTGGTGACTCTCCAGTTGTTCCTACTGGAACAAGACCGTTTGTGCCATTTTCAAGATGAAAATTGATTAATTTTATGTATTTTTCCTCATCAACTTTATTATTCGTGAATGGGGTTATTAATGCTACATTTGATCCTTTAAACATAAATCCTTATAACATATTTTGCAGATTCATAATAAAAATATGAGCTTTAGAATAATAAAAATTATATTAATAAACATCGTTTTTTTAAACTATTTCAATTTATTGATAGGAGCAGAATTAATTATCCCTAAAAATAAACCATTGATAAATAAATATGAAATTGAGTTGAATAAAATCAATTATTTATTGCCTAAAAAGAAGCCTACTTTTGTTAATAAAGAAGACGCAACTAAAGAAGAAAAAAAAGTCACTAAAGTTGAAAAAAAGGTTAATGGTTTAATTCTTCCATTGCCCAAGCCGATAGTGGTATCAAAAATAAAACCACCTAAAAAGTCTAAATTTTATTCAAAGAAAGATGTTGCAAGAGCAAAAAAAGCAATAAAATTAATGGAACAATCAAAGTGGTATGATGCACTTAAAGAGGCATGGAAAGCTAAAGATAAGTCAATTTATAATTTTATTCAATGGAAGCATTTATTAACCACTGGAAATAAAGCAACTTTTAATGAGTATAATAATTTTATTAAAAAGAATAATAATTATCCAAGAATAGGAAGAATTCAATATTTAGCTGAACATAAGTTAGCGTCCAGTAAGCTTTCACATAATCAAATTATAAATTGGTTTGGTGAAAAAGAACCTTTGAGCGGTTATGGGAAAATGATGTTAGGTGAAAGCTTAATAAAAAAAGGTAAAGTTGACAAAGGAATATCTTTAATAAAATCTGGTTGGATTAATGCAGATTTGACAAAACAAGACTTAAGATATTTTAGAAAAAAATTTAAAAAATATTTGAATAATTCTGATTATATTAAAAGAGCAGATTATCTTGCATGGGAAGGTAAAAATTGGGATCTTAGAAGAATGTTACGTTATTTACCTAAAGATGAGCAGCTTCTTTATACAGCGAGACAATTGCTAATGAGCAAATCTTATGGTGTAGATCAAGCTATAAGTAAAGTTCCTAAAAAATATATAAATGATGCAGGATTAAATTATGAACGTTTAAAATGGAGAAGAAAAAGAGGAAGAGTTGATAGTTCTGTTGAAATATTAACAAAGATAAAAAATACAAAAGATTATTTAGTTAGACCAGATAAATGGTGGAAAGAAAGAAAAATAATTTCAAGATCTCTAATCTATAAAAAAAAATATGAATTAGCTTATAAAATTGCAAGCAAACATGCGCTAATTGAAGGTCCTGAGTATGCTGAAGCTGAGTGGATGAGTGGCTGGATATCTTTGAGTTTTCTTAATGACCCTTTGTTAGCAGAGGAACATTTTTTAAATTTTTTTAAAAATGTCTCATATCCAATTAGTTTATCAAGAGGAGCTTATTGGTTAGGAAAAACATACGAAAATTTAGGGAACAAAGAAAAATCAGATCAATGGTTTAAAGAAGGTGCTAAATTTTTAACTACTTACTATGGTCAGTTATCACATATGAAACTATATCCAAATAAGATGATAAAGTTAAATGATTTAATGAATGTAGATAAAAGCACTATAGAAAAATTCAATACAAGTGAACTAGTAAAAATTATTTATCTTTTAGATGAATTAGATAAGGACAAATATACTAAACATATATTAAGGCATATTGCATTGGAAAATGTATCTGCTGGCTCAGAAGTTTTAGCATCAAAACTCGCCACTGAAATTGGTAGATATGACTTTGCTATTCAAGTTTCAAAAATTGCATCATATGAAAAAAGATTTCACAACAAATACAATTATCCAATAATAAGCGCACCAAAAATAATTAACGGTAGAAAAATACCAGAGGCAGCATTTATTTTATCAATAATTAGACAAGAAAGTGAATTTGATCTAAGCGCTAACAGTTGGGCTGGCGCAAAGGGCCTTATGCAACTAATGCCTTACACGGCTAAAGTGGTCGCAAAACAAGCAAAACTTCCGTATTCTAAATCGAGATTAACTACTGACCCAGAATACAATATAAAACTTGGATCGCATTATATTGCTGGATTAATTTTAGAATATGATGGTTCATATCCTTTTGCTATTGCTGCCTACAATGCTGGACCAAAAAGGGTTAGATATTGGAAAAAAATAAATAAAAATCCTCAAAAAAATCAAATAGACTATGTAAATTGGATAGAACTTATTAAATTTGAAGAAACTAGAAATTATGTTCAGAGAGTTTTAGAAAATTACAATGTATATAGATATATTTTAGAGCAAAAACCAATAAAATTAAA
>MDSW01104054.1_pt1 | contig 16113 bp, 13 predicted proteins | sample 811171 | NCBI WGS metagenome assembly MDSW01 (sample SAMN05326641, study PRJNA326480) | marine metagenome | isolation source: seawater | place: Atlantic Ocean: North West | collected 2012
ACGCCCAGCAGGATTCGAACCTGCGACCTACGGATTAGAAGTCCGTTGCTCTATCCAGCTGAGCTATGGGCGCGTATGTTTTTAAGTGCCTTAGTATACCACTTGGAATCCTAGTCTCGAAGGCCGTCCTAGGCAGATTGAAATCCGCCGTTATTCATGGTTAACACTCGAAATGTCCATAAGTACAATCAACAGATAACTTGAGACAGAAACTAGTTCTGTTCATACGAGATTTCTTTCTTAAAAGCCAATTGAGTTAATCATGATCGACTTGCAGTCCCTTAGTGAACTGATCGAATTTAGACGTACAGTAAAGCCGATTGTGAGTATCGGTGAGTCTAACTTTTCGGAACGTCCGGTAAGCAGAGAGACAATTGAACGGTTGCTCAGTAACGCCAATTGGGCGCCAACCCATGGACTCACTGAACCCTGGCGATTTACGGTTTATCAGGGAGACTCCTTAAAAGACCTCGCAGAATTTTTGCGGCAGGCTTATACCGCTCACACGTCGGAAGAAGAATTTAGAGAAGCCAAGCGAGAGAAGATGGCAGCCTATGCGGAATGTACTCGTGTCGCGATTGTTTTAGGAATGAAGCGACATCCCGGTAAAATCCCTGCGGAAGAAGAAGTGATGGCTGTCGCCTGTGCGGTACAAAACCTCCATCTGTCAGTAGCGGCCGAAGGACTAGGTGGATTTTGGTCTACGGCTCCTGTCTATGACGTACCGGCAGTCAGAGCGGAATTCGGGTTCGACGGAGACGAGGATCGCTGTTTAGGGATCTTTTATTTGGGCTATCCCAAGAACGACTGGCCAGAACGGAAAAAAGGGGCTCCACAGCCTGTCGAAGAAAAAATCATCTGGAGATAAATATCGATGAAGATCGAAGCTATTCGTGTATATCAGGTAGACCTTCCTCTGCATGAAACGACTTATAAGTGGTCCGGCGGTAAATCGGTGACCGTATTTGATAGTAATGTAGTGGAAGTTATTACAGATACTGGACTAGCCGGCTATGGCGAGTGTTGTCCGCTGGGGCCGTTTTATTTACCCGCTTATGCGGACGGTGTTCGCAGCGGCATCCGCGAATTGGCCCCACACCTTATTGGTCAGGATCCACTAAAGCTGGGTCCCCTTAATCGCTTGATGGATCGTGCGTTGAAAGGTCATCCGTATGTAAAGTCTCCAATTGATATAGCCTGCTGGGATATCAAAGGCCAAACCGCAGGATTGCCAATTTGTGAATTGTTAGGAGGCCGTTATGGAGACGACTTTGTTCTTTATCGAGCCATCTCACAGCAGGAGCCTGAAGCGATGGCAGATAATGTGCAGAGTTATCGTGATGAAGGTTACCGTCGTTTCCAACTTAAAGTGGGTGGTGATCCCGATGTTGATATTCAACGAATTCATAAAGTTGCTGAACGCCTACAGACCGGCGACAAACTTGTTGCTGATGCCAATACCGGCTGGCTGATGCATGAAGCAGCAAGAGTGGTACGCGGTGTGGCAGATGTCGATGTCTATATTGAACAGCCTTGCTTTAGCTATGAAGAATGCCTCTCGATTCGACGACGCACCAATCATCCTTTTGTAATGGACGAGTGTATTGATTCGCTCGATGTTCTGATGAAAGGTTATGCCGATCAGGCTATGGATGTGGTGAATATCAAGATCAGTAAGTTTGGTGGCCTGACGAAAGCCGCTCAGGCTCGGGAGCTATGTGCTTCAATTGGCGTGGGAATGACGATCGAAGATAGTTGGGGTGGTGATATTACTACCGCAGCGATTGCGCATTTGGCACACAGTACACCCACTGAGTTGCTATTCAGTTCCACTGACTTCAATAGTTACGGACCGGTTAGCATTGCCGAAAATGCTCCGCAGCGAGTCAACGGTCGCATGCGTGCCTCGACCGATCCGGGGATGGGCTGTGCACCTCGCATGGATGTACTTGGTGAGCCTGTTCTGGAAATCAGATAACGCTATGTCAGAACCAATACGTGTTATAGATTCACACACCGGGGGCGAGCCCACGCGGATTGTCATTTCCGGCGTTCCGGATTTGGGTGGTGGTTCCGTCTTAGAGCAAATGCAGGTTTTCAATGAAAAATTTGACGACTTACGTAGTGCTATCGTGAATGAGCCGCGAGGTTGGGATGCCATGGTTGGCGCACTGCTTGTACCTTCGGAACATCCCGAATGTGATTACGGGATCATTTTCTTTAATAACGTCGGGTCATTGTGGATGTGTGGACATGGCACGATTGGACTTGGGGTTACACTCAAATATCTTGGACAGATCGAGTTGGGAAGTCAAAAAGTGGAGTCACCGGTAGGTGTTATCGAATTCGAGCTAGTAGACGATCATACCGTTGAGTTGACGAATATCTCCAGCTACCGATACCGCAAAGATGTTGCCATTGATGTACCGGGGTATGGTCTAGCTCAGGGCGATATCGCTTGGGGTGGAAATTGGTTCTTTTTAATGAAGGACCATAGCCAACAACTCGAGATTGAAAATATTCCCGGGTTGACGGAATATTGTACCGCAGTGACGGCTGCATTGGCCGGTGAAGGAATTGTCGGCGAAGACGGAAAAGCCATTGATCATATTGAGCTATTTGCTGAAACAGACAATCCGAACGCCGACTCAAAGAATTTTGTATTGTGCCCCGGTTTGCAGTACGATCGTTCACCATGTGGGACGGGAACTAGCGCCAAAGTGGCCTGTTTATTGGAAGATGGTGTCATTGCTCCGGGAGAAATTTGGCGACAGGAAAGCATTGTCGGTAGTGTATTTGAAGCTTCAGCGGTCTGGAATGAAGACGGCTCGCGTTGTATTCCAACGGTTCGGGGAACGGCGTATATTACCGCAGACGCTCAAATGATATTACAAGACGGTGATCATCTCCGATTTGGAATTGGGAAATCGGGTAGTTAACCATGGCAGAGCAGAAACAGTCACACGTTATTGTCATTGGTGGCGGAGTCATCGGAGCTTCGAGCGCCTATTTTCTTCGGCAGGCCGGTTATCGCGTTACATTAATCGATAAGAATACGCTTGGTAGTCAGTGTTCACATGGAAATTGCGGCCTGATTTGTCCTAGTGATGCCTTGCCACTGGCAAGTCCCGGCGCCGTATCGAGCACCCTAAAGACTTTGTTCAAGCGGCATAACCCGCTCTATATCAAGCCGCGTGTTAGTCCTCGATTATGGTTGTGGCTAGTGAAATTTGCATTGAGGTGTAATCAGCGTCACATGTTGCAGGCGGCAGAAGCTCGTATGCCGCTACTCGAATCATCGCTGCATCTTTACCAAAGCCTGATTGAGAGGGAGCAGATTGAATGTGAATGGCAGAAGAATGGTCTGCTTTATGTATATAAAGATCAAGCTGCGATGGATTCTTATCAGGCTACAGACGAATTTCTGACCAAGCACTTTTCGTTGTCAGCCAAACGCTTTGATACTTGTGCTTTATCTGAGCTTGAACCGGCTGTTGCCGAGGATATTGCTGGCGGTTGGTATTATGAGGAGGATGCTCATTTGCGTCCCGATCGCCTGATGTCAGAGTGGAAGCGCGTGCTGCAAAACTATGATGTCGATGTTCTCGAAGCCACGGAGGTTTTTAAATTCAAGCGGAAGGGGATTAAAGCAACCGGGGTTTTAACTCGGGATGGTGTTATAGAAGCAGACAAGTTTGTGCTTGCTGTGGGTGCGATTTCTCCACAATGGGAGAAGGAGATTGGGGCCGATCTTCCTATTCAACCGGGCAAAGGTTATTCATTGACTTATCCGAAACCGCAGTACTCGCCACGCATCCCAATGATTTTCCCTCAGCATCGTGTTGCCATGACGCCTATGCAGTCAGGTTATCGGTTAGGTTCAACCATGGAGTTTTCAGGTTACGACACTTCCATTAATCGACGTCGGATTGAGTTGCTAAAGAAAGGTGCTGAGCCCTACCTGCGTGAACCTTATGGTGATTATGTTGAAGAAGAATGGTATGGTTGGCGACCCATGATCTACCACGGCATTCCCATTATTGATACCAGTCCGCGGATGGATAATGTTCTGGTTGCAACAGGACACAATATGTTGGGGCTATCAATGGGCCCCGCGACAGGTAAGTTAGTAAGTGAGCTTGTCGCCGGCAAGCCAACGCATGTCTCAGCCAAGCCGTATCAGTTACTACGTAACTAAAAGAGGAAGTATCGGACAATGTCGTTTCAGTCTATTGCTGCGATTCCGGGTAATCCGCAGCCTCAACTTATCGCTCCGCTCGAACCGCGTAAAGTTTTACCCGGCGAAGTGATTTGTGAAACTGTTTTTTTGGGAGTTTGTGGAACGGATCGGGAGATTCTTCATGCAGGAACTCCTCACGTACCACCGGGCGACGAGAAGTTGGTCTTAGGACATGAGTGTTTAGCTCGGGTTCTTGAAGTCAGTGAAGGTGTAGAGAAAGTGAAGCCTGGGGATTTGGTTGTGCCTGCAGTTCGGCGTCCAACCACCGGCCCAACCACGGAAGGTATCGATAGGTTTAAAATAAATCGTCGTCCGGACATGATGCCCTGGGGTGCTTATGTTGAGCGTGGCATCGTATGGGAACATGGATTTTCACTTCCTCAGTGGATTGATCGTCCGGAGTTTCTATATCAGGTACCACAAGGTATAGAACAAGTAGCGATTCTCTCCGAACCAATTTCGGTTTCTGAGAAAGCGGTCCGCGAAGCGGCGCAGGCGCAGGCGGCACGGTTAGGTAATCAGGAGTGGGTGGATCATCCTCCCCGCGTATTCATTACGGGTATGGGACCCATTGCTTTTGCTGCGGTTATTTGTTGCCGTGCTAGAGGTTGGGAAGTGACAGTGTTTGGCCGTGACGCTGAGGACACGTTTCGAGCCGGTCTGGTTCGTGACTTCGATGCTAAATATGTGAATGCTGATACCCTGGACTTTACTCCAAAAAGTGTCGAACAGGATGGCTTCGAATTGATTCTGGAGTGTACTGGTAATGATCGGGTGATGATGCAGGCTGCTGGCCTATTAGCCGGATGTGGCATTATGGTTTGGCTGGGTGCTTCTCGATTACCTCAGACACGTGAATTTGATGTTAATCAGATCATGAGAAATGCGATTCTTGGTAATCATCTCTATCTTGGTACGGTAAATAATGCGCCTCAGGATATGCAGTCAGCGATCAATCATCTGGCGGGTTTGAATTCGCAATATGGTGAGACGATTGCCCGTATGATTACAGAGCAGGTAGATCCGTCTGAAAGCTTATGGCACTATACAAATCGAGAGCCACAGGGAATTAAGACGATCGTCCGTTACGCGGGACTTAGTTAGTGGAATGCACGCCTATGACAGGTTACATTGAGCAGAGAAACAATTACCGGCGACAACAGAGAAAGAAAGATTAGTTATGCGAATGGTCTTAATCCTTGTTTTGGCATTTAGCTTCCTCCTTCCATCCGCCCAAGCCGGAGAATTCAATCCGGTTTTAGATATCAAGGATCCAGCTCCCAAGTGGACGGCTTTACCGGCCACGGATGGTAAGAAATATGCTTTTGAGGATTTCAAAGATTACGACGTGCTGGTCGTCGTATTCACCTGTAACAGTTGTCCCTATGCGGTTGATTATGAAGATCGATTGGTGACGTTCGCCCAAGAGGCGAAAAAAGCGAATGTGGCCTTAGTGGCAATTAACGTAAATAAAGTGGAAGAAGATCTTCTTCCTGCCATGAAAGAACGGGCAAAGCAGAAAGGCTTTAACTTCCCATATCTGTTTGATGAAACACAGGAAATTGCTAAAAAGTACGGTGCTGGATATACACCCGAGTTTTTCGTTCTAAATAAAGAACGTCACGTTGTGTATATGGGGGCGATGGATGACAGTACGGACTCGGACAAAGTGAAAGTTCGATATCTGGAATTAGCAGTTGCGGCGGCTAAGGAGGGTAAACTTCCGGCCAAACAGGAAACCGTAGCTATCGGTTGCCGAATCAGAATCGAGCGTACGCGACGTAATCGTAGCGGTAGCAAATAGAATTGAGCTCGTGGTGGAACTACACGACGGATACAAATGCGATGTAGTAAAATATCCAACCGGTGATGCTTGTTAAGATCATCCCCAACGCTGAAATCCACCCCAGACGTTTATGAAGTTTGCTATGTGCATTAGGCTCAGGTGGATTGGGAAAACGTTTTATACCCAGAATGATTACCGTAGGCCAAAGCAAGAGGGTGGGGATGGCAAAGCAAAGGTGCAGGAAGAGGAAGGTGGTGATGGTTGAAAAAGAGCGATGCGGGTCTAGGTACTGTTTCCATCCAAAGATCTGCATATCAAGTTCAAAGGCGATAATGGCTATCAGCAAAACGACTGCTGTCAGGATCTGGACTTTTTTGTGAAGTTGATATTTCCCTTTTTTGGCAAGCCGGATACTCCATAATAGTATGGGAACCACGAGAAACATTGCTAAGAAAACAGCATCGAGCATCAATGACGCACGAGTGGGTAGAAAACCGGCATTCGGTGGTAGGGAATGTGCAAACAAAGTCATAAATCTTCAAATCATATAAGATGCTAAAGTTTAGTCACTTCAACGCTTTTCGGCTAGATAATAATTGGAGGTGGTCGTTACGGCATTACTTGACTAATTCATCGTCCTTAAAAAAGCCAGTCGACATGCCACCATTGTCGTACCAAAATGTCCAGGTACCTTCTTTTTGCCCATCGACAAATTCTCCATGAGCGGAACGACTTCCTTCTTCGTCGTACATTGTCCACAAGCCGTGTTCGTGCCCCAGATCAAAATCTCCCTCAGAAGCTAGCTTACCATTGGGATGGTAAAATCTCCACGTTCCATGACGCAGGCCATAGTCGTAGGTTCCTTTGGAGTCCAGCGACCCGTCATCTCGAAAGTGCTGCCACTCTCCATGGGGCTGACCACTGTGGTATGCTCCTTTGGCTCGAAAGTCTACATGAGCCAGTACAACCAGATTGGTGAGGGCTCTAACGTCTCTCGTACCTGCTGCTCCATGGAATACGATTTCCTTTATTTTTAGTTGCTTTGCTGTGGGTAAATCGACACTGGCAGGGTTGTGGGTTTGTAAATAACGAATGGTGTGCAGTTGTTGATTGAAATATTGCGCGGTTCCCATCTGGCGATAAAGCAATAACCAGCGAGACGACTCAAAGCGGATTGGCTTCTCAGGTATCCGGGGCTGATCGTCCACTGTAGTACGCGTTGTATTGCCTCGCAGAAGATCTACGAATTCACCGTTTTCATCTCTTCCTTCCAGTAAATAGCGATAACAAAGTTGGCTTGGGATGTGGAACATCGTCCACGTTTGATCCATTCGTAATTGGTGAACGCTCCAGTTAACTTTGTATTGCATCTGCACTAGTTCGCCGTGTAAGAGCATTTGCCAGGAGGCGAAAAAGAGCATGCAAGCTAAGCCAAGTCCGGCGCAGCATTCGGTCAGCTTTTCGGTATGTGATAGCGGCTGGTGAGGGAACTCTATGGCGGTATCCTCTTTGCTTCCTTTAGGTTTGTCCACGGAATGAGAGTTGTGTAGCCGTCTTGAGATTAATTGTAAAGGAGCGTAATTCCATAAGAGTGACGGGGTGATTGCCAGTAAGCCTGCGATACTGATAGGCGAAAACCCGAGTACTTCCATTGTGAGAAAGATACCGGTATGCAGTCCGATGAATAAGATTACTCCGACACTTCGAAATCGTTGCGTTGCCACCGGGCTGAGAAGCAGAACTGGTGCGGCGAGTTCAATAACTAACGTTCCGTAGGTAAGCAGTTTAAGGATACCTGGGTATTGAGTTAACCAAATCCCAAGTGGTTTGGTGAGGGCATGATCATCCATGATCACAAAAAGAGCCGTACCGTCATGCCATTCCGGATTCCATTTGTAGATTCCCGTGAGCGTATACATGACCACAAACTGCAGCAGGATTCCAACGGTTGCCAAACTGCAGTGTGTTGTTATGGATGAGGTAGTGGACTTCTTAAGTTTGGAATCCAGACTTAGAAAACGACCCGATGGAATCCACATCAACCAAAACAACATGGATGACATGAGCATATCACCGCCGGTTAGTAATACGGGCGCTCTAGCGATCAGCGATCCAAACAAAATCCAGCAGCCTGCTGCGGCAATCCGCGACTTGAACCCCAGCAGTAACCCGCAGGCAAAGACTAAATGAATTCCAAACAGAAAAAGTTGATAAGGGTCACTCTCTACAAGTAAGTGGAGTGACCAGGTGGGCATATTAGCATAGTATTCCTGTGCCGAGGCAAACGGGATGACGCCATCAACCGAGTAGAAGTGCCGAAATTGAATGAGCCGGTCGATCAGATCACCAATCAGAACACATGCGACGGCCATCCGCATTAACGCTATCGAGCGCAGGTCGAGCCTGAATATTCGCTTTAACTCGTTCACAATTTGGTGCTCACTTCTCTTCAAACCTTTTAATTCTTATCGGCTGAAAAGAGTTTTGACGGTTAGCCAATTACTGTGGTAAACCAAGCCACCTATTTGGTTATTTCGAGATGACTGAGAATTTGCCACCCATCTTTGTGGAGCTCCATTTTGTTGGAAAACTGCAGGCGAGGCTGCTTGCTCCAGGGGTCGATCACTCCGATTCCCAGACGATAAAGTCCAGGTGAAAGGTTCTTGGACGGGGCTGTGATCAGTGTTTTGAACTCACCGGGTACCCAGCGACGAATATCCAAATCGGTTTGGGTAGTTGCAATTTCTCCGCGAGCATTGATCAACGCCAGTTGTACCGGCCACTTGTAATAAAACGGAGCAATTCCCTGATTCGCTCCGCTGAGAAACAATTGAAGAGGCTCACCTTGTTTGAGTTTTTGTGTGTGTTCATAGGTATGAATATAAAAGTCATATCCCATCTGTTGTATAAGTTTTTTACTATTATCTAAATACTGCTTATCTAGTGTCTTAACGAGTGCAGGGCAGTAGGGGCCGACCCAGGAAAAATGACCATTGAGTAATGCTTTCAGCGTATTACCATATTGCAGGGTCATCCACTTCTCAGCTTGAAAAGGCTCCATTTCACCGCCGATCGGAGCGACCATCCAGTTTTTATCCTGCCCTGATACTTTGAGCTTGGTCAGGAATGCCCAGTCTTTCCCATTTTGAGTGTCAGCCGGGAACATGTCGTCATGAAACCCAAGCCACTTTGGAATGGCCGCGTAGCCCCGTGGATATCTGGCCATCAACATTTTGTCCGGGAAGGCTTTACGATATGCTTCGACAACAATTTTAGTTGTGGTTTGGTCGGCAAAACGTTCCGGCTGTGGATAGGTATGCCATTCTCCCCAATGTCCGAGAAGTCCGAGTTGGATAAATGCAACGCGAGGATTTAGATTGTATCGGGCTCCCAGTGCTGCGATGAATTTAGCCAATGCCTTTCGCATTTCCGGATGATTATAATTTGGCGTGATCCCGCCACCGTGTTGCGAGTACTTTTCGGTCTCGACACCTTTTTCGAGCAACCACGACGGAATTCCGGACTCTTTCGTGGGATAGTCCATGTAAATACGAAAGATGATGTGCTTCCCTTTGGCACGCGGATGAGTCCAATCTTCCTTCTCCCATTTCTCAAATTCGTACTGGTCTTCGATAGGTTCCAGTTCTTTCCAGGAGGCATAGAGAAATACCATGGAGTATGGTTGATGAATTTCTCCAGCGGTGGTGTAGGGGGCCCAGCCTTTCAGTGGCTGACTGTGAGTTATTGTTCTTGGAAAGAGAGTGCCCGTGACGACATCTTGGGCAGTGAGGAAATCGGAGTAGAGTACTGAAAGTACGAGGAGGCCGAATGCCGGGAATGATTTCATAGGAGTCATTAGGGGGAAATAAAAAATGCTCGGCAAACCTATCCATTTACCAAGCATTTTTCATGGGTGCTTAAAAGATTGGTGAGTTACGGTTTAGGCGGATAAACCTTGTGAGGAGTGTGACATGCTTTGCAATTCATCGCTTTGGTCAATGCTTCAGCACTACCTTCTTTACCGGCCAGATGAGCTTCGGTAGCTTTTGCCAAGGCCCCGGTTAGTTTTTTCCAACTATCGGCGGACCCCTTAGGAGGCTTATTTGTCGGAAGTGCTTTTACGTAGGCAACAAACAGTTTGGTTTCCTCTTCGGAAGCTTCCCCTTTGATGACTTTAGTGTGCAGGCCTCCAGTCTTAACTGCCTGCATAAACTTCTTCGTGGTGTATTTGTTTTCTTTCTTTTCCTCTGCGGCTATTGCGCCGGAGATAATTACGGTAACAGCCACAAAGCTGCATAAGGTAGCTAGTTTGCGCATCATGATAATGCTCCATGATAAAAGTAGATATATACGGTTGACTGAGATTATAGCACTATTTCTTATCCACTAGGAACAAGGAAATGTCGTGTCGTCTGAAAGATCAATCAAAGCTAATATCTGGCAGATAGAACTTTATTTCCGGCCAGAGCACGAAGCAAATGATGACGAAAGCAATCGAAAAGATAGCGAAAGCGAGCAGTTGTTGTTTTTTCCACCGTGATTCACGATCCCGGAATCGTCTTCTGATTTTCCGGCGTTTTGCGCGTCGTTTTTGGTACTTCTGTTGGTCCAGCGATAGCTGTTGCTGCAGTTTGGACTCATCCCCAGGCAATCCGACTAAATACTCAGCCCAAACTAAAGAGGTGCTGCAGGATTCGCACTGAGCAATTCCGTATTCGCACTTTGCTCCGCATTTCGGGCAAGCTGGAAGTCGGGCAATCCTTCTTTTCTCAACTAATCGCCTTTGAAAAGCCCAGTCTTTTTCTTTCCTTATACGCTCTTTCGATTCCTCAACTGCTCGGTAATAAGCTTCTGCAGGATCCTGGTTATTTGTCCACATTTCCGTGCGTTGTCCATCTGAAAATAATTATAGAAAAACGTATAAAACGACTCGAATAGCTAATTAGAGAAGGATTCTCAAGCGATTTACAGGTTAGTTCGGAGTACTACATTTGGCATATGCGCTGTGTTTATTGTAAGCGACTACGAATCCCCACCACAAATAATTGATATGCATACCTTCCGTATGAAAATTTGGCCAACGACCTATTGTCTGATTCTATTGGTGTCCTGTCTGGCAGGATGTGCAGATCGTAACTATCTTCGCGAAGCAGATCAGCAGGCGATGGAAGTGATTGCCGAACGAGCAGGCGATCAGCGTTGGAATCTAGAGAACTACACGGTGGCCGTGGATGATCGAAGTCGGTTTTATGATGATTCAGAATCCACTAATATTGCTCGCCCGAAAGATGACGTAAATTCCAATTTATACATGCACAAAGTCAATGGCTATGACGGATGGGAATACTGGGACGAAGATGGAGTCACAAGTCAATTTACCAATGAACAGTGGCAGGAAAAACTAGCTGGGTATATTGAGTTTGACGAAGAAGGAAATATTAAGCTTAATGCCGAGGCATCCCTGAAGTTGGCGTACATTCATTCGCCCGAGTACCAACGTCAAAAAGAGACGCTTTATCTCGCAGCTCTCGATGTGACCACTGAACGATTTCGATTGGATTCGCAGTATTTCGGCGGCTATAACACAAACTATCGCCACCGAGGTGTTGTTAACCCCGCGGGCTTGCGTGTTGATCCAACCACAGGTAATACGATTCTCTACCCAGCTTCGACGAGTCGGGAAAGTAATCGACTAACGGTGGGTAAAAATCCGGCATTACAGATGCGTCGTCAGCTTGATACGGCAGGTAACCTGGTGGTTGGATTTGCGAATTCGTTTATCTTTGAGTTCACCGGTGAGACGGCTGATTTTACAACGTCGATCGCTAACTTTGCTTTTGTGCAGCCTCTGCTGCGTGGAGCTGGAAAACATATTGCGTTGGAGAGTCTCACGCAGTCTGAAAGAAATTTACTGGCCGGCATTCGTGCCTTTTCACAATATCAGCAAGGCTTCTTTACGCAAGTCACGATCGGCGAATCGGCTGTTGCTAACGTTCGTCGGGGGAGTCCTGGTACCTTTGTTAACAGCGGCAGTGGAAATACGTTTGTTAATGGATTCTATGGTCTGCTGCAAAACCAACAGACAGTTCGGAACCTTGAAATAAGTGTTAAACGCCAGAAACAAAATCTGGAGCAGTTTGAAGAGTATCTAGACCTTGGATTAGTGGGTCTCGTTCAGGTAGACATCATGCGTCAGGATGTTGTTGCTCAGGAATCGAGCTTACTGGACCGAAATGTCGGTTACAAGAATGCTATTGAGCAATATCAGACTAATGAACTGGGCTTGCCTCCGGATTTGCCAATCGACATCGATAAATCCTTAGTGGAAGATTTCACCTTTATCACAGATGAGTCGCTTGCTGTTGAAGATCAGATATTAGCAGCGCGCGAATCGATTGCTAATCTGGAAGAACCGGCCACCCTTGAGATTTTACAGCCGGTGCTTGCGGAGCTTGAAGCTATTATGCCGGCATTGGCTACCTGGTTTGGGAATATTGAGCTTGATGTGGCAGAAATGGGAGAGGCGGCAGAAGTACGAGAATCCCGCATGACGGAAACAGAGATTGAGGAATTTCGTGCTGCTCGCCTTAGTCTGAAAGCTGAATTGGAAGCGTTGCTTGAACTGGCTGGCACTGAGAAGGATGCCTTGCAACAGATTATAGATGGTGCAGGAGTGGCTGAACCGGACCAGACGATCCGTGAAATGGTCGTTTGGCGTGGTCGCCTGAAGCGATTGACCGATCGCGCGGGATTGGCGCAGGCTCGAGCAAAGCTCGAAAAAATATCCGTTGGATCCTTCGAGTTGCCATTCGAGGATGCATTCAAAATTGCGCTTCATAATCGTCTCGACTTTAAGAATGCCAGAGCGGCTTTGGTCGATACCTGGCGTCAAATCAAAATGCGTGAGAATCAACTGTTGTCGACCGTCAATCTAACGGCAGCGGGCGATCTGTATACAAAGAAGAATAATCCGGTAAGCTTTCGAGCGGAGACTGGTAGCTTACGCTTTGGCATCCAATTCGATGCTCCCATCACCAGACTTATTGAACGCAATCAGCTGAAACAATCACTGATCAGTTATCAACAAGACAAACGTCAGTTTATTCAATCCCAGGATCGCCTAAATTACGGATTACGGGCGTTGTTGCGCCGAACGGAAATGTTACGCCAGAAATTGGAAGTAGACCGACGTCAGGTTGCCATCGCGATTCGTTTGGTGGATTCTACTCAATCGCGACTCTATCGACCTGTACGCCCAGCTCAACCAGGTCAAAGTCAGCAATTACTTGGTGAAACATTGGCATTGAATATTGTGAACAGCTATAGCCGATTGGCTCAAACGCAAGGAACATTCCTGAGTACCTGGATGCAGTATCAGGCGGCTCGCATGCGTTTGCAACGTGAACTTGGCATCATGGAATTGGATGAGGGTGGGAGCTGGGTTGATGAGCCCTTGCCGCCGGTTGAGGAGATGTTGCAGGACATTGAAGAGGAGGAACTGCTGAATACCGTTGACACGAAAGAAGGTGAAGTTGATTCATCAGATGATGAGAAGCAAGTGGATACGGAAGTTGATCCTCAAGCTGCGGATGTCACCTCAACATCCAAAATGGAAGAAGCATCTCCGGAAGAGGAATTGCAGGGAATGGAGAAACTAACTCAGAAACTAATGAATCTTCAGCAGGGCATTGAAGATGCCGTCCTGAAACGGGCAAAAAATCGAATGGACGCCGAACTGGAACAAGTTCTTGGAAAACAGTCTGACGACAAAACGAATCAGCCGCTAGAAGCGAATGTTCCCGGCGAATCTGACGAAAAACGACCTGTCACGAGTCCTGAATAGAGTTTTTCAATAGCTTCCCACCCCTCGTTCGGATGGTGGGGTAGAGTGTCTTTTTTCTACGAAGAAAAGAAAATATATATAATAGGTAAATGTCCACGCTTGCTTAGTATGGGTGGTTTAAACCAGATACTTTCGTAAAAACGATTTGGAAAGAGTGTATTGAAGTGTCAACTGATTCAAATAATAGAGAACGCGCCGGTTTTGGGCGATGGGTCATCAGATTTTTGATATTGGGTGTCTTTGTTGGTGGTGCCGTGGCTGGTGTTTACTACTTACCTAATAATCTGTTATCCAAAGAAGTTGTCGAAAATCTGACCTACAAGGTAACGCGTGGCCCGATCACGATCTCTGTGACCGAACAGGGAACTTTGGAAAGCTCGGAGAATACCGAGATTAAGTGTAAGGTGCGCGGGCGAAATACAGTGACCTGGGTTGTAGAATCGGGAGCGATCGTGAAGGAAGGCGATGAGTTGGTCCGCCTTGATACGAAAAAGATCGAAGAGAACTTAAGCCTACAGAAAACGAATGTTCATGAAGCGACCGCTACATTAGAAGAAACAAAGACGGATACGGCGCAAGCTCAAATCGCTATCGATTCATTCGAAGAAGGACGCTATACGAAAGGGCTTAAGTCACGGGAGGCTGAAGTCCAACGAGCTCAGATTAACCTCGACGCTTCCAAGGATAAATACGAACAGTATCGTCAACTCTTTAAGCGGGGGCGAGTTTCAGAATTGGAACTTGATGGTAGTGCCTTTACGGTGACTCAGGCAGAATTGCAACTCAAGGTCGCTCAGACTCGGCTTGACGTTTACAAGCGATATACCCGGGCGATGGATCTGGAACAGCTCAAAGGGCGATTGAGTGCTCATAAGTCGAAGCTTTCTGCTGACCAAGCTGGTTTGCAAATGGATATGGCTCGACGATCTAGAGCGGAAACAGAATTAGGTAATTGCGTGATTAAAGCTCCTAAAGATGGACTCGTTATTTATCCCACGGCAGCCGCCTGGAAAGATACTCCAGATATTGGGGAAGGTGTGAGTGTAAGTAATGATCAGATTTTATTGATCATGCCTGATCTCGAGGAAATGCAGATTGAAATCGGCATCCATGAGGCAATCGTGGATCGGGTAAAAATGGGACTGGAAGCCAGCGTTAAACTACCGGATCGTGAGTTGAAAGCTAAAGTGTCAGAGGTGGCAACTATCGCTCAGCCTCTGGGCCCTTGGTCGGGGAATGTTGTTAAGTACGATACGATCATTTCGCTTCCTAATGAAGAGGGGCTCAAGCCCGGCATGAGCGCGGAAGTGGAGGTTGTGCTGGCAGAATATGAGGATGTCTTATACGTTCCGGTATCTGCTATTCTCGAGACAAAAGAGGGACACTTCTGCTGGATTGAACAATCTACAGGGCAACCCAAACGCCAGCGAGTGATTCTTGGTGAAAGCAATGATGTTTATGTTATTGTGGAACAGGGAGTGAAAGAGGGTGAAGATGTGATTCTAAATCCATTGGAGTTCATGGAGCAGAGTGAGTTGGCAAGTGCCGATGAGTATCGAGGTCTCGGGGATACCAGTGACTATACGGATTCAGATTCTGTTGATGAGGAGCCAGTAACGGATGAGTAAGAATTATCAGCAGCAGGGAGCTTCAATTTGGTCTCAGATTGTTGTTAGTTGCTTATTGGTTGGCTTAGGTGTTGGAGGCTACCTTTTTGCGAAGAGTGATGACGGTGAAGTCCAAGTGAATCTTGACTTCCTTAAAGCTCCAACCCATGTAGTAAGACTCGGGGAAATGGCTGTTTCGGTGACAGAGCAGGGCTCGCTCGAATCGTACGATAATGTTGAGATCGTATGTCGGGTACGTGGTCAGAACACGGTGACTTCGGTTGTTGATTCTGGTACTTATGTTGAGAAAGGAGATGTGGTTCTGACGCTCGATACACTCTATATCGACGAAGAGATTGCTGAACGATCGAAGTACGCTCACTGGGCCCGAAGTGGTGCTGAACATTGGAGAGCAAGTGTTGAAAAGAACAAACTTGCTATTCCGGAATATCTCGAAGGACGATTTGTTGCTGAGTTAACCGGGATGGAAAAAGATCTCGTCATTGCCGAGGCAGATTTACTGACCGATCAGGAACTGCTTGAATATGTGCAACGCCAGTATGAACGTGGCTATGAAAGTCGCGATCAGGTTGAAGAGCATCGTCGCCGTGTTGAATTTACCAAGTTGCGTATCGAA
>MDSW01047843.1_pt1 | contig 16110 bp, 14 predicted proteins | sample 811171 | NCBI WGS metagenome assembly MDSW01 (sample SAMN05326641, study PRJNA326480) | marine metagenome | isolation source: seawater | place: Atlantic Ocean: North West | collected 2012
CAGCATGTGGCCCATCTTGTCCAGTTCATGTATTACCCTCATCTTCCACATTAGAACTCCCAATTATCGATCGCACAAATGCTCCAGTCCTCATAATTCCACAAGCTATTGAATGAACTCCACTACAATCATCTCAAATCCATTTCATGCTTATTACCACGGCTTGAAATAGCCCCCTCCTCCGCGTCAAACTATGGAGAGCGGATCTAATCCTGAAATATTTCAAAATCGCCGCTTGTACAGATTAGGAATCATTGCACATGATCATGCAAAAACAGTATTCGTCATGGGACTAGTAGTTTGTTTATCCCTAGGCTCTCTTGGTGTATTCTTAACTCCTGATTGGGCGGAATCCTTCGGTGAAGGTGATCTTGAATCAACAACAGTTTTCGAAATTATGGGAGATTCATTTGGAGATGTAGAAGCTGAAAACACGGAGAGATTTTACATCTTAGTAAATAGCCCACTTGCTTATGATGATTCTACAATTCAAACAACAATCGAATCAATATTAGAATCGATAGCCCAAGACCCTGCAGTATCTATCACATATCCATGGAATGTAGATTCAGCAAATCTTAGCCAATATGTGAGTGAAGATGGCAAACTATCTCGCACACTTGTCGAGGTTACATTACCTAGAACTGAAGCAAAATCCCTCTTAATCGATAATTGGAAGGCGATGGAGGAAACAATAACCTCAACTGAAGGTGATTTTGAGATTTGGATCACTGGTAATCTAGCAGTCGATGCAACATTCGATATACGTCTCAAAGACGATTTAATCCGTTCAGAACTTGGAGCGGCCCCACTCGTCCTCCTAGTTTTATTCGTAGTATTCGGATCATTTGTTGCAGGAATATTGCCACTAGGAGTAGGCCTTCTTACAGTAATAAGCGCAATTGGCATAACGATATGGTTGTCTACGATAGAAGGTATTCCTGTGAATAATTTTGCTTCTAACATTATCACTCTCCTCGGGTTAGGTGTTTCGATTGACTATTCATTATTCATGATCTATCGTTATCGAGAAGAGCTCAACGCAGGTCACGAAATTAGAACAGCAATAGCCATCACAACAGCTACAGCAGGACGTGCAGTATTTTTTTCTGGGTTAACTGTAGCAGTTGGACTCCTTGGCCTTCTATTCTTCAAGAATACAAGCACACCATCAATTGGAATTGGTGGAACATTGGGAGTTAGTATGGCTATGCTTACGTCTATCGTAATGCTACCTTCACTTTTCGCGTTACTTGGCCCACGAATCAATTCGATACGCATTCCCTTTGGGATGAAAGATACCGTTTCAGATGATGGATTTTGGTCATGGATTGCAAATCAAGTAATGAATCGTCCACTTGCGATTCTCATACCTATTCTCATTTTATTGGTTGGTGTTGGCACCCCATTTTTGCAAGCAGAATATGGAGTATCTAGCATTCGTTCGTTACCCCCAGATGACTTAGCTCGAGAAGGGCTCGAAGAAATGTCAGCGATTTGGGTGGAGAGCTCGGATAACTCACTGCTTTTTGTTGTTGAACTTGAAGATAATCAAGATGTATTGAGTGAGGACAACCTTCGAAGTGTTCACGCTTACGCCTCGACATTAATGGAATCTGAATCTGTAATTTCTGTACTTGCACCAGGATACTTCAATTCCACCATGAGTGCAAATTCTGTAGTCCAATTTTGGACAACCCCTGACGAATATCTCACCCCCCAACAAATTGGTCTTAGAGAGTCCCTTCAATCCAGTTTTATTAGCCAAAAGACAAATCACACATATCTACTAATCACACTAGGGGTAGAATGGAACACAGTCGAGGCAAGGAACTTTGTTGAGGATTTACGCGAAAATCGTGACAATGATGGAATTGAACTACTCGGTGTTTCAAAAGAAGCTATTCTGATTGGCGGTCTTGCCGCCTACAACCTAGATGTACTCGATGCTGTTGTTGATAATCTGCCAATTGCAATGGCCTTCATTTTCATTTCCACATGTATTCTTCTTTTCATTCAAGTGCGCTCTGTGATCATTCCTTTCAAAGCGATTGTGATGAATATCCTAAGTATTACAGCAACATTTGGTATGCTTGTGTTTGTTTTCCAAGAAGGAAATCTTGGTCTTGATGAAATCATGAATTTCACTCCTCAACCAATAGACCCAACAACTCCTGTGATGCTATTCTGCATAGTATTCGGACTTTCAATGGATTATGAAGTCCTCATGCTTTCCCGTATCCATGAAGAGTGGGAGCGAACCGGTGACAATACAATCGCAGTCGCAAATGGCCTTCAGAAAACAGGTCGCTTAGTTACTGCTGCTGCGTTGATTATGATACTAGTATTTGCAGCACAAATTTTTGCTTCAGTGGCTATAATCAAACAATTTGGACTCGGCCTTGCTCTCGCCATATTCATCGATGCAACCCTCGTCCGGGCACTTGTTGTACCTGCCACGATGCGACTTATGGGACCGTTGAACTGGTGGGCCCCATCTTTCTTACGAAAGAGTGAGGATGAATCAATACCCTTAGAAGAATAAGAATTCAACAGAGTTCTGCTCCAAGTTCATCCAAAAGCATCTGCAATTCATGATCTTCAGGTAGATAATTCACAGCACTTTGTGCAGCGAAAAATGCAGCCGCATGATTTTTCAGCATCAAATGGGCACGTGCCATATTTGACCACGGATGTCCTGGATTGAGAGATCGTTCGGCTTGAACCGCAGCTCTAAACCAAACCATCGCCCCTTCAACCGTCCCTTGTGAAAGCATTAGTGCACCGATATCATTCCAAGGATCTCCTAAGCTAGGATCTGTTTCAATGGCCCTTCGACACCATGCCATAGCCTCTGAATCGTTGCCCATGATGCTGTAAGTCCAAGCAATCATCGTAGCGGCTTCTGCTGATGGATGAAGATGAAAAGACGCTCCAAAATGTTCAGCAGCATAGTCAAACATTCCAATATTTTGAATCACATTACCCATTCTGAAAAGTCGATCTGCCATTTGTACATCGATTTCATCTTCATGGACATCAAGCCCCATTTCATTCCAAATTTGATCCATTGCATCAAGAAGTCTAACTGGACCAGCTCTATCTCGTAGACAGGCCTGTTCTGGAATATTCCAACTAGTATCAATGACTTCACTACGTCCATGTATATCTGTGAAAACTCCTCGTTGTTCTCTATTTGGGAACATACGTCTGTGAATTCTAGAATCCAACGAATCAACCATCCACATTGTAACAGTACGAACAAACAGTCCACCATCTAATTCAGGAGTTACACACTTAATTGCGGGACTTCCATCTGGACTAATTGGAACAATACCAACACCTCCTTGGCGTAGTGTTTTGAACAATTTTGTAGGCATTATATCACAAGCACCGGTAATGAGAATTCTGTCCCAAACTTCACCATCATCACTCATTCTATTGATATCTAACCAATCAGCATCATGGAATGTTACACGACATCCATGATTTATTGCAAGCAAATCCAACCCCCTATCTTTCCAATTCATTTCAAGAAATCTTCTTCGTTCAGTATTAGCTTCAACTACATGGATTTCATTTGCACCCAATCGTAGTAGAATTTCCGTCCACCAGTTGCCACGCGGACCAATAAGAAGGACACGAGTATCCACTTCCATTTGCAGAATTTGCATAATTTGTGCAGTTTCATAATGGGAAGGGAGCAAAGCGCCGGATTCATGACTTGCCTTCCACCAAGGTAGGGCTATTGCAGAGGCTCCTAAGCCATTGATAGCTAAACCAGAAGGCAAAGGCCAAATCGCTGACCCCCTATTTGACAATTTTAAAGCCTCAAATACCTTTACATCACTTAGAATTCCACTATCGCATAACCGTTCGATTACTTCTTTTTCAGAAGGTAGAACCGGTTCTTGTGAACAATTCGGGAGTGCAAGCAGATCACACTCTTCCGTACTATATCCATCCCAATCTGAAGACACGTCATGCAAGGTTGTACGAGGGGTATTGAACACCAAGGGTCATGGAATTCTAAGAATAGTCATTTTATTGGATTAACAACTTCACCATAAAACCCAGATCTAGAATTTTTTCACCGAAGAAGCACATCTACAGATTCCACTACAAGAGATGGGGCTAAATCCAATTCTTCAAGATCCTCTCTACTGGCTTCTCCACTTAAGACTAGGATACTGTGCACACCTGCAGCATGCGCCATTGCCATATCAGTGTATATTCTATCACCAATCATTGCGACTCGAGACGGGTCAATTCCATCCTGCTTTAACCGACCTAAGATCATTTCAGGACGGGGTTTCCCAGTGATGATAACTGGTTTAACCCCAGTTGTGGCTTCAAGCATTGATAAGATTGCACCAACATCCGGCAACCCACCAACCGGCGAGGGGCACACAATATCTGGATGTGTGGCAATCAAAGGAACCCCTCTATGTAGTAATTCAGAAACACGTTCTAAATCAGAATAAACAAGGTCAGTATGATATCCAATGACAACGCAATCAACCATTTTACTTGAACAATCGATACCTGCTTCTTCCATCATTTCTTTCATCCCACTGGTACCAAAACAATGAATCCGCAACCACCCTTTCTGTTTTAGCCAGCGGATACAGTCGTGAGTTGAGAGGAGCACGTCCCCTTCTTTCGCGTCAATTCCCATTTCGTGTAATTTCAGAACATACTCTTTGACAGAACGACTCGAATTATTGGATAGAAATACTGGCGTAATATTCCGCATTTTACATCGTTCGATGAATTCTAGAGCACCTGGAATAGGTACACCTCCGAGATGAATGGTACCATCTAGATCAAGCAAAACCATCTCGATACCATCGAGATTTCGATTCATTGGTGCACCTCTACAACAAAATGTTCCGAGCGAGCCAAAGAGGATTATGCAATTTTTTCTGAGCTTCTTTCGATGCTAATGCATCGGTCAAAGCATCCTGTAAAGCAGGGCGCTTTGCTGCTTTTTTAACAAAGAGATTCATGAGACGTTTCATCCTCACAATTTTTTGAATCTTGAATGAATTAGAGAGCTCAGGCCCCAACTCTTCCCAGAGCTTGGTCATATATTCCTCTGCAAGGTTAGAAGGGAATCCATCAGAGTGTTTTTCTCTATCGAAAAGTGAAATTGCTAACTTTGCAGAAAGTAAAGCATTTCCAACCCCTTCTCCACTAAATGGATCTACTAAACTTGCAGCATCTCCTATACACATGGCACCCGCCATTGCAGTACGTCGTGGTTGTATCGAAGCTCCTTTCCTTGGGCTACCGAAGGGGAGTTGCCACCCCTTCCCACTACCTTCAACAACTGTTGCATCTGCAAATCGTTCTTTGAATCTAGGATGCTCGTGAATGAGATAATGTTGCAATTTTTTTAGTGATTTCTTAATTCCGGTTTGTTTTTTCCTTTCAGCATTCACCATCCCTATTCCAACATTTACAACCTCTTCATTCACTGGAAAAATCCACCAATATCCAGGCACGACATCATCTACAAAATGGAGCTCAATGGAACCTTCTTCTGCACCCACATCTTTCACACCCTTCCAATATTCTCGATATGCTCCACAATAGTGTGCCTCATCACGCAATTTCTCCCCATTCATTTCTTCAACGACTTTCTTGGCTACAGGACAAAGATACCCCCCTGCGCCGATAATTAGTGGAGCCATGTGGGTAGAATTACAATCACCAGAGAGCGTCACTCCTGTAATTTGTTTAGTTGAAGCATTATGATGTACATCTGAGACAGCGGTTCCTTGGACAACCTTTCCACCAGCCTGCCTCACTAATTCTGTAGCACGTTGAAACATCATGTAGTCAAATTGTAATCTTGGTAGAGCATATCCAGCCTCTCTTTTTTCAACTTCTTCCTTTGGTAAGGAGATAGTTACTTGGTTACCATTGGGGCTACTAAACATCATCCCAGTAACACGAAAATGGGGTGTTGCCTCAATCATTTCTTTTACTCCAAGTTCCTTGACATGGCGAAGAGATTTCCCGCCAACAGCATCTCCACAAATTTTGTCACGAGGCCAAACCGCCTTCTCAATAAGGAGTACCTTGTTACCATCAAGTGCAGCATAACTTGCAGCAGCAGATCCACCAGGGCCGCCCCCAACTACAATGATATCGAAGTTTTCCCCATCTTCTGGCGCCGGCCCGGTTTCAATAGGGACACTCCAATCGACACCCATACATTACTCTCGGAGTGATGGGACTTGAATAATCCCACTAGTCCGATAGATTCAATCTGCGAAACGATTGGTATGTATTGATGACTGTTGTGAAGATGGTAACGACCCTTCCCGGTGCTTGGAAAGAATTTGAAGTAGGGGAATGGGCTCATACCCACATTGAAAATTTACTTACAGCATGCATACAGATTGAACGTATACGTTCAATGTATAGGTGGGATGGAGAAGTAACCTCTGATGAAGAATGGCGCTTAACCTTCACAACAACTTCCGCAAAAGCCTCTATTCTTGCTAGATCTATAGAGAAGACCAGTCCGTATGATGTGCCCCAAGTGATATGGAATATTGTAAATGCGTCTGAAGGATATTCTTCTTGGATAGAAGAGGTGACTGAATGAATGGTGTTGAACTTTTAATTGCCATTTCTTTAGGAGTTGGCCTTGCAGCAGCAAGCGGATTTCGCATCTTTATTCCACCCTTTCTCTATGGGGTAGCAGCTCGTTTGGATTACTTACCTTCAGCAATTCCAACATCTGGCTTACAAGATTGGATGGCATCCGATATTGGATTAGTAGTACTTGGATTAGCTACTATAATCGAAATAATTGCTTACTATGTGCCATGGATGGACAATTTACTCGATACAATTGCTTCCCCTGCAGCCATGTTATCAGGCGTTTTATTGATGAGCTCATCTCTTGGGGATTCAGATCCCCTTCTTAGGTGGGGATTGAGTATAATTGCAGGAGGAAGTGTAAGTGGGGTGGTGCAAGGAAGTACAGTAGCATTACGAGCAGTATCAACCGCAACAACCGGGGGGCTAGGTAATCCAGTCGTATCAACAGCCGAAGCCGGCGCGTGTATTATTTGTACAATATTGGCAGTTTTATTACCAATCATTGCATTGATTCTGGTGATTCTTGGCATAGGATATACTGGACGATGGCTTCTGAAACGTAGACAAGTAAAGAAAAATCATCCTTCACAGGTTGAAATACCCTGAATACTACATGTTCGGCATGTCATGGGATTGGGAATGGGCAAACAGGATTGAGAAGAGAATCGCCTCCGATGAATTGGTAGCGAGCCTAATTGAATTGGCACATGAGATTGAATCAGTTCTTGGTGAATCTCCTTGGGCGATTGAACCAATTATTGAAGCAGGCCTAAACTCCAGCCCAGAGGGCCAAAAAATTCGTGCAATGTTTGAAGAGCGAAGCATTCCAGTTGAAACAATCCAACATCTTCAATCGAATATAATGTGGAATATTGTCTATGAAGGCCTTTCTCATCTACTTTCTAAGGAAGGCAACCCCAGAACCGAATCAAAGTGCTTCCATGCCTTGAAAATGAGATTTGAGAAGAAAGAATCCACCATCCATTTCATGGGCTACAAACTTCAGAATAAAGAAGAAGACTCGAGTAGACGTGAGGTTATCAAGGCCCTTTTCAGTTCAGATCGCCTATCTAAAGAAGTCATGGAGCAATTGCTCGACTCTATTGATTCAGGAGATGATGAAACAGAATCACTTGATGGTTTTGAAGTCGGAATGACTGTTATGAGAAAACCTGGAACAGAGACTGGTTTCACAGGCTGGCCTCCCTTTGCAGATAAGGACGAATCCCCAGTTATCGAGCGAATTGACACATCTGATTCAACCCTTCTCCTTAGATTCAATGATACAAGTTGGTGGATTAATGCCTCATTAGTCGAGCCCTCAGATGTAATTGTAAATTGAATCCTAGATTTAGAATATCTTAGATTATACTAATCTCACGGACACGATTCGTTCAAGGCCTACACCCCTTACCGATTGCTAGGTGAGGTCGTGAGTGACGAAATGAGATTTCCAACACGTGCGGTGCATGAGGGCACCCATCATGCAGATGGAGCAGTCAATACCCCAGTTTACCTATCTTCAACTTACAAACTCGATGAGGAGCGATACGCTGGTTGGGCGGCTGGTGCTCAACACACTCTTCTTTACAGTCGTTTATCCTCAGTCAATTCCGAAGTTGTCTCGAAGAAGATTGCCTCATTAGAGGGTGCAGAAGATGGAGAGATGTTCTCAAGCGGAATGGGTGCGATTACTACAGTTCTCCTCGGTCTTTTATCGCGAGGAGATCATGTAATTGCATCACCAGATGTCTATGGTGGAACATATGGTCTAATGACTGAAGATTTACCAAGATTTGGGATTGAAGTCACTTTAGCTGATATCAGAGATCCTTCTTCCTTTGAAGCAGCCATTAAAGAGAACACGAAAATGCTCTATTCCGAAACTCTCACTAATCCTAATCTCAAGGTTTGTGACCTTCCTGAAATCGCGCGGATTGCTAAGGCCCACAATCTAATCTCTGTTGTTGACAATACCTTTGTCTCACCTTGGGCTACCCGTCCCATTGAGATGGGCCACGATCTAGTAATTCATAGTACCACAAAATATCTGAATGGTCATTCAGACCACATCGGTGGAGCCGTTGTTGGCTCCAAAGATTTGATTGCCCAAGTATTTGCAAAGAAAATCCACTTTGGAACATCTCCAGATCCTCATGCTTGCTTTCTGCTTGAGAGAGGAATTCGAACTCTCCATACGCGAATGCCACTCCATGCATCCAATGCAGCAACACTAGCGGAGAGATTGGAATCGCATCCCTCAATTGATCGGGTCGTTCACCCATCACTTTCCTCCCATCCAGATTATGAGATTGCTAAACGAGTCCTACCTAATGGAACTGGAATGCTTGGTTTTGTTGTCAAAGGTGGTGACAGTGCAGCGATGACTTTCATGTCTCGATTGAAGATTATATTTGAAGCAACAAGCCTGGGCGGCGTCGAATCTCTCATTGAAGTTCCAGCCACTTCATCCCACATGGCCGTCCCAGAAGAAGTTCGAATCGCTGCAGGAATATCTCCTGGTTTCGTCAGAATGAGTGTTGGTATTGAAGACGTTGAGGATATTTGGAATGATATTCAACAGGCATTGGGTGCTTGATTACTCTTCATCAGGAAGTCCGGATTGGATACTTGCAGCACTTGCAACTCTCTTCATGGCCTCAATATAGTCACTCTTTTTACCGCCCCCTGAAATTAAATTCATACTAACTTCCCATAAATCAGCCACAGATCTTGCCCAGTCGCCCCCTTTGTCTCGAGCAACCTGATCAAACCGCCAAGCCTCAGAACCATCTCGTTCATGTGCAACTAACCAGGCCCAACCCATTGCAGCCTCGTCGATTATCTTCCTTTTCCGGACCATAGAGACAGTTCTCCCCAAACCATCGGTGTGACCTTTGCGAACGAGCTCATGAAGCAAATCTAAGGGCGAAGGTAGAACCACATCATTCCAAGGCAATGCTTCTAGTTTTGAAGTGGCTTGCCTGTCCTTGCTTAGCCCTTTAAGGAAGGCATTGAAACCCTGTTTACGCTTCATTTGTTTAGAATAGATATTATCGGCGTTTTCACCAACAATTCCAAACATTTCCTCAAGAATCGTATGCCCCCAATCTTCCCAAAGAGCAATCAAAATATCATGCCCGGCTTTCATTTCAAGTCGAATAACATCGTCAGGTGAATCGAGAGCAACTCCATCTCTGCGAACATGTAATCCTGCCTTAATGTTTGAAAGAGCGCATTGTATAGCCTCCTTTTCTAAATCTGTACCTTCAATAGCAGATATACCATCTTCAAATTCTTCAAACCACATTGTTCCGAGAATGAATCCTTCATTGATTGAATTGGTAACTGCTCCTTTCAATCGTTCAATAACATCCTTGTCCTTCAGAGTAAGCTCCGTCCAAGCCGCGAGAATTTCTTGTATTGCCTCATCCATTCCATCTGGAGCATCCCGATTATCTGGCCACCCATCCGGAGACCAGATCCATTCGATTTCTGCTACCGCTGAAATTTTTGGAGGAAGCATACGAAGAGAAATTTTCCCAATAAGGCTCTCTTCAATAGATTGCAAAGAGGCAGCAGAGATACCTAGTATTGTCCCATCATTGAATTCAAAACGAATCCATCCATCCTTGTTTTGTATTCGTTCTTCTACATCTTTTGCTGTTAGACCCGAAGTGAACCAAACACCATCTTTTTCTTCAAGGTCGATTGGTGCTAATTTTAGCCCAGCATCAATCCAACCATCTGGAATTAGGGGTTTAGTACCTGTACACACAATTTCATCTCGATTCCCGAAGAACCAAATTCCAGCTCTTGCATGGTCTCGCCAAAGTAAGAGTCGCAATGGGACATCATGGAAGTTCTGCATCGAGGCAAGATCAGTAGGTGCCGCCATCCCACGTCGAACGAAACTATGCCGCCCATATACGGGATTATTGAAGATTGAGACGGTATCAAAAACGTCCTCATGAGCCGCAGCAAGAGTACCAGCAAGAGCACGAGCGGGAACATCCCCGCGCCGTTTCCGCATTCGCCGTTGAAGCCATTTCAGATTGTTTCGTTTGTCAGTAACACGTTGCACTTCTTTCTGCGTTTTCCTCAATGGATCTCGTCGGGGAAAGACACCATTTGGATGACGAGTAGGTAGAATAGAACTGGGGTCATCAAGTAAAGCATCCAAGTTTTTCCTCAATCGTTTCTGGATGGCATCTGAAGCCTTCTTTATTCCCTTCATACGGAGCTTACGGCGCTTATCTTGGCCAGGAAAACGAACTTGCCCTGGTCCTGCCATATATCACCCGAGATGGAATTCCTTGTTCACTCCTTCGTCCAGCGCTGTAGTGCCGCGACCTCTACTTCGCCTAATTCTGCAGGAATTACAAGACAATGTAACCCACCTTCTGCAGCATTATCCAATTCTGAAACAGAAAGATAGCGAATAGCCTGATTTGGGGTTCCCATGTCGCTACATAACACAACCATCAACGAAGAAATCTCAATACAAATCTTCTTGATTGAATCAATTTTCATCTGATTAAATATGGTGTCTGCAGGCATTTCTTCACTATACTCACGTAACTTTTCCGCCATGGATAACAAAGATCTGGCAGCGTCTTTAGGTTGCATCGGGCGCTGGTCACCAATTCCAGCACCTGTTGGATCTAGGTCGAGGAATGCAAGCGTATGCAATCCTTGAGCACGGTTCATTCCAATTACCTCTAGTGGCGAAGTGGCAATCCAACCACCATCGTATGGATAAGTCAGCGTTGTTTGCCTTCCAAATTTGTAATTTGAAAGTCCAATTGCTCCTGTGACTATACCTGTAATCGAGATTCCGTGAATTACTGAACAAGGCACACCTGCTTCAGCAGCCTGTAGTTGCAAATCAACATGAGTAGTTGCTTGCAGAGGATCGCCAACCACCAATAATGCAACTGAAGAAGAGGATGCTAATTCTAAGAGTTCAACAGGTTTCTCCACTTCAGGACGCATAATTCTCTCAATAGGTCCAATTTTTCCTTCCAGTTGGGAAAGATCCTCTTCAGACCAAAGTGCAGTATATGCTTCATAGCGGCGATGATCTGCAGCCTTTGCCACAGTTATCGCCCCCTCAGTCATGTTTGAAATTCCCCCCGGGCCCATACCGATTAGAAATAATCCGTTTGAATCCACCCTTCTTCCTCCGTCAGCGTCAAGATACCGTCAGCACTGGTTAGAGCGGGTCCCATGCGTCATTTGAGCGTGCCGTCGAGCATGACGCAGCAAACAATCGAAATTCTACGAGAATTAGAATGGCTTGCAGTAGAGTGCCGTATTCAGCCTTCAGATGATGGACGCACCCTTATTCCATTGAATGAAACAGCCTTCTCCATACCCTCTTCTTCCTTTGACGATGCCTTCATCATAGATATTGATCCATTATTGTGGAAGAATAGAGAATCATGGCAATCACGCTTTACTGAGTTAGTAGGAGATGGTGTGTTAGACGAAATCATTACCACGAAAAGTCACGAAATTCTAGGGGATCTTCTAATCCAACGCTATGATGAATTGAATGAACCGTACCTTGACGCATTTATCCAATCGAAGATGGGAGCTCACCCACGGATACGCCTCATGCTTCTAGATCATGGAGTAAAGGGCGAATTCAGAATAAGGGATCTACAACCCATTGCTGTTCGAACAGATCGTTTAGTTTGGGGTGAGGATTTGAAAGAAGTTGACCCCTCCCTTCTTGATTTGACAACAAATGTACCCACGAATGGCCTACGCCTTCACCTAGACCCCTCTCGTGTTTATTTTTCTAGCAAACTAGATTTTGAACGTCAAAACACGGTTAAAGAATTGAGTAAATTTTCTGCTGAAATTGGTCGCCCAGTCAATGTTTGTGACCCATTTTGTGGGGTTGGACCCGCAATTGCTCACTTACTACAACAAAATGATTTGATAGGCGAACTTTTGGTTAATGATCTCAATCCGGATTGCATTCCGTTTTTATTTCAGAATCTCAAAATTTTGCGTAATCAGAATCCCGATTTCATTGAGAATGATTTGGTAGAACCAATACCTGGTGTTTTTGTTGGTTGTATGGATGCATTACAAATCCCAGATCGAACAGAACAATGTGGGCGATGGGACGCACTTCTTGTGAATCTTCCACATCAAACTCTCAACCTTTTACCTGCATTACTCCCCCTTCTTCGTCCCGAAGGCCCAATGAGAATATGTGGTTGGACAATTATTCCCGAAAGCGACGTAAATAATCTCTCAAATAATCTCTCGAGAATTGTTGATTGTAGCGTTGAAGATATTGAAGTTAGGGTGCGAAAACAGTTCAACGCAACGGATATACTAGCCGCTTTTGTGATACGTCGTTAGGCGCCCCGACCGGGATTTGAACCCGGGTCGCAGCCTCGACAGGGCTGCATGATAGGCCACTACACCATCGGGGCAGGCAATCCGTCGAACACCAACCTGTATATAATCGGCTTGATGCATCGGAGGATGATGTCCGACGAAGAAGGCACACCCCGCCCACCCTCTCGAACAACGAGAGGAAGAGCTCGCCCATCTATGGGGGGTTCCGGCTTATTCGGTGCTACCCCGGCCCCCCCAAAACCAACATCGTCTCCCTCGAACATAGAAGATTCAACATCTACATCTCCTCCTTCTGATGCTGCAGAAACACCACTTCCTACCCCAAGTAATGAGATGGACGCTGCTATCGTCCATCTTGAAAAACAAAATACTGAACTCCGTTCTGCTCTTTCTGCTACAACAACCGATCTTGTGGCTTCAACCAATGCTCCAGTGCCTCCTATTGTTGGTGAAGGGTATGTCCTTTCTGCACACGCTCTTTCATCGATTATTCGAACTGGTCGTCTGATGCATCTCGATGGACTTGTTCGTACAGGCACGGGCGCAATCACGATGCTAAACCCAGAATCGCCAGGTATTGTTCACATGACTAGAGAAGGAGCAACACTATCCTTACTCAATGAACATGCAATCCTTTCTGCTCCTCTAGGTGTTGATGCACCCAGTGATGCACCATTAACTCACAATCTTCTGTATGTTCTTCTTGCTCAACAATCCCTCAATAATCCTGGACGCGCGGCAGCAATTTTGAGTGATAGCCCATTTTCTGTTGCAGCCTCTAAGAATCCCGATGCCTTCGTCCTCGATGCTGAAAAAACCGGCATTGGCCGTGTTGCAATTATCGATGATGGGCCCGATAATCAAATAATCCAAGAGATTGGAGAGGCATTTCGTGATATTGGTGGAAATGCAATGGTTGTCCGTGGAAGATTTGTTTTAGGATTCGGTTTAGATGTAGAATCAGCAATGCGAGCAATTTCAACGCTTGAAGCTAACATGCAACGACACGTTCTCCACTGAATGATTGGGAACGCCAGATTCAAGGAGCGACCTTACTGAATGTGGTCATGGGTGATGGGGCGCCTCCATTGGTCATTGATGTCATCGACAACGGTGGACAATGGACACATCGGGAATGGAGAATGCTTCGTTACATGGGGATCGATACTCAGATTCTTCCCAATGATACACCGTTCGACAGTCTCCGCGAAGTCGATGGTCTCATTCTTTCGGGCGGTGCAACACGCGTAGGACTCGATGGTAAACTCGGTAATTGTGCAGAATATCTTGAGATTGCAGTACCCATTCTCGGAATTTGTGCAGGCCATCAATTCATGGCGCAGTTCTATGGTGGTGAAGCTAATGCTGCTTCTGCACCCGAATTTGGTGCTGCTCAAATCAAACTTCTAAATGGTGGCGGCAAAATTTTCGAAGGTACTCCCGATGAACAACAGGTGTGGGAATCTCACAATGATGAGGTGACATCAGTTCCTCCTAATTTCTGGATTACGGCTTCTAGTGAGTCATGCGAAGTTCAAGCAATGGAAAATGAAGCAGGGGATCGTTTTGGTTTACAATTCCATCCTGAAGTCGATCATTCAGAGTATGGTGTGAAAATGTTTGAGAATTTTGTCCGAATCTGCGAAGAAAAGCGTAATTTGTGAACCGTCGGGTTGAAGAATACCTCCATGGTCGCGCAACTATGGTCGAAGTCGATTACCGGTGCCTCCGATGTGGTCACATGATTGGAATTGACACAATGGGTGAAACAAGTACGTTGCAATGCAAGAATTGCGGCTACCGTATTTTCATGAAGCCCCGTCGTGGCGGTCATAAGGACCTAATTGCTGAGTGATTTTCGAATCGTTCAGTTCAAAGACCAGCGGGTTTAACGCAGTGTGTGACCCTTTGGCTCGTTCGTCATGCACCAACTCGGTTTGATGATCTTGCAACTCCAGAAAGAATCCGTAATGCTCTACAATCGGCAAGTATCGAAGGAGATCCCCCTCATTTACTAATTTCAGGTCCGAGTGGTTGTGGAAAAACAGCAGCATGGCGTCTTGTTGCTCGTCAAGTACTGGGTCCTGGTTGGAAAGCGACCCATCATGTACTTCAGGCACGAGATTTGAGTGGTTCAAAGAATGCGATGAAGCGATTTGAGGAATTTCTCCAAAATGGATCATCAGGCAAAGGGTCACTTGCTTCGAGCTCAAGCCTCGATGCTTTCGATCGCAGTTTGTGGGCAACAGATGATACAGATCCTCCTCCTTCAGGGGTGGAAATCGATCTTTCAGATGGACGTATACCCATTTCTCGTCTCATTATCATAGAGGATGCCGACCATCTTGGTATGAAGAGACAAGCATATCTTCGTAGGATGATGGAACGTTCCGGCCGCACTTCAAGATTCATCCTAGTTGCCCGTTCTCCAAGTCGAATTATTGATGCTTTAAGATCAAGAACGCGCTCAATTCGCCTTCCTTCTCCTAAGCCAGATACAATCGAAGAAATACTTCGTGGGATTGCTAACCTAGAGCGTGCTAAGGTATCAGATGGCGTATTTGGTGACGTAGTACATATTTCAAATGGAGATTTAAGAAAAGCAATTTTCACCCTCGATCTTCTTGTTCATCGTGGTCTCGCTGAAGATCGTGAAGCTGTAGTTCGTCTTGTGAATGCAGTGACACTTCAGACAGGCCGTCACATGGTAGAGATGGCCTTACGCGGCCGAGTAGTCGAATGGAAGATGGAAAATGATGGTCGACGGAGAAAGCGAGTATCATCTGGTGCATATGGGGAACTCGATCGAATGCTCAGAGAACATGCATTAGATGGAGCAGACATTGTTCAACAAGTCCATATGGCGATCACAAGCCCTCGACTACCTGTCCCAAATCATCTTCGAAAAGATCTCCTAGAAGCTCTAGCGTTGACTGAAATTGGAATGGGTGACGCCATTGATTCGCGCATCCATCTTGAGGACCTCCTCCACCGTTTTGCTCAGATCGGTCGTACTCATGGTTTGTCCATTGCTTGAATACGGGCGCGGCAGGATTCGAACCCACGGTCCCCGGCTTAGGAGGCCGGTGCATTATCCAGACTATGCTACAC
>MDSW01106071.1_pt1 | contig 16108 bp, 13 predicted proteins | sample 811171 | NCBI WGS metagenome assembly MDSW01 (sample SAMN05326641, study PRJNA326480) | marine metagenome | isolation source: seawater | place: Atlantic Ocean: North West | collected 2012
AATTATTACACCACTTATTGTAGCTAATAAACCAATGGTAAATCCAGTTAGAAAAAAAATTTTTGCAATAGAATTTTTACTTACACCCAAGGTTCTTAATATTGCAATTTCTTTTGTTTTATTTTTAACAAGTATTGTTAATCCAGATATTATATTAAAAGCTGCTACAACTATAATTAATGTTAGTATTATAAACATAACATTTCGTTCAACTTTGAGAGCTCCAAAAAATGATTTATTTAAATCAGCCCATGAGTAAACATAATATTCACTAAATATTTTTTGTACTTCATTTTTTACTGTTTCCACATTTTCTGGATTTTTTATAAATAATTCTAAGCTAAGATCCTTACTGGATAATTCAAATAAAGAATTTGCCCCATCAAAATGCATAAAAATTACGTTTTGATCAAATTCAGCCAAGCCTGTACTAAATATTGATGAAATTTTAAATTTCTCCTGGATTGGTATGTTTCCAAATGGAGTTTGGATATTTGACGTCGACATTAATGATATCTCGTCATCTATCCCTAAATTTAATGATATTGCTAATTCTTTTCCTATAGAAATAGTATTTTTATTAAAATTGTTAAGAGAGCCTTCTATAATTCCTTTTCTAATTAAATCAATTTCATTGATATCATTATTTTCATAAGAACGAACCATTACCCCAGTTGTATTTTGTTTGTTAATTAAAATTCCCTGACCGCTAAAAGTATATGAAGTTCTAATTATATTATCTTTTAAATTTTCAAGTTTATTTAAATCACCATCTTTAATATCATTGTAATAAGATTTAATAATAATATGTGGATTAAATCCTAAAATTTTATTTATCAATTCAGTTCTAAAACCATTCATTACTGACATGACTATAATTAAAATTGCTACACCTAAGGCTATTCCAGTAAATGAAAAAATAGAAATGACTTTTAAAAAACCTTCTTTTTTTTTAGGTTTTAAATACCTTGAAGCTACTGCTCTTTCTAATTTTGAAATCAATTTTTATTTTTTTTGTTAATTAGTTTATTAAATATTTCCTCTAATGATAAAGAATCTGTTTTACCATTAAGTTCTTTAAATTCTATCTTTTCGCCAGTAGACTTTGATCCTAAAATTATTTGGTATGGTATACCAATTAAATCAAATTTTTTAAACTTAGCTGATAGATGTTCATCAGTATCGTCAAACAAAACATCTATTTTGTTTTTCAACAAAAATTTATAAACTTTTTCAGCTTTCTCATAATTAGATTTATCATTTTTTTGTAAGCTGGGTACTATTACAACATCATAAGGTGATACAGTTCTAGGCCATTTCATTATATTATTATTAAATTTTGCTTCTATTATCGCAGCAACTAATCTTGATACACCAACACCATATGAACCCATTTTTACAAAAACTTTCTTTCCATCTTTTAAATCTATTGAACATTTTAGAGGTTTTGAGTATTTATCACCGAAATAAAAAATGTGTCCTACTTCAATACCCTTTGTTATAAGTTGATTTTCTTTTTTAACTTTTTTTTCAAAATCATCTTTGTTAAATTTATCATCGGTGACTGCATAAAATTCATCATATTTTTTTCTTAAACTTTTAATTGAATTGTCTTCATTGTTATATTTACTTATATCTATGTCGAAAATTCTTTTATCAGAATAAATTTTACTTTCACCAGTATCAGCTAAAATAATAAACTCATGAGAAAGATCTCCACCAATCGGACCTGTTTCTGCCGCCATCGGTATTGCTGTTAAACCTAATCTCTTAAAAGTATTTAGATAGGCAAAAAACATTTTATTATAAGATTTTTTTGCCTCTTCATCATTTACGTCAAATGAATAAGCATCTTTCATAAAAAATTCTTTACATCTCATTACACCAAATCTCGGTCTAAGTTCATCTCTAAATTTCCACTGAATATGATATAAAAGTTGAGGTAATGATTTATAAGACTTAACGCTACTTCTAAAAATTTCAGTTATTAATTCTTCATTTGTCGGTCCATATAACATTTCTTTACCTTGTCGATCTTTTATTCTTAACATTTCATCGCCATAGTCATCATATCTTCCACTTTCTTTCCATATTTCAGCTGATTGAATAGTAGGCATTAGTAATTCTTGCGCGCCTATTTTATTTTGTTCTTCTCTAACAATTTGTTCAATTTTTTTCATTACTTTGAAGCCTAATGGAAGCCAAGAATAAATACCGGTTGAAGATTGTCTAATCATACCAGTTCGAAGCATAAGTTGATGTGATTTGATTTTAGCTTCAGAAGGATTTTCTTTTAATAAAGGTATAAATAATTTAGATAAATACATATTTTTAAATTCTTACCAAATTTACGTTTGTATAGGGTCTCTTTCCAGTCTTTTCTTTTATAGTTTTTCTGCAATTAATTCTTAAAGCATCTATTAAATTTTGCTCTTGTTTGGAATTTTTTAGCGAAAAACTTTTACACGTATCAATTATTTTATCTTGAAGATCTGGAATAAAGTTATTGTTTTCTACATTGCCTGGTATTCCCTTAAACGAAATTATTGGATTTTTTACTATAGAACCAATATTATTTACTATTATCGTAATTTCTAAAAAACCATTATAAGATAAATTTTTTCTATCTTTTATTGATTGAGATTCTTCACCAACACTTATATTGCCGTCAACATATATTCTGCCGACTGGAGCCTTATCAATTACTTTTGGTTTGTCTCCTGGAAATAATTGAACAATATCGCCGTTTTCAACTTGAACCGGGTATGGAACTTGCATTTCTTTGGCAAAATTAATGTGTTCAATCATATGTCTATGTTCACCGTGAACCGGAATAACTGACTGTGGCTTTACCCAATTATACATATCTTTTAAATCCTCTCTATTTGGGTGCCCTGATACATGTACAAATTCATTCTCTTCTGAAATAACCTCAATACCATTTTTAACTAGTTGATTATGCAGTTTATAAAGTTTTTTTTCATTTCCGGGTATAATTTTTGAAGAAAAAATTACTGTATCTTTAGATTCTATCATAACGTCGGGATGTATATAGTTAGAAATACGCATCATAGCACCATTAGGCTCCCCTTGACTTCCGGTACATAAATACACAATTTTTTCTCTAGAAATTTTTTTAGCTTCCCTTGGATCAATTGGTTCTTCTAAATCACTCAAATATCCACATTGCTTAGCAGCTTTATATATACGATGCATAGATCTTCCTACTAAAGAAATTTTTCTTCCAATTTTATTTGCACAAAAGAAAATACTCTCCATTCTTGCTACATTTGAAGCAAAAGAAGTAACAATAATTCTCTTCTGTAAATTTTCCATTATTTTTAATAAATTTTTTCTAACATCCATTTCAGAACCCGCTCTACCCGGACTAAATACATTTGTTGAATCGCATATCATTGCTAAAACTCCATTATTTCCTATTTCTTTTAATTTTTTTTCATTGATAGTATTTCCAATTAAAGGGTTTGGATCACATTTCCAGTCGCCTGTATGCAAAATGGTACCAGCTGGGGTTGTTATACTAAGTCCATTAGGTTCAAGTATAGAATGTGTTAATGTAACAAACTCAATTTTAAAAGGTCCAAGATCAATATTTCCATTTAATTGAACAATTTTTAATTTGTTACTTATATCAATTTTTTTTTCTTTAAATTTTTCCTGAATTAGAACGCTAGTAAATGGTGTAGCATAAATATTACATTTAAGTTTTGGCCAAATATGTGCGATCGCTCCAATATGGTCTTCGTGGGCATGTGTTAAAACAATTCCTAGCAAATCATCTTTTTTATCAACTATAAAACTTGGATCTGGGTAAATTAAATCGACACCCGGTACAGTGTCGTCAGCAAAGGTAACTCCAATGTCAACTATTAGCCATTTTCTATTTTCTTCATTTCCATAAGCAAATAGATTCATATTCATGCCTATTTCGCCAGAACCTCCAAGTGGACAAAAAATAAATTCTTCTTTTTTCATTTAAATTAAATATTTTCTATTATATTTGAAAATTTCTATAATACCTTCTATTGTTATATTTTTATCTATAGTAAAAGATCTTATTATAGAATTTTTAAATAAATTAGCATGCCCACCGGTAAAAATAATTTTATATTTTTTTTTGGTTTCTTTTTCAATTTTATAAATAATATTATTAATAAGTCCTAAATAACCCCAATAAAAACCAGATCTCAAGGCTTCAATTGTGTTTTTTCCTATAATTTTCTTTTGTTTTTTTAATGAAAAAGACGGTATTTGATCTGCAGAAATAGATAAGCTTTTAATTGATAGATTAACTCCTGGAGCAATTATTCCTCCATTATAATTACCATTTTTAGTAACAACATCAAAAGTGGTAGCCGTTCCAAAATCTAATACAATACAATTAGCTTTATATTTTTTATATACACCTACAGCATTTGCAATTCTGTCTGAACCTACTTGCTTTTTGTTCTTGATATTAATTTTTACTATTTTGTTAATTTTTTTATTTTTTATTTCCAATAGTTTAATTTTAAGTATTTTTTTAAATAATTTTTTTATTATAGATTGATACTTTGGAACTACACTAGAAAATAAAGCTGTATTAATAAATGGGCTGTATTTCTTAAAGGAACTTATTTTTTTTCTTAGGAAATTTTTAGAATATATTTTAACACTATCAAAACGAAGTTCCTTTTTAATTTTAAAAGACCTTTCATCTATTACACAAATTTTAATTACTGTATTTCCAATATCTCCAACTATAATATTCATTGTCAAAATTATTTTATTGCCATTAAATCAGCTTTTTTTTTATAAATTAGATAATCATATTGCTTAATATTAACAAAAAATTTTTCATACGAATTAACTAATATATTAATTATTTCTGCTACTTTAGGTTTAATATTTGTTTCAGAAAAAATATTTGTCGCTTTATATTTGCTTTCTATATATGGATTAGAAATAATATTTATACCTACACCAATTATTAAAAATTTTTTATTATCAAAGGTTATAATTTCTTGAAGCAATCCACAAACTTTTTTTTTATTTATCATAATATCATTGGGAAACTTAAAATTTATTTTTTTATTATCACAAAAATTTTTAATTACTTCAGAAACTATAATTGGATTAATTATTGAAAACTCATGAAAAGGTGGATGCTTTTCCCTTAAAACAAAAAATAATGAAATAAATAAATTTCCTTTTTTTGATATCCATTTTTTTCCACCTGAACCTCTTCCTTCAGTTTGAGTTTCTGCGTATACGCAGCCTGTCTGTTTTTTTTCTTTTTTAATCAAACTAATTGCAACATCATTTGTGCTAGTTACTTCTTCAAATTTATAAATTTCAAATTTCATTAATAAAAAGTTATAGAAGAAACGGCATTAATTAATATTGATGGATAAATAAAATACATTAAAATTGCTATAGTTGTTATTAGTAAAGTAAATCTAAGACCAAGATCATAAATATTTTCAAATGCTTTTTTTGGTTTATCAAAATATATAATTTTAATTATTCTTAAATAATAAAAAGCAGACACTACAGTTGTTAAAAGTCCTATTATTGCGAGAGCATACATTTTAGATTCTATGACGGCCATAAATATATAAAATTTTGCAAAGAAGCCTGCTAACGGAGGTATGCCTGCCAATGAAAAAAGAGTAATTAAAAAGCTTAGGGCTAACAAAGGATGATTTTTTGACAAACCTGATAAATCACTAATATTTTCTAAAAAGGTATTTTCTCTTTTCATCATAAAAATGCATCCAAAGGCAGCAAGATTCATAAATATATAAATAACTAAATATATTATTGTGCTTTGTATACCTGCATTAGAACCGGTGGCTATTCCTGCCAAAGCATAACCCATATGTCCAATTGAGCTGTATGCCATTAATCTCTTAATATTATTTTGTCCAATGGCTGCAACAGATCCTAATATCATTGAAGCAACTGACAAAAATACAACTATTAATTGCCATTGATCTATCATGTTAACAAACGGAACATACATAAATCTAATAAAAATTGACAAAGCAGCAATTTTTGGAATAAGAGCAAAAAACGTTGTGACGGATGTAGGGGATCCTTCATAAACATCTGGAGTCCACATATGGAAAGGTACAGCAGATACTTTGAAAGCTAAACCAACAATTATGAATACAATGCCAAATATAGCTCCTGTATTTGCTTTATTTAAATTTGAAGAAATGTTTTCAAAATTTGTTGAGCCAGTAAAACCATAAATGAGTGAACATCCGTAAAGTAATAATCCAGTCGCAAGTGCACTTAACACAAAATACTTTAGGCCTGCTTCTGATGACTTTTCATCATCTCTTTTAAATGATGCTAAAATATACAAACATAACGACTGAAGTTCTAAGCCTAAATAAAAAATAATTAAATCATACGAACTAATCATTAATATCATGCCAAGCACTGAAGCAAGAATAAGTATTGGATATTCGATTTTATCAATTTGATTAATTTTTAAATATTCCTTTGATGAAATAAGAACAAATGCAGAAGCTAATAAAGTAAGAACTTTCATAAAAGTTGAAAACCTATCAATAATATAGCTATCATTAAAAACTTTAATAGTTTCTTGAGATTGGTTTATAACTATTACGGCTGTAAAAATTAATATTATTATTGTCAAAAAGTTAACAAGTCTGAAACTCTTTTTTATAAATATTCCTGCCATTAAAAGAAACATTAATGATAATGACAAAAATATTTCCGGTAATATATAAGCAATATTAGGCATTTAATTTCCTCTTAATGCTAAATGAAATTTTAAATTCATTTCATAATTATTAATTAAATTGTCTACTGAGATGTTGACGGTATTTAATAAAGGTTCTGGATAAACACCAAATACTAATATTAAAAAAATCAATGAGGAAAATATATATAATTCTATATTATTTAAATCTGCCATTTTTTTTAATTCCGTGTTTCCTATTCTTCCAAAAACTACCCTTCTATAAAGCCATAGCATATATGCAGCCGCAAAAATAACTCCTAAACTTGCTATAACTGCCACAAATTTACTTTTTTTAAAAACACCAACTAAAACTAAAAATTCACCTACAAAACCACTCGTGCCTGGTAAACCTAAAGCAGCTAAAGTAAAAATCATAAATACCAAGGCATACTTTGGCATAATATTTACCAGCCCCCCATAGGAAGATATCATGCGTGAATGAAACCTGTCATATACTACTCCTACACATAAAAAAAGAGCTGCTGAAATTAAACCATGACTTATCATCTGAACGATACTTCCTTCTAAACCTTGTTTGGTTAATGAAAAAATACCTATTGTAACAAAACCCATATGTGCAACTGAAGAATATGCAATTAATTTTTTCATATCTTCCTGCATCAAAGCTATTAGCGAAGTGTATATAATCGCAATAATACTTAATGAAAAAATTAATGGTGTAAAGTAATCTGAAGCAACTGGAAATAATCCTAATGAAAATCTTATAAAACCGTAGCCTGCCATTTTTAAAAGAATTGCAGCTAAAATTACTGATCCAGCAGTTGGAGCTTCTACGTGGGCATCTGGTAACCAAGTATGAAAAGGCCACATCGGCATTTTGACAGCAAAAGAACTAAAGAAAGCTAACCAGAGCAAATATTGATATTTTTCAACAATCCTAATATCTAATAATTTAATTACATCTGTAGTTCCAGTTAACCAATAAATAGAAATGACAGCAATTAACATTAAAACTGAACCTAGCAATGTAAACAGAAAAAACTTAAATGCAGAGTAAACTCTTTTCGGACCTCCCCATATACCAATAATCAAAAACATAGGGATCAAACCACCTTCAAAAAAAAGATAAAATATCACTAGATCAAGAGAACAAAAGACTCCTAACATTAAAGTTTCCATCAATAAAATTGCAATAAGAAACTCTTTAATTTTAAATTTTAAACTATTTATACCAGAGAAAATACATATCGGTATGATAAATGTTGTAAGCAGAATAAACAGGATAGAAATACCATCAATTCCTAATTGAAAAGTAATAAAACCACTCATCCAATTTTTTTTTTCTACAAATTGAAAATCAGAAGTGGTTTCATCAAATAAAAACCACAATAGAATTGAAAGAAAAAAATTTGCTAAAGAAGAAAAGATAGCAACATGTTTTGATTTTTTTTCAACATTTTTTTCACTACCTTTAGTAATAAAAATAAATAATGCACCAATTAAAGGAATAAATATGATTAATGAAAGAATAGGAAAATTCATTTAGTAAAAAATAAAATAAGTTAATAAAATAGAAAAACCAATTAACATTATGAAAGCATAATGATATAAGTAACCACTTTGAAAATTTACAGCTTTATCTGATATTATTTTAACAAGTCTTGAAATACCATCGGGACCATATTTATCAATTAGGTTAATATCCCCTTTTTTCCAAAAAAATGTTCCGATTTTCTTTAAAGGTTCAACAAAAATAAAATTATATAATTCATCAAAATACCATTTATTTAATAAAAACTTATAAACTCTTTGGTTTTTAAATATTAGGTTCTTTAAAATTTCTTCATTTTTTATAAATAAATAGTAAGCTATTGGAATTGCTAAAGTAACAGTTAAAGGTGTAATAAGAATCAACCATAAAGGTGGGTGATTAACATAAAAATCATTTAAAAATAAAATTGAGTTATTCCAAAAATTTAAATTGTCTGCTCCAATAAAAATATTTTTAAATAAAAATCCAGAAAATATAGCTCCTAACGCTAATAATCCTGCCGGTATTAACATTATTAATGGAGATTCGTGTATAGAACTTAATTTATTTTCTTTATTTTTATACTTTCCGTGAAAAGTTTTAAAAATTAATCTCCAAGAGTAAATTGCTGTTAACAAAGCGGTAATAATTCCTATGAAGGCAGCGAAATAACCAATGGTACTTCCTTTAAGATAGGAAAACTCAATAATAGCATCTTTTGAATAAAACCCTGATAATAGTGGGAATCCTGTTAATGCTAAAGTTCCTATTATCATCAAGGCGTATGTATATGGCATTTTTTTCCATACTCCTCCCATGGACCTAATGTCTTGTTCATTGTTAAAGGAATGAATTACACATCCCGAACCAAGAAATAAAAGAGCCTTGAAAAAAGCATGTGTAAATAAATGGAAAATAGCAACATGATAAGCCCCTATGCCAGCCGCAAAAAACATATAGCCTAATTGACTACATGTAGAATATGCAACTATTTTTTTAATATCATTTTGAACTAAAGCTACAGTAGCAGCAAAGAAAGCTGTCATCATACCAATTGTAGTAACAATATTTAACGCTACTGGAGAATATTCAAATAAAGGGGAGCATCTAACTACCAAAAAAACACCTGCGGTAACCATAGTAGCTGCATGAATTAAAGCAGAAACAGGCGTAGGTCCTTCCATGGCATCAGGTAACCAGGTATGCAAAAAAATTTGAGCTGACTTACCCATAGCTCCAATAAAAAGCATTACACAAATTAATGTAATTAAATTAAATTCTGCACCAAAAAATAAAATCTGTTTTTGAATAAAAAGTGGGGTTAATTGAAAAACTTCATTATAATTAACTGTACCGTAAAATAAAAAAATAAGAAAAATACCAATTGCAAAACCAAAATCTCCTACCCTATTAACAAGAAAAGCTTTTATCGCAGCAGAATTTGCTGATGGTTTTTTATACCAAAAACCTATCAATAAGTACGAACATAAACCAACGCCTTCCCAGCCAAAAAATAATTGCAAAAAATTATCTGCTGTAACTAATGTTAACATAGCGAAGGTAAATAAAGACAAATATGATGTAAAACGCGATTTGTTTAAATCATGGCTCATATAACCGATAGAATAAAAATGGATTATTGAAGATATTAAACTTACAACGACCAACATAACCGCTGTTAAAGAATCAATATATATAGACCAATTCACATTAAAGCTTCCAGAGGTTATCCAATTAAATATTAATTTATTTTCAGAATAATCATTGACTATGACTTTGTAAAAAATAAATAAAGATAAAATTCCAGAAAAAGCAACTAGCACACTTGCTAAAATTTGACTATTTCTATCTCCAATTTTTTTTCCAAAAAAACCAGAAATAAAAGCTCCAACTAATGGTAAAAAAACTATTAAATATTCCATTTCATCCTTTTAATGAATTAATTTGATCAACATTAATGGATCCTTTGTTTTTGTAATATATTACTATAACAGCCAAACCTACTGCTGCTTCTGCTGCTGCTACAGTTAAAATAAACATAGTAAATACTTGACCAACTATATTTTGTAAATAAATTGAAAAAGAAACAAGATTTATATTTACTGCTAAAAGTATAAGTTCAATTGACATTAAAATTATAATAATATTTTTTCTATTCATAAATACTCCTACTACACCAATTGTAAAAATGATTGCTGATAAAGTTAGATAATGCCCTAATCCAATTTCAATCATCAATTTTCACTCCTTGTTCACTTTCTACATCAACAAGAGATACTGAATTGATTTTTTCTCTTTCTATTTGCTGAAAATAGTTTTGTCTTTTTACGTTTTCTCGTTTGCTGAAAGTAAGACTAATAGCTCCAATCATCGCTATAAGTAAAATTATTCCTGAAATTTGAAAAAGATGAATATACTCGGTATATAAAACATTCCCAAGTGCACGAGTGTTGCTAATATTCATATTTACTTCAGAAAGAGATACAAAATTTCCTTTATATTTCCAGCCACCTATTACTACTATTAATTCAAGAAAAATAATAAATCCTACAATTGCGCCTAAAGATAAATTATTTATTAAACCTCTTCTGCTAGTTTTCTTTGATTCTTGCTCAGTAATATTTAACATCATAACAACAAAAAGAAATAGAACTGCTACTGCTCCTACATAAACTATTAGCACTATCATTCCCAAAAATTCTGCTCCTATCATTATGAATAAAATTGAAATATTAATAAAAACTAGTATGAGAAAAAAAACGGAATAAACTGTATTTCTTGAAGTTATTACCATAATTGAAGAGAAAACTGTTATCGTAGAAAAAAGATAAAAAAATAATGAATGCGCTAACATTTAATTAAAAGGTGCATCAGCTTTAATATTTTCTGCTAAAGCCGTCTCCCACTTATCTCCATTATCTAAAAGCTTCTCTTTATTGTAGTAAAGTTCTTCCCTAGTTTCTTTTGCAAATTCAAAATTAGGTCCTTGAACAATAGCATCTACAGGGCATGATTCTTGACACAAACCACAGTAAATACATTTTAGCATATCGATATCATATCTAGTAGTTTTTCTACTACCATCGCTTCTAATTTCAGATTCTATTGTTATTGCTTGAGCGGGACAAACAGCTTCACATAATTTACAAGCTATACATCTTTCTTCACCATTTGGATATCTTCGTAAAGCATGCTCTCCTCTAAATCTTGGGCTAATTTTTCCTTTTTCAAAAGGATAATTTATAGTTTTTTTTGTTTTAAAAATTTCTTTTATCGCAATTAAAAAGCCAGCGATAAAATCTGTCATGAAAATTGTTTTTATAATTCGGTTTATTTTCATATTTTTAAGTTGGTAATAAATCTAAAAAAAACAAGAAACTAGAAGTTAAAACTAGCCAAGCTAGTGATAATGGAAGAAAAATTTTCCAACCTAATTTCATTAATTGATCAAAACGATATCTTGGAACTATGGCCTTAACTAAAGAAAATAATATAAAAAGACCTATAATTTTAAAAATCATCCAAAAAGCCCCTGGTAAATTATTAAATGGGTAAATATCAATTGGACTTAACCATCCGCCTAAAAAAAGAATGGAGCCCAAAGCACATAAAAGTAAAATATTTGCATATTCACCTAGCCAAAAAAGAGCATACATCATTCCTGAATATTCTGTTTGATAACCAGCCACTAACTCTGATTCAGCTTCGGGCAAATCAAAAGGAGGTCTATTAGTTTCAGCTAATGAAGAAATAAAAAAAATAACAAACATCGGAAATAATGGGAAAATAAACCAAATGTTTTCTTGAGCCAATACTATTTGATTCAAATTAAGTGACCCTACGCAAACTAATACATTAATAATTATAACGCCTATAGAAACTTCATAAGAAACCATTTGTGCTGCAGATCTTATAGCTCCTAAAAAAGGGTATTTTGAATTAGATGCCCAACCAGCCATTATAATTCCATATACTCCAAGCGATGACACGGCAAACAAATATAATATTCCAACGTTGATATTTGCTAAAACCATTTCATTATTAAATGGTATAACTGCCCAAGCTATTAAAGCTAAAGTTAAAGTAACTATTGGAGCTAAAATAAATATAATTTTGTTTGCCCCCGAAGGGATAATTATTTCTTTAAAAATATATTTTAAAGCATCAGCTAAACTTTGAAATAGACCAAAAGGTCCGACAACGTTTGGTCCCTTTCTTTTTTGTACAAAAGCCCAAACTCTTCTGTCGAGCCAAACTATTAGCGCAACAGAAACTAGTACGGGCAAAAGTAAAAAAATTATTTTATAAATTTCGCTAAATAAAATATTTAAGTAATACATTAGCTTGCCTTTTCAATTCCTGTGAATAAAAATTTTTTCGATATTTGCCTACATTCGCTCATTACTTTTGATGATCTTGCTATAGAGTTAGTGTAATAATAATCAATAAATTTAATTAAAATATCTTCTTCAAAATAATTAAATTCATTATTATTAATTGTTTTGGGATTAGTAATTTTAGATCTAATTTGATTATTTATAAGATCTCTTAGTTGATATGAAGTATTATAACCAAGTGGTTTACGCATCATGTTGGCAATATCTTTCAAAATTATCCAATCTTCTCTAGCATCTCCTGGAGGAAAAGATGCTTTAAATGCACTCTGAATTTTTCCTTCTAAGTTTATAAATAAACCATCTTTCTCTGTATATGCTGCTCCAGGAAGTATGATGTCGGCAATTTCAGCTCCTTTATCACCGTGTGAACCTTGATAAACAATAAATTTATCTTTCTTTTCAAAATTAAAATTATCTGCACCAAGCAAATATATAAATTTATACTCATCTTTATCCATCTTATCAAAAAAAGTAAAATTTTCTTTATCGTTAATAGAAATCAATCCAAGATCTAAAGCTCCTACTCTTGAAGCCTGCTGATTAAGTATGTTTAACGAATTCCATTTTTCATTTATAAAATTATTTTTTAATAAAAAATTTTTTAACGATTCAAAAATATAATGACCAGCTTTTCCACTTAAAGCAGACTCTCCAATTATTATAATTGGGTTTTTTGACTTTATAATCTTATTTGATATTTCATGTTTGCCAGAAATAATATCTTTAATTATTGAAGTTTTAGAACCAATATATTTATATGGATAAGTTAAATCTCCCGGATTTCCTATAGAATAAATTTCTATTTTATTTTTAACATAAGCCTTTCTTATTCTTGCATTAAGTATCGTAGCTTCTAATCTAGGATTACTTCCAACTAATAATATAAAATCAGATTTTTCTATACCATTAATTGTGGAATTAAAAATATAATTCATTCTTTCTGTTGGATTAATATATATCCTATCTTGTCTACATTCTAAATTTTCTGAACCTAAACATTTTTCAAAAAATAATTTAAAACTATAAATCATTTCTAAATCTGCTAAATCTCCTACTAGACCTGCTATTTGGTCTGGTTCAAAACTTTTTACTTTCTTAATTAAAAAATTTAAAGCTTGACTCCATGTGGTTTTTTCTAGTTTTCCATCTTTTCTTATATAAGGAACGTCCAATCTTTGTTTTAAAAGACCATCACAGGCATATCTTGTTTTATCTGATATCCATTCTTCGTTAATATCTTCATTAACTCTTGGCAAAACTCTTTTTACTTCCCAACCATACGTATCAACTCTAATGTTCGAACCAACTGCATCCATAACATCTATGGTCTCTGTTTTTTTAAGTTCCCAAGGCCGCGCCTCAAAAGCATAAGGTAATGATGTAAGAGCTCCAACGGGACACAGGTCAATAACATTAGCCGATAATTCAGATTCCATAGATTTTTCCAAATAAGTTGTAATTTCTGTATCTTCTCCCCTTCCTATCGCACCTAGCTCAGGTATGCCTGCTACCTCGGTAGCAAACCTGACACATCTTGTGCAATGAATGCATCTTGTCATTTGAGTTTTAATTAATGGTCCCATATGTTTTTCTTTCACCATTCTTTTATTTTCTGTGAATCTTGAATTTCCAACACCATAAAAAAGTGATTGATCTTGAAGATCACATTCTCCACCTTGATCACACACTGGACAATCTAAAGGATGATTGGCTAACAAAAATTCCATTACACCTTTTCTCGCTTTATCAACTAAGGGTGTATTAGTATTAATTTTCATACCATCGGTAGCTGGCATGGCGCATGAAGCTATGGGTTTAGGAGACTTTTCTAGTTCTACTAAACACATTCTACAATTACCAGCTATAGAAAGTTTTTCATGATAACAGAATCTTGGAATTTCTTCTCCTGCTAACTCACATGCTTGAAGGACTGTCATTCCCACTTCAAATTCTATCTCTTTATTGTTTACAATAATTTTAGGCACTATCTTTCTCCAAAAGATGTTGATCTATAAGGTAAGGCACATTTCTTTTTTTCTTAATTGTAGGTTCATCATGGCACCTTTTTTCAATTTCTTTTCTGAAATGTCTAATTAAACCTTGTACTGGCCATGAAGATCCTTCACCAAATGCACAAATTGTATGACCTTCAATTTGCTTAGTAACGTCATATAAAATATCTATTTCCTTATAGGTAGATTCACCCTTGGACATTCTCTCAAGCATTCTCCACATCCAACCGCAACCTTCTCTGCAAGGTGTACATTGACCGCAACTTTCATGTTTATAAAATTTAGCTATTCTAGCCATACATTTAATTATATCTTGATCTTTATTAATAACTATAATGCCTGCTGTACCCAAACCACTTTTTACTTTTATCAAAGAATCAAAATCCATAGTAATTGTTTCACAAATATTTTTTGGTAATAAAGGCATAGAAGAACCGCCAGGTATAACTGCTTGTAAATTACCCCAACCTCCAATAACTCCACCAGCATGTTTTTCTATTAATTCTTTAAGCGGTATTCCCATTTCCTCTTCAACATTGCATGGATTATTTATATCTCCAGAAATACAAAAAATTTTTGTTCCAGTATTTTTAGGCTTGCCTAAAGAAGCAAACCATTTGGCACCTTTTTTAAGAATAGTAGGTATTACAGCAATTGTTTCGACATTGTTAACAATAGTAGGACAACCATAGAGACCAACTAGAGCTGGAAAAGGAGGTTTAAGTCTCGGTAAACCTTTTTTTCCCTCTAAACTTTCTAATAAAGCAGTTTCTTCACCACATATGTAAGCTCCAGCGCCATAATGAATATGTAGATCTAAATCCCATCCAGATCCACAAGAATTTTTTCCTAAAAAATTTTTTTCATAAGCCTCGTTAATAGCTTTTTGTAATCTTTCACCTTCTCGAAAATATTCACCTCTTATATAAATATAACAAACCTTTGCTCCAATGGCGTAACTTGAAATTAAACATCCTTCAATTAATTTTTGAGGTTCAAATCTTAGTATGTCTCTATCCTTGCAGGTGCCTGGTTCTGACTCGTCCGCATTAATGACCAAATAATGTGGTCTAGATCCAATTTCTTTTGGAGCAAAAGAAAATTTTAAACCTGTTGGAAAACCAGCTCCACCTCTGCCGCGTAATTGAGAACTTTTTATTTCATTAATAATCCAATCTTTACCTTTTTGTATAATTTCTTTTGTATTTAACCAATCACCTCTATTTATAGAAGCTTCTATATCCCAACCAAGATCGTTATAAAGATTTTTAAATATTCTATCTTCGTCCTTAAGCATTTTTTACCTCAAGTAAAGTTGTTTTACCCTTTTCTGGGGCAGAATTTTTTCTATTTTTTGCTGAACCAGGTTTTAGCAATTCATCTTTTAGTAAAGAATTTATTATTTCCTCAGCTTTAACTTCATCTAAAT
>MDSW01021681.1_pt1 | contig 16107 bp, 16 predicted proteins | sample 811171 | NCBI WGS metagenome assembly MDSW01 (sample SAMN05326641, study PRJNA326480) | marine metagenome | isolation source: seawater | place: Atlantic Ocean: North West | collected 2012
CACTAAAAAAGATTATTGATGATATTCCATCACCTTATTTGGCTGGATATCTTGATGGTTTCTTAAAATTAGGAATGATACCATTATTTGAGACTAACAGAGGCTGTCCGTTCAAATGCACTTTTTGTGCTTGGGGTTCAGCATCTAAGGACCTCGTCAGAAGGATGTCACTTGATCAAGCATTAGCAGAAATTCAATACGTCGGTCAGCGTTCTGATGCAAGAAACTGGATAATATGTGATGCAAATTTTGGAATTTTAAAAAGAGATATAGATCTAGCAAAAGCAATCCGCAAAGTAAGAGATGAAAAAGGTACTCCAGAAAAATGTCATATTTGGCTTGCAAAAAATGCAACTGAAAGAAATTTGGAGATAGGAGAAATTTTTGGGGATATGACTGTTCCGGTAATGGCAGTGCAGAGCCTTGAAGATGAGGTTTTAAAAAATATAAAACGGGATAATATTTCTCTAGATACCTATGCAGATTATCAGCAAAAGTTTCATTCCATAGGATCTCGAACTTATTCAGACCTAATAGTACCTTTACCAGGAGAAACTCTTGGAAGTCATCTCGCAGCTTTAAAAGAATTAATGTCTTTAGGTGTTGATATAATTCAAAATCATAATATGCGCTTATTAGCAGGTGCGGAAACTAATGATCCACAAACTCGAAATAAATTTAATTTTCATACTCGGTGTCGTTTGATACATGGTGATGCCGGTATTTATCAAGATGGTAATGGCACGGAATTAAGTGTCTTTGAATATGAAGAAAGCCTACGTGAAACATCCACAATGAAAGAAGATGAATTATTTTACCTGCGTAAAATTCACTTTCTTGTTGATTTTTGCTGGAATATTGAAGTCTATAAGCCCTTACTTAAAACTGCTCTGGCTTACGGGGTTAACCCAATAGATATAATAGTAAAAGTATTTGAAAGAAGTAGTAAACCAGAGTTCAAAGATAGTTCAGAATTTTGGCTCGAACTTGAAAAATATTCACAGCAAGAATGGTTTGAAAATGAAGAAGATATAAAAGCTTATTTTGAAGTAGGAAATAACTTTAATAGGTTGATAGGACAGGAGTTTGAGAAGTTAAATATTAAATTTAGTATTATTCTTTTACGTGATGTAAAAACTGTATTTGATGAGCATTTCCTCTATGTTATTGAGCACTTAAATATAATTCCTCAAGATGTGCTTAATGCAGTAGGTGACTATACATTTGCTCAATTTCCGCCTTTATCTCGCGACAACTCAAAACTTTCTGTTGATTTACCTGATAATTACTTTGATATCACTTATGAATCTCCCAAAGAAACTTTTATGAATAGCTCTACAAAAAAGTTTTGGTTTGTTGAATCAGATAAGCGAGCAGAACTTCGAGCTATTTTAAGTGATGCACAGCAAAAGACATTATCAAAGGTTTTAAATACTCAGGGCATTTCATTACGTGATTTACGGCTTGAGCTAGCCTAAGAAAAACTTACAAAAGGAGAACTACTTTGAAGTCCTGCGCTGTTATTGGAGCGGGTTTATCTGGTTTAACTTTGGCTAGAATACTTTCTAAGCATTTTGAAGTAACATTATATGAAAAGTCGAATGGTCCTGGTGGGAGAATGGCCTCAAGACAGGTCAGCCCATATTCTTTTGATCATGGTGCTCAATATTTCACTGCTAAAACTGAACCGTTTAAGCAATATGTAAATCAACTTATTAAGGTTGGTTGTATTGAAAGGTGGGATGCGCGCTTCGTAGAGATAGAGAAAAAAGAAATTAGTAATAGTTGGCAATGGAGCAATCAATATCCACACTATGTGGGAGTGCCAACAATGAATGCAATTGGAAAACACTTAGGCAATCAACTAAACATTAAACTCAATGTTAATATTCAATCCCTAAATAAAACCTCCGATAGCTGGCATCTCTATGATAATCAAGGAAACCTGGTTGGAAGTTTTGACTGGGTTATAATAGCTATACCAGCTGCTCAAGCGGTTAAATTATTACCAGCCTCGATTTCATTTTCAACAATCATCAAAACAATAAAAATGACAGGCTGTTTCTCACTTATGCTTGGTTTTCAAAAAACCTATGATATTAAGTTTGATGCGGCATTAATAAGAGGACGAGATATTAGCTGGGTTTCCGTAAACAGTTCAAAACCACAAAGAAACCAACCATTTTCTCTTTTGGTTCATTCGACTAACAGCTGGGCTGATAAAAATATAAATGAAAGAAAAAATTATATAATTGAGCATATGTGTAAAGAGGTTAACGAAACGTTAGGATTTGATGTAACAATAGCTAATCATCAAGACCTGCATACCTGGCGTTTTGCTAACGCAAAAAAAAGGTATGAGGAAAAATATCTGATTGATAAAGAAAAATGTATTGCTGTGTGTGGAGATTGGTTAATTCAAGGAAATGTAGAAGCTTCCTTTACAAGCGGCAATGAACTAGCCAATCAAATTTGGAAATCTAGTTTAATTTAATTATATTTAGACTTATTGTTTAAGGTATTTTATTTGTAGTAGTATTTTCCTCTACAAATCAAATATCTTAAGCTATTCTATTATACTATGTCTAAATCCATAACTGAAACAAAATCTTTTTCCATTATGCCTATCGGTGCCTGTGTACTTTTGCAACTTACAATGGGCATGCTTTATGGCTGGAGCGTCCTTCTTGTCCCCCTTGAGAACAGCTTAGACATATCTAGGTCAGAAGTAAGTATTGCTTATTCACTAGCCTTTATTTTTGTTACTGTTGGTTGTTTTGTTACACACCGCTTAATGCAATGGCTATCTTTACCTAAATTATCCATGGTTATCATGTCTACAGGTGCTGCCGGCATAGCTCTAGCTGGTTTTGGTGAACACCTTATTACTCTTATTTTAGGCTATGGCATACTTTTTGGTTTTGCGAGTGGAGTTTCTTATTTCCTAGCGGTATCAGCTTGTGGAATACGCTCTCCCCTACCCCATAGTGTTTCCTTAAGCATTGCAGTTGCTTCGTTCGCCCTTGGTGGAGTTATGTGGCCATCAATTTATACTGCACTTATACAATGGGTAGGCGTTTTCCCTACACTACAACTCTCTGCTTGTATTATATTACTAGCTGGAATCCTATCATATTATTTATTCCGTTCATCTAATGCAGAAGTTCCTAAGCCAGAGAGTGAAGTAGGTTTTTTTGAAGATATGCTAACCAACAAACCTCGAATTATGATTTGCTTATGGATAGGGTTTTTTCTTTTAGCTTTTGCAGCATTGATGATTATTGGACATGCAGCTGGTATGGTAAATGAATGGGCAAAAAATGATATAGCATTAGGACCAATGTTACCTAATCTTGGATATATCACAGGAGCTTTAATCGCAGGTCAGATATGCAGGTTTCTTCCAGGCAAAACAGTTACAGTTGGCATGTGCACTCTTGCAGCCATAGTTCTATTTCTTGCCTGGATAATACCAGGCGTAACTCTAGGGTTTCTGATGCTAGCACTAGTGGGGGTTTCCTTTGGTATGGCTTCTACTGCTTATCCAGCCACTATTGGAAATTATTATGGTGTAAACGAAATACCAAGAATTTATGGTCGTCAATCAATATCATATGGTATTGGTGGACTAATAGGTCCTCTTGCTGCCGCCACGATCTTTGATGGAACACTCTCATACTCACTATCCATATTAACTGCTGCGGTCATAGCTGCGGTTGCAGCTATAGTACATTTATCTCTACCAAAAATCAAAGCTACATAATAAGGAAATAATTGTGAAATCTGCTAAATTTTCTATTGGACAAGTTGTTAAACATCGAGTTTATCCATTTCGTGGTGTCATTTATGATGTAGACCCTGAATTTAATAATACCGAGGAATGGTGGCTGGCTATACCAGAAGATATTAGACCAATAAAAGACCAACCTTATTATCATTTGTTTGCTGAAAACTCTGAAACCACTTACGAGGCATATGTTTCAGAACAAAACTTACTAATTGACGAAACTGGGTTACCTATTAAACACCCCTATGTTTCACTTGTTTTTGGCGAATTAAAAAATGGTAAATACCAAGTTGTAGACTACCAAGCACATTAATAAACAACTTATCGAGTTATAAATTTATATCATTATAGGATTAATGACCTATGAGTAATTTTGAACCACGTAATTTAACTGAAGGTCTTAATGGGGTTCTTGGTTTCAAGCTTATAGATTGGCAAAAAGACTTTGCACAAATAGAAGTTAAGTTAGATGAACGTCACAAAAATCGACAAGGAGGAGTTCACGGCGGAGTCATCGTCACGTTAATAGACGCTGCAACTGGGTACTGTGGTGTTTTTGAGCCAGAAGTTAATAAGCGAAAAGGGAATGTTACAGTTTCCCTTACTACAAATTTTCTTAATCCAGTAAAGACTTCAACTATTACTTGTAACGCTAGAACAATTAAATCTGGAAAGAAACTTTATTTTGCATCAGCACAAGTAACAGACTCAGACAATAATATAATAGCTAAAGCTGAAGCTGTTTATGCCTATGTAGATAGGAATGCCCAAAGGACAAAATAAAAAATCTAATATGTCTATGTATTCCCAGAAAGGTAATGTGCATAGCTTGCTGTCTAGGCAATAATGAGATTACTTCTCTATTACTGAAAAATCTTGAGCCCCCTGCCATAGGACTATATTACCCAAGGCTTCAAGGTTTTCATAACCAGAAGTAAGAGTCATAAAATGGTTACCTGCAAGTTGTCCCATTTTTGAAGCAAAGTTTACACTACCATAAGCAATTAATATTTCTGTCTCACTTATTCCTCCAGGATATAAAATTATCTGCCCTATAGCTGGATAACTTGTATGATTCTCATAGTTTACACCATAATTTTTTTCACCCAAGGGAACCCACATTGCCTCCCCGCTCCAACGAACATGTATCAATTGACTTTTAAAGGGTAATTCTGCACGAAATGCCGCAACTGTAGCAGGTGCAGAATCTTCATACTTACCACTAAAAGAATAATTTCCTGCTTTAATTATTATTTCTGACATACTACAAAACCTTAAATATTTTTATGAAATCCATACTATAATATTTATAAGATTTGCCTAATCTAGTATTTAAATATAACAAATCAAAAATAATAAAGTTTTTAAGTTATATGTTTATGTACTTAAATTGCTACAGTTATAATATGGAATTCTTCATAAATTTTTTTGAGCATTATTTGTTAATTTTTTCCAGATGCATAATAACAAGAGTTAGTGAGCAAATAGTATGGTCATAATTCCCTTTTTAAATATTTAAATACAAATTAATTAAGGACATATACTAAAATTATTTTATTCTTTAAAAATACTGTTTAGAAATAGGTTTATAAATCATAAATTAACTTTTGAAACTTATAAATACACAATAATAATTAACTACTTACACAAAATTTTATGCTAATGACAAATATAGTAATAGCTACATTTTATCACTTCACTAAATTCACAGATCTTAAAAGTTTGTGTGAACATTTAACCCATAAGCTTGATATGTGTGGTCTTAAAGGAACGGTATTACTTGCATCAGAAGGTATTAATGGAACCCTTGCTGGTTCCCAAGAAAGTATTGACTCTGGATTAGAGGTTTTACGTAATTTACCAAACTCAAAAATGATATCTCATAGAGAGTCTAATGCAGATAGCATGCCTTTTTTTCGACTTAAGATTCGCGTAAAAAATGAAATTGTTACAATGAAAGTATCAGACATAAACCCACCTGAGCAGGCTGGTACCTATGTTTCACCAAAAGATTGGAATAAGCTAATAATTGATCCTGAAACAGTCGTTATAGATGCTCGCAATTCATTTGAGGTAGAAATGGGTACATTTCAAAGAGCCTTAAACCCCCAGACAAATACTTTTAGCGAGCTACCTAAGTGGATAGATAGAAATTTTGAAAAATTAAAAAATGCTAATATTGCAATGTTTTGCACAGGGGGTATTCGTTGTGAAAAGGCGACTTCATACCTCAAACTCAAAGGGATTAATAATGCTTTTCATCTAAAGGGTGGAATCTTGAATTATCTTGATAGTGTAGACAAAACACAAAGTCTCTGGAATGGAGAGTGTTTTGTTTTTGATTACAGAGTATCCGTAATACATAAACTCAAGGTTGGTGAACATAAGCTATGTCATGCATGCAGACACCCTGTTAGCCCTACCAAACAACTATCATCAAATTTTGTACCGGGTATATCGTGTGATTATTGTATTGACAAACAATCTAATAGACAACGAGCGCGCTATCTTTCTCGCCAACGACAAATAGAATTAGCAAAAAAAAGAGGGGAACAGCACGTTGGTAAAACTTACATGAAATAATTATTTAAATAGATATGATAATACCATTGATAACTAATCCTATTTTATATTCCTTTCGGCGTTGCCCGTATGCTATGCGAGCGCGTATGGCAATATATATAAGTGGTCAGACTTGCACATTGCGAGAAGTAGCTCTAAGAGATAAGCCAAAAGAAATGCTAAAAGCTTCTGCTAAAGGTACTGTTCCTGTTTTAGTACATCCAAATGGAGAAGTAATTGACGAAAGTTTGGATATTATGCTTTGGGCACTCAATATTTCTGACCCAGATAAATGGCTAGCCCCTATAAAAGTTAACGAAAGTGATATTAAAACTCTAATTTTAGAAAATGACGGATCTTTCAAAGATCATCTAGATAGATATAAATACGCAAATCGATATAATAATATCGACTCTAACCATCACCGAGATCAAGGACTCAAATTTATAGAGAAGCTAGATTATAAATTATTAGAATCTAAATACCTATTTGGTAACAACTTTACATTTGCTGATGCTGCAATTTCCCCATTTATAAGGCAGTTTGCTAATACAAATAGAGAATGGTTTGATAGTCTAAAATTACCGAACGTTCATACATGGTTAGGTCAGATTCTTGAATCATCTCAATTTATAAATGTAATGACTAAATATCCTGTTTGGAAATTAGGCATGGATGAACCTTCCTTTCCATCTCTAAAAGATTCTGAAATAAATTAATTGTTAATCCTGCGCCACACAAAATATTGGGGGATACATTGGCTATGCGTAATTTAATGAGAGAAATTGACGAAAGTGATGGTAAGAACAAATTCACAAAGCTTTTAGTGGAAAAGATAGAATTAGATTTCTAAACGCACTAGATAAATTGATACAGATCGTCAATCGCAACTAAGGTTAGCCCGTCCCTTTTTCACTATTCCCACTTTACGAGGCTCTAAGTTAATTAATTTAAATACTGTTGAAGAATCGTAACCATGTCCGTAGCGACTGATCAGAAGCTTGACCTCTTTTTTATCAATTTCAATTTTTCCTAAATAACTACATAATGAATTCATATCAGTAAAACTTGTATTATCTATTCCAATAATATAGTCCCATTGTCGAAGTCCTGCTAAACGAGCATCCGAACCAGACCTTACATGGTTTATGCGCATGTAATTACTCGGATTAATTAGCTCATTATCTCGATAATCAAATTCAGTAATAATAGCCCCAGAAAAATGAACACTTTGTTTTTTTAATGGACTTTTTCGTGGAATAAGTGAAATGTCGATGAGTATTTCTGAACCATTTCTATTAACTTTTAAAGCTGTGTTTTCATTCATACCACGAAGTGCATGTAATAACCCCCCTTCGTTTGATACTGCTTCTAAGAATCCGTTATTAACAACAGCAATAACTTCATCACCAAATTTTAGGGGCCATATCACAGGTAAATTCTGATAAACGTATGCTACTATCAAGCCTGCATCGTAGTTTGGTCTGGGTGAAAATGAAACTGGTATATAGGGTGCTGATGGATTAACACTAGACTCAAAATTTCTAATAATACGACAAACGTGAACCATAGGGATTGCAAAACTTACCCCTTCAGAAACAGACTTTGAATATGATGCTGTATTAACACCAACAACTTTACCACTTCTTAACTCAATTAATGGTCCACCAGAATTTCCACTATTTATCGCAGCATCTGTCTGTATCCATGAATAACCTGAATCCTCTCTTATACTAGAGACAATCCCCCTAGTACCTGAAAATGATAAAGAAAATGGGTGACCAAATGCTCCAACCTCATCGCCTACTATTGGATTTTTGTTACAACTTAGCCTAGCTTTCTGTGCCGTAGGGGGAATACTTGAAGGTGGAACTTTTATGATTGCAATATCTAAAACTTGATCGACATATTCTACAGACCCGTCTATATATTCTTGATTATCAAACATAACCTGTAGTGATCTTGGAAAGATTCCAGATACATGACGATTAGTTAGAATTAGACCTTGTGTTTGATCGATTAAAAACCCTGCACCAGTTCTAGTACCTCGTGAATCAGGATATACTGGATATTCAACTGATGACTTTACTTTAACAGTATAACTGCGCGCATCACGAAAAACCTGCTCAGATGCTAGGCTAGACTCACTCAAGGCAAGCAGAGCGAAGCACATTAAAAAGAGCGAAATGACAAGACGTTTTAGCATATGCAAATACCTTGTACCAATACTGATGTTAAAGCAAGGATAAGGCAGTTTTAACCCATGAATGTTTCGCTTTCAGCTCGGCGTATTGGAGAAAAAAATTCCTATAGAGCATTTAAACATAATTAAAATATAACACCCTATAAGCGATATATTATTTATCGACCACCAATCCATCTTTTAAGGCTATTGCCTCAATTTCTATTTCCAGCTCAGGTAATGCAAGTGCACTAACCTCAACAATAGTGTCTGCAGGGTATGGATAGGTAAAGTATTTCTTGCGTAAATCAATAATTTTAGAAAAATTTGAGATATTTGTTAAGTAAATGTTTACCTTTATTATTTTAGATAAATCTGATCCTGCTGCATTTAGTACCCATTCTAAATTTTTCAATGTACAATCTGCCTGCTTATCAAAATCCCCTACTCCTACTACCTCGCCCTCTCTACTCAATGCTGCTTGCCCAGACACAAAAATCAAATCTCCTACTTGGTATGCCTGCGAAATGTTAAATGGAGCATACGTATCTGGTTCTGTTTTTATTCTGACTGCTTTTGAAGGCATTTTATTCTCCAGTATTTAAATACTTTTTTTAGGTTATAAATAAGGTCAAACATCTTTACAAAAAATTAAAGACTGGTTGTTAGATGGCATTTTAACTCTCTCTATGAATTTCAAATTATTTTTCTTAGCTTCAGCGCAGATACTTTCCATATCTCGAACACCCCATTTTTCATTTTCTGCACGCAAAGACAGATCAAAACGTTCGTTCGAAGGTGAGGTATGTTTACCTGAAACTTTATAAGGTCCATAAAGATATAATGTTCCCCCTTTCGGCAATAATACTCCAGCATTCTTCATTAATCCTTCGGTTACATTCCATGGCGTTATATGCACAACATTTATACAAATAATTACGTTAGCAAACTTTACCGGAAGAGGAATATTAGAGACATCAATAAGCAAGGGGGGGTATATATTTAACTTATCGGGCAACTCATAATCAATCCATGCTCTAATGCTATCAAGGTTGACAGGGTCATTATCACTCAGTTGCCAATCTAGGTTTGAAAAAATATTAGCAAAGAAAGTACCGTGCTCCCCTGACCCACTACCAATTTCTAGAACAACTCCTGTTTCAGGAAGATATTCCTTAAGCACTTCAGCTATAGCATTACGGTTACGAAGGGTTGCGGGAAAATGAAGCGCTTTATCAAAGGGATTATTCATTCAACCATACTTCTCATTCTTTTAGAAAATTTGGTGAAATACTTCTATAAATTAATTTAATCAATTTTACGTAAACCATTAAAGGTCAACTTTAAAAGTAATTAAGATTTCAAAATTGTTGGTAATATCCATGTTTAAACGTATTTTTATTCAACAGATAAACATTGCCAGGATAATAAATATTAATGTGTATCTGTTTTTTATAAAAGGTTAAAGATTAGGATGCTGACACAGATTTAAAATTTCACCTCAATTAGAAATTAAATATTTTAATAAATATATAAATAAAGGAAATTATTTTGCCTATATTGATTACTTTTTTAACAGTTTTTATTGCTATGACGTTTACATTGAAAGCATTTGGAAATGATTTAAAAAGTTCTATCAAACTCAAGGGTCTTGGTTATCCAGTAATATCAGAAAACTGGATGATTTCTGCAGCAAATCCATATGCAGCAAATGCAGGAGCTGAAATACTTGCAAAAGGTGGAACAGCATCAGATGCAATGATTGCAACGCAAACTGTTCTGGGGTTAGTTGAACCCCAAAGTTCTGGATTAGGTGGGGGAGCCTTTCTTATATGGTATGATGCTGCCAGTAAAAAAATTATCACTTTGGATGGTCGGGAAACCGCATCTCGCCATGCAACTCCTAAATTATTTCAAAATCAAGCTGGACAACCTATAAAATTTTATGATGCAGTTGTTGGAGGTAAGTCTGTTGGGGTGCCGGGCATTCCAGCACTAATGTTAGAAGCCCATAAACGCTGGGGTAAGCTTGAATGGGCCAAGCTCTTTGATAAAGGAATCGAGCTATCAGAATCAGGATTTATTGTATCACCAAGGCTATCAATGCTTGTTGATCGTGATAAAGAATATCTGTTGAGATCATATTCTACTGCAAATTATTTTTATCCCAATGGAAAGAATATCGAATCAGGTCAAATATTAAAAAATCTCAATTATGCTAAGACATTGAGGTCTATTGCATCAGATAAAGGTAAATCTTTTTATCATGGTGATATTGCAAATGACATTGTTAGGACTGTTCAGTCTTTCACGGATAATCCTGGGCTTTTAGATCAGCTTGACCTTTCTAGTTATCAAGTTAAAGAAAGACCAGCAGTATGTATCAATTATCGTAGTTATAATGTTTGTGGTATGGGACCTCCATCATCGGGTGGCATAACTGTTGGACAAATTTTAGGAATTCTTGAACCTTATAACCTCTCTAAATTAGGACCAAAATCAGCAAATGCATGGCATTTAATCGGTGAGGCTTCACGCCTAGCTTTTGCTGATCGTGATAGGTACATTGCTGACAGCGATTATGAAGTTATTCCAACTAACGGTTTATTAGATAACTACTACCTTGGAATTCGCTCCTCACTAATAAATAAGGAACAAGCTCTTGAAGAAATTTTACCAGGTAAGCCACCCTTTGATACTACCTTATTACTAGAAGATGATGAGAGTATAGAAATGCCATCGACTTCTCATATTTCTATTGTTGATCAATATGGGAATGCACTCTCTATGACCACAACAATTGAGAACTCTTTTGGATCAAAATTGATGACAAAAGGAGGTTTCCTTCTCAATAATGAGCTTACCGACTTTTCTTTTCAATCACATAAAAATGGTATTCCAATAGCTAACAGAATAGAAGCAGGAAAACGCCCTCGATCTTCAATGGCACCAACTATTCTGCTTAAGAACAGCAAACCACATTTAATAATTGGCTCTCCTGGTGGCAGTAGAATTATTGGCTATGTTGTTCAAGCCATAATAGCGTATGTTGATTGGGGTATGAATGTTCAACAGGCTGTATCTATGCCTCATATAATAAATAGATATGGAACTTTTGACCTTGAAAAAGGAACAAATGCAGAAATATTTTCTAATGAACTCTCAGCAAAGGGCTTTAAGATAAATTTACGAACTTTAAACTCTGGACTTCATGCAATAGCCATTACTGATATCAACCTTGAAGGAGGCGCAGATCCTCGTCGTGAAGGTATTGTTATTGGCAAATAATATCAAAATTTTATGGGTCTTCTATTTTTATCAAAAAAATTTTTGAGAATTAGTCATGTTTCTTATAAAATATTTTGATTCTCTTTTAGCCATTTATTCCAAAAATTATCTCATAATATCAAGTATTTGATAATCAATTTATAAATAGTTGAATTAGAATAATGTGAATTCGGCTAAAGCTCGAATTTTAAAATAAAGTTATTTCAATGGTGCGATGTGCTATCCTTATATGCATATATACATCAAAACTTAAAAGATTAAGACAATCTAATAAAAACACTGATATTTAGTTATAGAATTACTTTAACCCTAAAACTTGGAGAATTAATGATGCTTTTTACTTTAGCGTGGACACACAGTCCCCAAGCTCGAAACGCGACAATTAAGAAATTTATGGCAACCGGTGGTATGCCTCCTGAAGGTATTCAAATGCTTTCCCGATATCACAATATTGATGGTACAGGTGGCTTTGCTATCTGTGAAACAGATAATTCTGCAGCACTTGCTAGTTGGGCACTAGATTGGAATGGGTTAATAGATATTAAAGTTACAGCTATTGTTGATGATGAAACAATTGGTGGGGTTTTAGGACAAAGAGCTGAGGCTGGAGATTTCAACTAAAAATAATGAATATATGATTGGGGGACAAAGTTAGAGTAAAGGAGTAACTTTATTCCCCAATCCAAGCTTCCATTAACCTTCTACCATTTATACAAAATAACAAAACTTTGTGATTAAGGAGATATACTCACCACATTTATTATTTTCTTAGCAACAATCCCATTAATATCTATCTGTAAGTTTAGTTTTCTGTCCCACTATGGATTTGTTCTTGTAGATAATTTTTCAACCCTGCTTGTTCGATAAGGTTTTGCTGTGATTCTATCCAATCAATATGCTCTTCAGTATCGTCTAGGATGTTGCTAAGGATTTCTCTTGAAACATAATCCTGGCTCTTCTCACAAATAGTAATAGCTGATTTTAGACAACCTTGGTTAGCTTCCTCAGACTCTCGGTCACTCTGTAAAATTTCAGTAACATCCTCTCCAATTTTTAACTTACCAAGGTCTTGGAGGTTCGGTAATGCATCAAGCATTAAAATACGCTCGATAAGTTTATCAGCATGCCGCATCTCACCAATAGACTCTTCGTATACCTTGTCGGCAAAACGTTGATAACCCCAGTCTTTTGCCATACGGGCATGAAGAAAATACTGATTTATTGCTGTTAACTCATTCTTTAATATTAAGTTTAACTGCTCAATGACTGTACTGTCACCTTTCATTGTTTAACCCCCAATATTTATTACTACTTCAAAAAAGATTATAGGCATTAAAATCTAATTATTATTATTTTATTATACACTAAAACATAAAAAAATGCTTGCTCTTAGCACTTCGCTAATGATAATCATTCGCATTCACAAGGGGTAAGAGTGATAAATTGTTTGTCTGTAACTGTAATGGAATCACCGAAAAACAAGTTAAAGAAGCTGCACAAAATGGCGCTCAAAATTGGCGTGAAGTGCACACTTTTAACGGTTATTCACCCTGCTGTGAAAAGTGCGAACATGACATGACTGAAGCTTTATGCCGCTTTAAAGAAGACAATAAGGAAATTATAAAAACATTACCTATTCATCAGGCTTCATAGAATGTTCTTATAGCTTTCAATAAAACCACATTCCATTGTATCTATATTTAAGTTAATGACAAAACCTTCAAAAACATCAAAGAAAAAATAATTTTAGAAACAGAATAAAAATGTCTTAAGTAACTTATAGCAATATTTAGTATATAAGTTTTAATGCAATTACTTTTATAAAACATTTCATTCAGTTGTTTCTTTGAAAACTACAAGAAGTAGTTGTGTCTAAAAATATTTATATTTTTTTGAATTCATTTAAAAAGTAATTCATAAGTCTGCAGGTAATGTAGTTTTCCATATTTATTAACTATTATTTTATGTGTAGTTTTTAAATGAATAATTCTATTTAAAAAACCTTGTAGTAATTCACTTTAGTACACATATCAATTGGATAACATTAATAATCGAAAGGAGGTGGTCCAATGTCTCATTGTCTCAAAGTATGGTCCTTGAATTCAAGGATTTGGATCGTCACCTCTAACGAGGCTAGCTTCGACTGATGTGGCACAATGATGGTCTTCAAGACCAACTCTGACAGTGGAAGGGTCACTTTAATTAGGTGACCCTTCTTTTTTTTAAGCCCTTTTAGAGTAATAAAATAATTAAAATATATATAAAAGACTTACGTATTTTATTATTTTCTCTAAAGACTAACTGAGTAGGAGAGACTCATATGATTGGGTATGCAACACTAGGAACAAACAATCTTGAGCAAGCAAGATCCTTTTATGACAATTTATTTAATATAATAGGAGCTAAAAGGTCTGGGGAATCAGATAGACATACACTTTGGCAAGCACCATCAGGAGGTCCAAAACTTGGTGTCTATATTCCATTTGATGGACATCCGGCAACAGCAGGTAACGGATCAATGGTAGGCATTCATGTTGAAACTAAAGAAATGGTAGATGCACTACATGCTAAAGCTTTAGAACTAGGTGCCACAGATGAAGGTAATGGACTCCGTGTCGATGGAAAATATTATATGGGGTATTTCAGAGATTTGGATGGAAACAAACTAAACTTTTTTACTGTAGTATAGTTTTAGTTAAAACCATATTTGAAAAATATGAACCCTAGGTCTAACAACGAAAGAATATATATGGTCTTAAAGGGTCAACTCAATGTTACGTATTTTTATGTCACTAATTTTTTTAATACTACTTTTCCATCAATCAGTATTTGCAGATACTAATAAATCTATAGCAGAACATTATTTTCCTGCACCTCAGAAAGTAGGTGAAGCAATGCTCACGTACCTTTTCTGGGATGTTTATCATGCGGAGCTATACGCCTCAACAGAAGGCTGGAATCCTGATAAACCTTTCGCTTTGTCAATAAATTATCTTCGTGACATTAAGGGTATTGATATAGCTGATAAGTCAATTTCTGAAATAAAAGATCAAGGATTTAATAACAAACAATTACTAGCCATTTGGCAGGAACAGTTAAGAGAGATTATTCCTGACGTATATAAAGGAACACGCTTAACTGGAGTTCGAGACAATGACAGGAATACTGTCTTCTATCATAATGGAAAAAAAATAGGCGAGATTAGAAACCCTCAATTTACCCTCCTTTTTTTCAACATTTGGCTTGGGGAAAAAACTTCTGAGCCAAGTTTACGTAAATCGTTATTAGGAAATTCCTAGTTCAATAGAATTTACCTAATTACAGAGCTTAAGTATTAATTTTTTATACTTGTAACGAATTATAAATATTAAACTGTTAAAGTAGAAATAGCCTATTCAAGCTCTTCGCCCCACGGTAAAACTTGATGCCCATGAGTTAAAGTGGCACCTAAATTCTTAGTAATTTTTAATTTATAAAGTGGATCAGCTGATGAAATACCAAACTTCACTGTACCTGACCCCTTAATATGACTCTTGATTTGCGGTTTGGTATCCATCTTTACAATAACTTTTTTAACACCATCTACTTCTTTGGAATCAGGGGTCATTTTAAGAAATAACCTGGGGAACATATCTTCGATTTCGAATTCCCCTTCCCTTATTTCCATAGAAATACTTATAACTTCTTTTTCTAAACGTTTAGTAATGCCTATAGTTTTATTATGATCCTCTATAAGGTTTATCTCAGCCATCTTCATATTATAACCCCAGATTTCTCTAGTTCCAGTTGTTGCCTGATCAGTACTATTGAACGCAAAAGGCCAAAAACCCCCAGTTACTGAACCATAACGAACCTTAGCTATAACAGCTGCATCATAATAAAGTCGTTCAGGCACTTTACAGTCAAATCTCATTACAGCTACTTGTATACGGTTAGAAATCAACTCAAGAGGTTGGGGAATAAAGGGCTGAAGAGTATCCTCATTAACTTCACAGTGTATAGCAAGAGTAGAAAAGTCGTGCTCCCACGGAGGAAGTGGATAAGGTAAAAAATCTTGAGATGAACTAAACATATTGATTATTTCCTTTTCATAGTTTTAGGAAAAACAATATTTTTATACTTACAAAATTTTACTCATACATTGTGTAGGATGTCTAGATATGGTTTGCATAAAAACATAGTTGATATATGTAACAAATAAATACAGCCTACCATGTAATTATTTTAGCTTTATAAGTTGGTACATAAGTCTATTTCGTTAACAGCTAATATTAGTGAGAAGCGCTTA
>MDSW01193542.1_pt1 | contig 16106 bp, 15 predicted proteins | sample 811171 | NCBI WGS metagenome assembly MDSW01 (sample SAMN05326641, study PRJNA326480) | marine metagenome | isolation source: seawater | place: Atlantic Ocean: North West | collected 2012
CGATCCATCTCAGGGTCGTTCCATACAAAGCGACGTCGGGGTGGAGTTCATAGGCGTCAGAAGCGGAGTTGAAAGGCGTCGAGGTCGGGGATTGAAAGCGAGGGGTGGGCTCAGAGAAACGCCGGGCAAAGTCCTTAACGAATGACGTTCACCACGCGAACGGGGTCGTATGGGAACCAGTGTATAGAACGCACCTCACGTCCGGGACCTCGAGGTGCGGCATCGCGAGGTCGCGCTTCGCGCCGAGCGCCATGGATGCGAACAGGGACACGCCCGCGGCGTTGACGTTCTGCATCGCCGCGCCGTAGGACGACGTCGACGGCGCGGGCGGGTCTTCGGGCGTCGTCGTCGTCGTCGTCGTCGTCGCGGCGTCGTCGTCCTCGGAGGACGCGCGGCGGACGCGAGACATCGCGCGTCCTCCTCCTCCTCCTCCGCGACGCGACGACGACGACGACGACGACGACGACGCGCGCGCGGACGGACGGGTCGACGCCGGGACGGACGACGCGAGCATGCGAGCGTCCGCGTCGCGCTCCCCCGCGCGCGCGATGACGGACGAGACGACGAGAGGAGACGCGCGAGGAAGACGCGGCCGGCGCGGCGCGCGACGTCGTGTGAGCGAGGCGCGAGGCGCGAGCCCGCCAGCAGAGGCTGTGATGAGTAGTTTTTCCGTGTAGTACGTTTTCGGGCGCGTGAGAATCGTATGCGAACGCAGTCTCGGACGGCCCTCGTTCAACGGAATGGTCGGTCGCGCGGAATCCCGGGGCTGACGGCTCTCGTCAGACGGCTCTGATAACACGCCTGATCCTAAGACCGGCTTTCAGGCGGCGCGTGACGTCGACCGCGGCCACTTCCGCGCGCACGCACGCACGGTCACTCGGGGCCTCTTCGCCACCGCGGACGCTCAAACACCCTTCCAGGTGCGCGCGCGCGCCCACCCTCGCGTCCGCGCGCGCGCGCGACGCGCCCGCGCGCGTCCGCGCGCGGAATCGCGCGCGTCCTCGAGACGACCGTCACGATTCGAGCTCCGAAACGTCATCATCGTCGCGCCGTCGCGCGCCGAACGTCGCCGTCGCCGCGTCACCCGCGCGCCCGCGCCAACGTCCTGACGCGCTCGCTCTGCCCCCCTCCCCGCACCCCGCGTCGTCGCGCTCGAACGCTCAAACCGCAGGCAACATGCAGCAGGCTCTCGCCGCGCACGCGGCGCCCGCCGCCGCGCGCTTCAACGTCGCCTCCAAGGCGCCCCAAAAGGCCGCGAGGCGCGCGACCGCCGCGAGACGCACTACAACGCTCACGCGCGCGGAGGCCATCGCCGAACCCCCCGCGGTCGCCGCGGCGGACGCCAACCTCAAGGCGCGCAACGACGTCCGCAACGTCGCCATCATCGCGCACGTCGACCACGGGAAGACCACGCTCGTGGACTCGATGCTCGCGCAGTCCAAGGTGTTCAGAGACAACGAAAAGATCGAGACTCGCGTCATGGACTCCAACGACCTCGAGCGCGAGCGCGGGATCACCATCCTCTCCAAGAACACCGCGGTGACGTACAAGGGCACGAAGGTGAACATCATCGACACCCCAGGTCACGCGGACTTTGGCGGCGAGGTGGAGCGCGTCCTGAACATGGTGGACGGCGTCCTTCTCCTCGTCGACGCGCAAGGTGCGTTCTATACACTGGTCCCCATACGACCGCGTTCGCGTGGTGAACGCCATTCCTTAAGGACTTTGCCCGGCGTCTCTCTCCGCCCACACCTCGCTTTCAATCCCCGCCATCGGCGCCTTTCAACGCCAACTGACGCCTTTCAACTCCACCCCGACGTTCGCTTGTATAGAGGGGCCGATGCCGCAGACGCGATTCGTCCTCAAGAAGGCGCTCGCGCTGAACAAGAAGGTGTGCGTCGTCGTCAACAAGATCGATCGCGATGGCGCGCGCCCGGACTGGGTCGTGGACACGACGTTCGACCTGTTCTGCTCGCTCGGCGCGTGCGACGAGCAGTGCGAGTTTCCCATCGTCTACGCGTCCGGGTTTCAGGGCATCGCCGGCCCGGAGCCGGATCAGATGTCTGAGACGCTCGAGCCGCTGTTCGACATGATCATCGATAACGTCCCCGCGCCGGTCGTGGACGTCGACGCGCCGCTGCAGATGCTCGTGACGAACCTGGACTACGACGAGTTCAAGGGGCGCATCGCGCTCGGCCGCGTCAACGCCGGCACCATCAGCAACAAGCAAAACATCTCCCTGGGCATCCCGGACGCTCCGCACAGGAACGGGAAGATCGGCGAGGTGTTCATCTACGAAAACTTCCAAAAGCAGATCGTGGACAGCGTTGGCGCGGGCGACATCTGCGCGGTGGCGGGTTTGCCCGACGTGATGATCGGCGAGACGATCATGGCGGGCGGCGCCGAGGCGCTTCCTACGATCACCGTCGAGGAACCCACGGTGCGGATGACGTTCAGCGTGAACACGTCGCCTTTCGCGGGCAAGGAGGGCAAGTTCGTGACGTCGAGGAACATCAAGGACAGGCTCGACCGCGAGCTCGAGAGGAACCTCGCGCTGAAGGTTGAGCCCGGAGACACCGCGGACACCTTCATCGTCTGCGGTCGCGGCGCGCTTCACATCACGATTCTCATCGAAAACATGCGCCGCGAGGGGTTCGAGTTTTGCATCGGCCCGCCGCAGGTGATCATGAAGGAGGACGAGAAGGGCGCGAAGCTCGAGCCGTTCGAGGAGGCGTCGATCGAGGTTGGCGAGGATTACAACGGCGCGTGCGTCGAGCTGATGAGCAACCGCAAGGGCGAGATGCTCGACCTCTTCACGAACGACAAGGGCATCACGACGATGAAGTACAAGATCCCGACGCGCGGCCTCCTCGGCCTGCGCAACGCGATCCTCACCGCGACGCGCGGCACCGCGGTGTTGAACACTATCTTCGACGGATACTTCCCGTACTGCGGCGACATCGCGATGCGCGAAAACGGCTCGCTCGTCGCGTTCGAGACTGGGCAGGCGACGTCGTACGCGCTCTTCTCGTCCCAGGAGCGCGGGATCATGTTCATCAAGCCCGGCCTCGACGTGTACGAAGGCCAGGTCGTGGGGATTCACCAGAGGAACGGAGATCTCAAGGTGAACGTCGCGAAGCGGAAGGCGGCGACGAACGTGCGGTCGAACAAGGACGCGACGGTGGTTTTGAACGAGCCCAAGTCGCTGTCTCTGGACGACTGCGTCGAGTACATCGCGAACGACGAGCTCGTGGAGGTGACGCCGCTCAACGTGCGGATCTTGAAGAACCCGAAGATGGGCAAGGGCGCGAACAAGAAGTAAGGTTAAGGGGAGACTTCTGGCGTTCGGTTGGAGATGGAGGGTGTTTATCATACTTAGCGGACATTGATTCTTTTGGCCTCACGCTGCGAGGCGCCACGCTGTACATAGCGGTATTGTAACGCACGCGACTATAAAGACTTAAAACAAATCTAGCGCAGCAGCTCGCGTCACGAACCATCGCTCGTCTTCGGCTGGCCGGGGATGTCCCGCAGCAGCGCGTCGAACTCGTCCTCGTCGCCCTCGCCGCCACCGCCGGTCGCGCCTTCGCCGCCGCCGCCGTCGCCGCCGCCGCCGCCGCCGCCGCCGCCGCCCGCGAACATCTCGCCGACGCCGTCGCCCCACAGCCGCTGGTGTGCCTCGATCGCCGCGTTCACCGCGGCGTCGACGTCGATCGACGCGTCCGGGGTAGGACACAGCGCGACGTTCGCGGGAAGCGCGCTCTCGTCGACGCCAGGGAATCCGAGCGCCTGGCGGTAATGGCAGCCCCAAACGAGCCGCGGCCTCGGCGTCGACGCCGCCGCCGCCGCCGCCGCCTCCGCGCCCGCGTCGCGCGTCTCCCCGGCGACGTCCACGAGGAGCTCGAGCGCGCCGCGAAGGTCTCTCGCCGCGCTTCCCTCGTCGCCGTCGTCCGACGGTGTATTTTCCGACAGCGTCGACGCGAACAACGCGTACTTCCCTCGCGCGCACATCCCGCTCGCGCTGCCGAGCTGCAACACGCGCACCGCGGACGCCGCGGGCGCGGAGTCCACGGTCCCGGGAGGGAAGACGATCAGCGCTTGGTGCGCGTCCGCGACGACCGGCGCGTCGACGATCCAGACGCCGCGCGACGCCCACGCCTTAGATCTCGAATTCGATTCGTCCGCCGCCGCCTCCGGCCACGCCGCTTCGGACGCGACGAACGCCTTGCACCTCAGCCGCTGCCCGCCCGCGGTGACGACGCCGGTGACGACGCGTGTCTCCCCGTCGTCACGATCGACGCCCATCACGACGCGCTTCACCGGCGCGCGGAGCACGTACGTAGCGCCGGCGACGGCGGCGACGCGGCAAAACGCCTGAGGGTCGTTTCCGATACGACGCGACGTCGGGGAGGCGTTCGTTGAAAGGCGCGTCAGAAGCGGAGTTGAAAGGCGTCGAGGTGTGTCGACCGTTGAAACCGAGGGAGGGTCCCTGGGCGGAGAGAAACGCGCGCGGGAGGGACCCAAACGTCCTCAAGGAATCGCGCGCACCGCGCGAACGCGGTCGTACGGGGACCGGCGTGAGGAACAGAACAGAACGCGCCTGACTGAACTCCCCCACGCCGTAATTCGGCGTCAGCAGCGCGCCCGCCGCCGGCCCGAACCGCCCCAACGACGCGAGGTACCGCGTCAGGCGCGCGAACCCTTCCCTCGCGGTCGCGTCGCGCGCGTCGCACAGCGCGAGCGCGTACGCGACGAACGCGGTCAGCTTCGGCGACAGTCGATGCCGCGCGCCCGCGAGGCACGCCTCGAACGACTCGCCGTCGCCATCGCCGTCGTACAACGCGGACGCGGCGCCGCCCTCGGCACCCCCACCATCGCCCACGTCGGCACCCCCCCCGCCGCCGCCAGCCCCCCACTCGCTCCCCGGCGCGCCCATCGCGACGTTGACGTCGTCCGGGTCCCCGGTCCCGACCTCGACGCCGCCGCCGACCGCCGCGGTCCACGTCGCCTTGAGCAAACGCATCAACGCGCGCTTATCTCCGGGCGGCAACCCTCGGTCGCGGAACACCTCCGCCCTGGACGCCGGGACGTCCCTCAGCGCGCCGTCCCACCACACCTTCGTTCGCTCCAACGCCTTGAACTCGCAGTAGTTGTGCGCGCCGGAGGCGACGAGCGCGTCGACGACGCCGTCGGCGCAGTACACGAGCTTGGGCGCGGCGAGATCGAGCGCGTAGGGGCGACGCGTCCCGCCCAGCGCGGCGAGCAGCGCGTCGTCGTCCGCGCTCAGGTCGAGCGCGGAGAATCCGCGGTACGTCGACGATGCGACAGGCGCGCCGCGCGCGGGGAGCGGGAGCGTCGGCGTCGGCGTCGAAGGCGGCGTCTCCTCGCCGTGGTTCTCGCGCGGGGCGTCCGAAGCCACCTTCTCGGCGTCGTCGCTCGCGGGAGGATCTCGCGGGAGGCGCCATCCCGAGCCGTGCGGCGCCGCGTCCGCGAGGACGCCCCACGCGCCGCCGTACGCGTCGGACGCGTCGAGGTGGAGCACGCTCTTTCCCGCCTTCGCCGCGGCGCTGCGAAGGGGGAGAGGGAGAGAGAGAGGGAGGGAGGGAGGGAGGGCGTCGGTCGGATGGATCGACGTCCGCGTCGACGACGGGAGGACCGGGTGCCGAGGCGCGAGGACGACGAGAGGACTGCTGTCGGATCGATCGATCTGTCCATCGCGCGCACCCCGCGAGCATCGCCTCCGCGAGACCGGTACCGACGCATATGAGGTCCCAGCACTCGGGGTGCGGGTCGCCCGTGAGACGCGGCTCCGGGTCCGTCATGACCGCCCCGCCGCGGCGCGCGGACGCGAGTGGAACGAGGCGTCGATCTAGATCTAGGATTAATAAGTTTAGTGGCTAACAACTCACGTCACGTCGTCCTCCTCCTCTACCGTGCCTTCCCTCTTCTACGCCCAGTCGGGGATCCCGTTGCGCGCTAAGAACTTCAAGTTCTTCGCGAACTCCTTGTGCGTCGCGAGCTCGCTGCTCGGCCGCGACGACGTCACCGCGGCGACGGCGTCGTCCACGGTCTCGACGCGCTTCTCCACGACGAGGAACGCGGCGATCAGAAACGCGGCCGCGTCCTCGCCCTCCTCCTCGCTCACGACCGCGACGTTCCCCCGCGCGCCGCCGCCGCCCTCGATCGCTTCTCTCATGAAATCGCACGCCGCGCGCAGGTGCGTCACGAGCGCGCCGTTCTCCGCGCGCTCGTAGACTTGATGACGGCGCGTCGGCGACGCGCGACGCAGAGCGCCGAACGAGAGGAGATGCGTGACGCCCTTGTCCAGGAGCCCAACCTTCGGTTCGTCGAGCGCCGCCTCCGACGCGAGCCACAGTCCGGGGTGGGATTTGATCTCCACGCTGATCTCCGCGCCGGGGATCTCCTCGAGGTCCGGCGGCGCGTCGCCGTCCAGCTCCTCGAGCCGCACCATGGCGACGCGCGGCGCGCGAGGGGAGTGATGAGCCATTCATCGGCCGTCGACTCGCGATGAAAGTTTCGGCTCTCTCAAACGTCAAATTCACCCGCGCCGTCTCGCCGCGGCGCGCGCCCTCGCCGCGGCCGCGACGAGCATGGCGCCGCCGGACGTCACCGAGGTGGAGCCGCGCCTGTTCATCGGCGCCGAGGACGCGGTCGAGGCCGCGGTCGCGGACGCCGCGCTCGGCGTGACGCATCTCGTCAGCTTCGGATATCCGCCCCCGAGCTTCCCGTGGGACGACGACGACGCCGACGCCGACGCCGACGCGGTCGTGCGGACGCTCAAGGTGGAGCTCGAGGACGACGACGACGGCGACCTGCTGTCGCAGCTCCCGGACGTCCTCGCGTTCATCTCCGACGGCCTGCGCGGCGGCGGCGCCGTCCTCGTGCACTGCCACGCCGGCGTGTCCAGAAGCGCGGCCGCGCTCGTCGCGCACCTCATGCGCGCGCGCGATCTCGACCCGGACGCCGCGCTCGCGCTCCTGCGCGCGAAGCACGCGCGCGCGTCGCCCAACGACGGCTTCATCGCGCAGCTCGAGCTGTGGAACGCGATGGACCGAAAGCTCAGCGCGTCGAGCGAGGCGTATCGGCTGTACTCGCTCGCGAAGACGGCGCGTCGGCGAGAGCACGACGGCTACGTCGCCGCCACCGACGTCCGCCCGGATCCGGGCGCGGCCGCGGAGGGACCGCCGGGCGTCGCCGCGGCGCCGTTCAGCGGCGTCGCGGCGACGACGCTGGTCGGCCCGAAGGACGGCGGCGGCGCGGAGGCGGGGGCGATGATCCGATGCCGGCGGTGTCGGCGGCTGTTGGCGCGAGGGACCAACCGAACGCCGCACGCGCCGGGGGAGGGCGTCGACGCGTTCAGCTGGCGGAAGCGGCGGCGCGGCGGCGGTGGGGGGGGGGGAGCGGGGATGTTGGGGGCGAGCGCGAGCGCGAGCGCGGCGCCGTCGCCGTCGTGCCAAAACATCTTCCTCGAGCCGTTGGCGTGGATGCGCGGCGTCGAGGACGCGAGCGTTGTGGAGAAGAAGCTGTGTTGCCCGAAGTGCGAGACGAAGGTCGGGCACTTCAACTGGTCCGGGTCGCGGTGCTCCTGCGGCGCGTGGGTCACGCCGTCGTTCTACGTGCAGTCCGGGAAGGTGGACGTCATGCCGTACGCTACCTAGCTAGCTAGACGCGCCAGCTTCGTAGGTAGACGATAGAAGACGGACGGACGCCGCGAAAGTGTCATGGCGCTTTAGACGCGTCGCGCGTAGTATAGCAAGTCGTTACGACGCCCGAGGGGAGCGCCGCCGCCGCCGACGACGACGTATTTCGCGTCCGTCCGTCTCGCTCCGCTCCGCCCCGCCTACATCTCGAACGCCCTCGACCCCGCGGCTCTCGTCCCCGCCCTCGTGCTCCCAAGGTCCATCCCGCTCATCTGACTCGAGATGGTGTTGATCAAGTCCAAATCTCGCGAGCTCGCGACGACGCCCTTCGGAAGATAATCCTTCAGACGCGCGGCGTGGTCGCGCAGCAGCCGCTGGCGTTCCTCCTCCACCATCGCCGCCTCCGCCGCCTCCGCGCTCTCTCTGCCTCGCTGCTCCTCGAGCTCTCTCTCGATCTGCAGCTCGTACATCGCCTTCTTCACCGCCGCGAGGCGTTCAACCTCGCGCTTGTGCTCTTGCATCTTCATTCGGCGCTTCGTCGCGTGCATCTGTTCCACGCGATCCTCCTCCGCGAACTTCTCGAACATCTTCCTTCGGAACATCTCCTCCTCCGCCGCCTCCTCCTCGCGCATGCGCCGCTTGATCGCGAGCTGCTCCTCGTTCGCTCGCATCATCTCCCGCTTCGCCGCCTCCGCCGATTCAGCCTTGGCCGCCATCGCGGCGCGGTGCTTCTCCTCTTGCTCCTCGAAGTACAGACGGTTGATGAGCTCCTCCATCTCGTCGCGCTTGCGGTCGTTCTCCTCCTTGTCCGCGCTGAGCTTGGCGAGGACGCGGTCCGCCTCCTCGCGCTTCCCCGCCTTGAGCGCCTCCGCTTCTTCTTGCCTTTTGATGATCTCGGCGGCGAACGCGGCGATCTTTTCCTCCTCCGCGCGCAGCCGCTCGCGCTCCTTCTCGCGCAGGTCTTCGCGCATCGCGAGAAACTCGGTGATGAACGCCCTGGTGTCCACCACCTTCTGCTGCTTCCGCCTCGCCTCCGCCTCGTCCTCCGCGCGAATCTTCGCGGCGACCGCGTCCACGGCGTCGCGCTCGGCCAAAAACGCCTCTCTCGCCTCCTCCTGCATCGCCACCTTCTCCGCGATCTGCTCCTCGAGCACGAGCCGGCTCTTCGCGCGTCGCGACCTCGCCGCGTTCGCCGCTTGTTCCTCCGCGAACACCGCCTTGACGCGATCGCGCTCCATCATCACGTCCACGGCGACGTCGTACTCTCTGTCCGCCTCGGCGATCATCTCCTTCTCTTCCATCTGAAGCTTCCGTTCGAAGCTCACCTCCGCCGCGCGAAGCTTCTCCTTCAGCGCGCGCAGCTCCGCGGACTCGTTGCTCACCTTTTGCACCATGAGCGCGCGCTTCGACGCCTCCTTCTTCTTCGTCTCGATCGCGTCCACGATCGCTTCTTCCTCCGCCGCCCACTTCGCCTTGAGCTCCCTCGCTTTGTGCGCCTGGTAGAGCGCCTCGAGCTGCGCCTCCTCCGCGGCGCGCTCGCGCGCCTCGCGCTCGCGTCGGATGCCGTCCGTCTTGTCGAACGACGCCGCGGCGTTCGCGTACCGGATCTGGTCGTCGAGGCGGCTGCGGGGGGTGAGGGGGTGGGACGAGGAGGGCGGGCGATGCGGGGGTCAGGAGGGGATCCAAGCGAGAGAGATACGATTAGTATTAATTCGGTGGGTCGACGCGCGGCGAACACGGGCGGGGACGCACGACTGAAGCGCCGCGGTTCGGTCTTCGTAGACCCGGCGCTTGGTCTCGCGCTGGGCCTGGATCTGCGCGAGCGACTTGTACGGCGCCTGGGAGGACGGGAAGTTGGGGCGAGGGGGGTCAGCGTGGAGGTCGCGTCGTCCATCCTGCCATCCGTTTTCGAACCGCGAACGACGGTCGAGCGAGAGACGCCGCGAAGAGACCCAATTCGGTCGACGCCGGAAAACGCGCGCGCGGGGTCGACGCGAGCGCCGCGCCGTCGCGTTCGCCCGCGATATCGTCGACGAGGGGTCTACGGAAGGAGAATTCGAGGCAGAGGACGCACCATGGCTGCCGTGTGCGTCCGCGCGCGGGGACTTCTGCGCGTCGAATCCGACCCACGCTTTGACCGGCCGCGCTCAAACGGGTCGATTCTCGACGAGAGCGAACAACAACAACCGAAAGGATAAAAAAAAGCCCCGCCATCCCGCGAGAAAACAACAACGACCCGCCCCGCGTCCCGCCGCCGCCGCCGCCCGGAATGAACGCGCACGGGGAACCGATCGAGGCGCTCGCCGCGAGCGCGCTGACGCACCCGGACGGCCTGAGCGCGCGCGAGATCCGCGAGCAGTTCGGAAGCGCGCGCGAGTTCTTCGCGAACTTCGGTCTCGAACCCTCCCTGAGGCGAGACTGCGACGAGGCGAGGAGCATCTCGCGCGGGCTCAAGTCCGGGTCGTGCGAGTACGGCGCGATGAGCGGCGCGCTGCGCGAGGAGAGGACGTCAGAGCGCCGCAAGAGCTTGGACGTCGCGTGCGAGCCGCTCTCGCCGACGACGCCGTCGAACGACCCGGCCCGGCGAGGAAGCGAGGGCGAGTTCCGCGTGCGCCGGTCGACGAGCTTTATCCGCAGCGGAGAGATGGACCCTCGATGGGTGCTGTCGTGAAGGTAAACCGCGAGCGACGCGAGTCGGAACGTCGAGACGTGCTGTATAAAACAACAGATACTGTAGAGAAAGATTCGCACAGACGAAGAAGAAGGAGAAGAAGAGGAAGCCTCGGGGTGGGCGCGAGCGTACGCGTAGCGGAGCGTGATGTTAAAAAACCGCCCAGCCCCCAACTTACTCGTCGACGGCAACCCCACCCCGTCCGCGCCAATCGCGCACGCGCGGGTCTCGCGGGAACGCTTCTCCGATGGGCTGCCACCGCGCGTCGCAACTGACGCGGACGCGCGCGCGCCCGCTCCCTCGCACGTTCGACACGTTCGCCGCGGACATGTGCGTCGTCTCGATCCCGAGCGCGCACACGTCCCCCGGCTCGAAGTCCGTCGTGCGCCAGTCCACGACGGGCGGCGGCGGGGGCGTCCCCTCTCCGTCGCCGCCGTCGCCGCGATCGCGTCGCGTCAGGATCCGCGGCACCTCGGACGCGTCGTTCGTGAGCCAGCCGCTGACGGTGCCGTCGCCGCCGACGGTGGACGTCCCGTACGTCTCGCGGACGCGCTCGAAGTCGCTCGAGACGTGCGACCCCGCGGCGACTAACAGCGCGCCGTCCTCCGTCTTCACCGCGCCGAACGGAATCCACGTCGTGATCAACCTCGACGTCCCGCGCCCGAGGAACACCTTGTCCGTGTGCACGCCCGTGAACTCGCCGCCGGCGACCGCGCGCAGCCACTTGTACGCCGTCGTCATGACGCGTTCGCACTGGAGCACGCCCTCCGCGAGGTCGAAGAGGGCGTCGGACTCCGTCACCGCGCGGATGGCGGGGAGCGCCGCGACGTGCTGCCGCGAGAGGAGACCGAGGTCGGCGGCGCCCTCGCGAAGGACGCCGCCGCCGCCGTCGCGCCAGCTGGCGTCGCCCTCCTCCTCCTCCTCCTCCTCCTCATCCGTCGCGAAGCACTCCGGGCGCTCCTCCGCGAGCGCTCGAAGCGCCGCCGCGCGCGCCGCGAGGACGTCCTCGCGCGGGAGCATCCCTCGGATCAGGAGGTACCCGTCGCGATCGAACGTCGCGCGAAGCGCGTTCCAATCTCGCGCCCGCCACGCGTCGCTCGAGTCGAGCATCGTCTTCGCGGTGATCCTCCCGACGCCGCCCATGACGTGCACGACGGCGTCGTCGGAGTCTTCCTCGTCCTCCTCCTCCCCGCGGTCGTCTTCGCTTCGCGCGTCCGTCTTCGCGCGCTTCCGCCGCGGCGTCGCGATCGACCGCGACGCCTCGTCGTCGGAAACCCTACGCGCGCGTCCTCCCCCTTCGTCGTCCGTCGTCGTCGTCGCGCCCTCGCGCATCCTATCCTCGCCGCGAACTTCTCTCTCTCGTCGCCGCGCCGCCTCCTCTATCGCCGCTAGTGTGCCCTTCAACCCCTAAACCCCGCGCCGAGCCCGCGCGCGATCCGATCGCCCGCCTCGCGCGACGACGCGATGGCGCGCCTAGTGTTTCGCCTGCTTCTTCGCGGTGGCCTTGTCGAACGCGTAGTAACACCCGAACGCGGCGAGGCCGAGGAAGAAGCCGGGCGCGGCGGCGCGCCACGTCCCGGTCAGGAGCGGGTGCTTGCGCCACGCGTCCGCGTTCGCGAAAGGGTTATCGGAGCCGGCCATCGTGCGCGCGCGGAGTGTGATCGGTCCGTTCTTTTCTTCTTCTTCAAACCTCGAAGTTGGGAGTCATCATTCGTCTGTTTTTCATCCATCACGCCGCGCGCCGAGATCCCTCGGGGCTCCTCACACCGCTCCTCGCATCGCCACCTCACACGCACGCACTCACCCTAACGCAATGGACGCCGAGCTGAAGCGCAACATCGTGATCCTCGGCGCGTGGCTCGCCGCGATCCGCGTCGCGCCGTACGTGTGCGATCTCGTCCAAGGCGCGCTCGCCAAGTAGTCTAAGAAGAAGGATCGCGGCGGGCGCGAGAGAGAAGGCGGAAGGCGGCGGCGGCGGCGGCGGCGCGAAGCGAGTAGTCTCGGCAGGCTGGCCCTCGCGGCGTCGAACGAATAAGGAGCGATGGCGAGCGCGGTCGCGAAGGACGACGACGACGACGACGACGACGGTTCGTCGTCGCTCACGTCCGCGGCCACGCCGACGCCTCCGAGGCGAAACCCCGCGCCGCCCGCGAGGCATCACGTGACGCACGAGAAGGTGCAGCTCGGCATGAACGCGTGCGGCGTCGAGTGCTGCCCGCACGCGGCGTACAAGCGCCTCGTCGCGGTCGCGTCGTATCTCCACGTCCCCGGCGACGACGACGACGCGGACGGCGGCGGCGGCATGGAGTCCAGGGTCGGACAGCTGTACCTGTACAACCTGAACAAGAAGCAGCCGACGCGAGAGAAACGCCGCGGACAGCTGTACTTGTACAACCTCGCGCCGACGGCGTCGAAGCGCGACGACGAGGAGGAGGAGGCACGCGACGACTCCCGCGGCGGCGACGGCGAGGCGGGGGAAGGAAAGGAGAGAGCGGACGAGGCGACGATCGACGCGGGAAAGGCGGCGATGAACGCGATCGAGGCGGCGGAGAAGCCGTGGGTGCGTCCGTCCTTCGACCGTGGCGTGCGCATCTCCGCGTCTGTCGTCCGTCACCCACCACACGATCTGCCACGGCATCGAATCTCGTCACGTGCTGACGAATCGTACCCCGCCACGCGTCACCCCATCAAATCAAATCAACAGGAGCGTTGGACGGAAGGGTGGGCGCTCGTCCCCGCGGCGGCGCCGCTCGAGACGCGCGCGATATTCGAAACGCGATGGGCGCCCGCGCGGTATAACACGGAGAAAGGCCCGAAGCTCGCGGTCGCGGACGCGGGTGGGTACCTGACGCTGTACCAGATCGACGCGGACCACGCGCGCGACTTTCCGAAGTACTCGCTGCCGTATCGCGGCGTCGCGGCGAGGGAAATTTCAAAAGTGCGCTGCGGCGGCGGCGGGTTAGGGATGACGACGTGCGTGGACTGGAACCCCGGCGACGGCAGCCAGGACGCCGCGGCGTCGAGCACGAGCACGAGCGAGAACCCCGCGCTCGCGGTCGTCGCCGCCGACGGCAGCCTGCGAACGATCGCGGTCCGCGAGGACGGCGCGTTGGAAGTCGCGGCGACGCGAGAGAAGGCGCACGATCTCGAGGCGTGGGCCGTCGCGTTCGCGTCGCCCGCGATGGCGCTCGCGCGCCCCGGCCAAGTCATCTTCACCGGCGGCGACGACGCCGCGTTTAAAGCGTGGGACGTCCGCGCGAACTTCGGCGAGAAATCCGCGCCGTTGTTCTCGAACAAGAAGACGCACGGCGCGGGCGTGACGTGCGTCGCGCCGTCGCCGCACGACTGCCACGTCGTCGCCACCGGTTCCTACGACGACGTCGTCAGGGTGTGGGACGTTCGCAACGCGTCGAAGGCGCTCGAGATTGGCCACGTGAACGTCGGCGGCGGCGCGTGGCGGCTGCGGTGGCACCCGTCGCAGCGGAAGCTCGCGGCCGCGGCGATGGGCGGCGGCGTTGCGATCGTCGAGTGGACCGGACGCGAACGCGTCGAGCGGAAAGTCGACGAGGCGACGGGGGAGGCGTCGCTCGAGTACGAGATATCGTTCGGGAGCGTCGACAAAGAGCCGTCGTACGAGGCGCACGGGAGCATCGCGTACGGCGCGGACTGGGGGTGGCGCGGCGACGACGGCGACGGCGACGACGACGACGACGACGACGACGACGACGGCTCCGACGGCTCGTCGGATTTGGATTCCTCCCGCGGGACCCCCTCGAACGAACTCTTGAAGTCCCCCGGAGGCACGTTCCACCGAGCCGGGGAGGCGACGAAGACGTCCGTGATCGTGTCGTGCAGCTTCTACGACCGCGGCTTACACTGCTGGTCCCCGAGCGTGGAGGACGAGATCGAGCCCGTCGTGGACGGGGCGGCGAATCCGACGAAGCTTCGTCGGAGCGTCGCGAGGGCCCGAGAAGATTTCGACGGCGGCGGCGGCGGCGGCGGCGGCGGCGGCGGCGGCGAGGCTGCGATCGACTCGGACCAGGAGATCAACTCCGACGGCGAGCACGGAGTCTCGGACTCGGACGACGCGGCGGACGCGGCGCCGCCGCCGCCGAAGAAGAAGGAGAAGGGTGGCGGGTGTGTCGTCATGTAGCCTCGCGCGCGTCGGTTGTCTATCATTGTAAACACGGTCAAGATTCGATCCTTTCTGCTTCTGTTCGTTCGACTCGCCACGAATTTAGCCCTAAGCGATCCGCTCGTCCTCGGCGTCGTCACACACGCACGCACCTCCGCAAACGGTCGCCATGGGTGCGGTCACGTACTACGGAAACGCGCAAAAGATTTACGTCGCCACGGAGGCTGCCATCGGCATGGGACTCGGTCTCCTCGCCGGCGGGGCTTGGAAGATGTGGCACTGGGAGACGCGGAAGAAGATCGAGGCGTTCCACGCGAAGAAGTAAGCGACGACGCGAGCGCGCGCGAGACGGACGCGTCTCGCCTCGCGGAGACGACGATCGAGAGCGCGGCGTCGCGGCGTCGATCTCGTCTCCGCGGCGCGGTGATGCGCTCGCGATGAAGGAAGACGCGAAAAGGAGCGCGCGCGCTGGTACGTCGTCCACGCCCTCGCCGACGCGGGGCGGGGGGATAGATCATTCCCTTCTCGGCTCGCCGCGAACGACCCCGCCCGCGTCGCGCGTTCCAGGAGTATGTCAGGTGCTCGGGCCAACTCTCGATGCCCGAAACGCCGTTACATTCCTGGTAGACTCAGCGGCGGGACCCGGGCGCGGCGCCGAGCGACGCCGTTCTGGCGCGCTCACTGCCGTCGCCCTCCCCGCGATCCCTCGCGTTCGAGCCTCCGTAAAACGCGAGCCCCGCGGCCCTTTCGAGGACGGACGCCGCCGCGCGGGCGCGCAAAGGCTCGGGCTGGGAAACAGTCTCACTTCGCGTATTCGGCGCGTTCGCTCGCCCGCGCTCGCGTCCGTCTCGTCTCGCCGCCCCGCGCGCGTCCTGACGAACGCTCGCCTCCCACAAAACACTCTCTTCGCGGCAGAATTCATTCGGAGAGGAGGAGAACGACTACGACTCGCCGCCTCGGGTGGACGCGCTGCGGTGGTCGCGAGCGAACGCCGCGCCGTGGGACGAGGACGAGAGGAGAGCGCGTCGTATAGCATCACGTGTGTATCGTTTGATGGCAAAGAAGAGATGTCGTTTCAAGTAGTTACAAGAAGGTACAGCGACGCGGGCGCGTCGACGGCGGCGTTCGAATTCGAACCGCCCGCCGACGCGCGCGCCTCACGCCGCGATCTGTTCGGCGCTCGGCTGCGCGTTGATCCTCGCCTCGAGCTCCGGCCTGAAGTGCCGAATCAACCCTTGCACCGGCCACGCCGCGGCGTCGCCCAACGCGCAGATCGTGTGCCCCTCGATCTGCTTCGTGAGCTCCTGAAGCATGTCGATCTCCTCCAGTCGCGCGTCCCCCTTCTTCATGCGTTCCATGACGTTGTAGAGCCACCCGGTGCCCTCGCGGCACGGCGTGCACTGCCCGCACGACTCGTGCTTGTAAAAGTACGACAACCGCGCGATCGCGTCGACGACGTCCGTGGACTTGTCCATCACGATCACCGCGGCGGTCCCCAGCCCGCTCTGCGCGGATTTCAACGAGTCGAAATCCATGAGCACCTGCGTGGGTGAAGCGATCGGTCAGTCGAACGTCTTACCGGTCAAACGTTGAAAGGGAAGCGCGGGTGAAGAGTGACGACGGGAAAAGTCCTCAAGGA
>MDSW01117828.1_pt1 | contig 16103 bp, 15 predicted proteins | sample 811171 | NCBI WGS metagenome assembly MDSW01 (sample SAMN05326641, study PRJNA326480) | marine metagenome | isolation source: seawater | place: Atlantic Ocean: North West | collected 2012
AAACTCCGGCAGGAGTGAAGCTCTAGTTTCAAGAGAAGTTGCTGCCAAAATTGAGTTCCGCTGGCGAAGTGAGGACTGTTCGAAAATTTTGGACAACTTGAAGAAAAACAAGAACCCACTTCAAACATCCAATTTCGAGGAGTGAATGCGATGGCGCTTATGGAAACTCCGGCAGGAGTGAAGCTCTAGTTTCAAGAGAAGTTGCTTTCAAAATTGAGCTCCGCAACGAAGTGAGGACTGTTCGAAAATTATGGAAGCAACTTCTCTTGAAACTAGAGCTTTAACATTAAGATTTGTAGCGTTGGTAGCTGACCTTACCCGGAACCCTCCACCGCGAAAGCACCTTCAAACCGTGCCAGGTAAACAAAAGCAAACCTAAAAAAGTTCCGGTGCCCAAAAGCTGATTGAGCAAAAAGGGCAAGGCCATCACATAACACTCCGCCAATCCAGACACTGATTTTTCATAATAGGGAGTCAAAGCCCAAACCCCAAAGTTGGTCAGAACAAAAAAGATTCCGTCGGCTACCAAAGCCAAACTCAACCACTTCAGCCCAAACAAAACCTTTTTCTCACCCACCGGCTTCCAGTCCTCAGCAATTCCTCCAAAAAGAACCGCCAAAGCCATTCCGATATAAACCACACCCGACAGAGAATGAAATCCCAAGAAGGCATCACTCAGAACCATGGCCGCCAAAGGAATCATATAAGCCCAAAGACTTCGACCAAACAGAGCGCCACTAAAAAGAGCGACCGCCATCAAGGGTGTAAAGTTGGGCGGATGAGGAAGCAGGCGACTGCCAGCAACCAAAGCGGCCAAAAGTGCAAACACCATTCCGGGAATCAACCATTTTCTCATAAATACTTTTTACTCACCGGTTTTAATTTTTCATCCAATTCGTAAACCATGGGAGTTCCCGTGGGGATGTTCAGTTCTAAAATTTCTTCGGGGCTCATGTCTTCCAAATACTGAACCAAAGACCGCAAAGAATTGCCGTGAGCGGCGATCAAAATATTTTTGCCCGCGCGAATTTGGGGCGCAATCTCTTTTTCCCAAAGAGGAAGAAAGCGCTCTTGGGTTTGCTTCAATGCTTCGGCCCGTGGAAATTCTTCGGGCTCTAAAGACCTGTAGCGAGGATCCTTGGTTTGAGCCAAGAAACTTTCCTCATCCAAAGGTGGAGGAGGAATGTCGTAACTGCGTCGCCAAATCTTGACCTGATCGGCCCCATGCTTTTCGCGGGTTTCATCTTTGTTGAGACCCTGCAAGGCGCCGTAGTGTCTTTCATTCAATCGCCAAGAGCGAGTCACTGGCACATAACACTGATCGGTCTTTTCCAAGATGTACCAAAGAGTTCGAATGGCCCGCTTCAAAACCGAAGTGTATGCCTGATCAAACTGAAACCCGGCCTCCTTGATCTTTTCGCCAGCTGCGATGGCTTCTTTGACTCCATTGGGAGAGAGGTCCACATCCACCCAACCGGTAAACCGGTTCTGCAAATTCCACTCACTCTCCCCATGTCGGGTCAAAACCAATCTGTGCATTCTTTCTCCCTATTCGTCGCTGGAGTCCGAGGCCGTTTTTTCTTTTTTGGCCTTCACTTCCGCATCACACACTTCAAGTTTGTCTTCGTATTCGTCTTGACGCTTCATCAATGTTTGACGGTACTTTTTAAATCGCTCAATGCGGTCTACTAAAAATTCCTCTGAGACTGCAACCAATTTGTCTTTTTCATCGTAGCCAATGTTCCACTCGTCTTCTTTTTCGGTGACTCGATCCACGGGCTCGGTCCAACGCAATTTTCCGTCTCCACCCAAAGCTCGTGAAACCGCTTCCGCTTTGCAATCTTTCAAAGCCCCGTAAAGGCCTTTGCTGCCATACTTGCGGTTGCCATAAACTCGATCTTCCAACTCATAAACTTCATTTTGCAGACGGCGCAAAGCTTCGTTCATTTCCAGCTTCTTTTGAATGACCATATTGCCATCTTTGACACCCACGGTTTCTTCGCCCAATTTTTGACCTTTATCCATTTCGGTTTCGATCTCTTTGGCCTTGTGCTTATTTGTTGCGCAGCCCATGAAGATCACAGACAAAGCTGCCACGAGGACCGAAAGAATGGTGCTATATTTTTTCATCGTCTTCTCCTTGTTAAAAAGACTCATTCAATCCCTCCTATCATGTAGAAATTGGTTCGTGGATCAACCTTTTTCTACCTAAAACTGTTTCACAAGCGATGGATTGGAGATCCGGCGAAATCTTTTTTACAGAATTAAACATTGCATCCAGCATCTGCTCTAAGTCTTTGACATTTCTTGAAGTTTTAAAATTATTTTTCTCCAAACTTTGAGCCCAATCTTCCAGCTCCCCTTCCAATTTTTTCCGTTTCAAAAGCACACCTTGTCCCGCCTGAAACAGATTTTGAAAATGAAAGTCCAAGTTCCATCGTGCCCCTCCCCCCTCTTCCAAAAGAACCGAAAAGGGACGCCGCCAAATCAAGCTCAAGCTTTTTACGTGTTGGCGCGTCCAAATCAGGGTCAAAGGACTGCGGGTTTTTAAGGTCACAGAGAGAACCGGCTTTGGCGCCTGATGCACAAACTCCCACAACAGCTCCTCAAGACTGCCCACGGGAAGTTTGTGTCGCAGATCCTGATGGTCCCAAGAGCTTCGAATCCAAGAGCGCACCTCCCCCTCTGTCAATGAGCCGCCCTCCACTTCCACGCTGAGAACCAGGTCGTTTCCGATTCCCGCAGAAGACGCATCCCTACCAAACTTTGCCAGATTCTCCGCCTCAGAGAGACCCTCGTCCCAACAGCGGTGGACGAGGCTGACAGATTGATGAAAAATCTCGGTCACAGCTTGCAATTTACTCCCTCTTTTCCCCCACATGACATGTTTGGTCAGCCGTGGGTTCGAGTTGAAAAATCAAGGACTTGAGGCGAACGTAAATCATTACCATTTTGCGAGGGGATTTTCATGGAAAAGATTTGGTTCAATGCCTATCCAAAGGGTGTTTCTCACGAAATAGACACCTCCACCTACTCTTCTGTTGTGGAGCTCTTTGAAGAGAGCTGCGCCAAATTTAAAGATCGTGCCGCATTCACCAACATGGGATCTGAGCTTAGCTTCGAAGATCTCAACTACATGACTGCGGATTTTGCGTCCTTTTTGCAAAATGTGGCGGGCCTGAAAAAAGGCGATCGCGTGGCCATTCAACTTCCAAACGTTTTGCAATATCCTGTAGCCCTTTATGGCGCCCTCAGAGCGGGATTGGTCGTGGTCAACACCAATCCGCTTTACACCGCTCGAGAAATGAAACACCAATTGAAGGATTCGGGCGCAAAAGCCATCGTGATCTTTGCAAACTCCGCCCACCATCTGGAAGAAATCATCGATGAAACCGATGTGGAAACCGTGGTCGTAACTCAAGTGGGCGACTTGCTCGGGTTTCCAAAAAGCCTTCTGGTCAATTCCGTTGTAAAGTACGTGAAGAAAATGGTTCCCAGTTACAAACTTCCAAAGGCCTACTCTTTTTACCAAGCCTTGGATTTGGGCTCTGAAAAATCCTTCACTCCCGTTAAGACTTCTCATGAAGACACCTGCTTTTTGCAATACACCGGAGGCACCACCGGGGTTTCCAAGGGGACCGATCTCACTCACAGAAACATTGTGGCCAATCTTCTTCAGGTGGCCGAGTGGAAAAAGCCTTTGCTGAAATACGGCGAAGAGGTGGCAATTTTGGCTTTACCCCTTTACCACATCTTCTCTTTGACGGTGAATGGGCTGTCTTTGCTCCGCTACGGTGCCACCAATGTGATGATCACCAACCCCAGAGACATTCCAGGGTTTATCAAAACTTTGAGAAAAACCCGCTTTACGGTTTTTCCGGGCTTGAACACTTTGTTCAATGCACTGATGCACCACGAGGATTTTCAAAAGATTGATTTTTCAAATCTTAAAATCAGTGTGGCCGGCGGAATGGCCTTGCAAGAACCTGTGGCTCGCAAGTGGGTGGAGTTGACCAAAACTCCCATCGTAGAAGGTTACGGATTGACCGAAACTTCCCCGGTGGCCTGCTGCAACCCCATTGACGGAACGGACAAAGTGGGAACCGTTGGACTCCCCTTGCCTTCCACCGAAGTGGCCACTTGGGATGAGGATGGCAAAGAACTTCCCCAAGGTGAAACCGGCGAAATTGTGATCAAAGGACCTCAGGTGATGAGAGGCTACTGGAACCGCCCCGAGGAGACCGACAAAGTCTTGGTCAACGGCTGGCTTAAAACCGGTGACATTGGTTTTTGCGATTCACAAGGTTTCTTTAAAATTGTCGACCGCAAAAAAGATATGATTCTGGTCTCTGGGTTCAACGTCTATCCCAATGAAATTGAAAATGTTTTGGTGGATCATCCAAAAATTTTGGAAGCGGCGGCCGTGGGTGTTCCTGATGAACGCTCGACCGAGGTGGTGAAGGTCTTTATCGTGGCCAAGGACAAAAGCCTAACCAAAGAAGAAGTGATCAAGTACTGCAAAGAGCAGCTGACCGGATACAAGATTCCAAAGTATGTGGAGTTTCGAGATGAACTTCCTAAAACCAATGTGGGTAAGATTTTGCGTCGCTCACTGAGAGATGAAGAGATCAAAAAATGAGTCAAGAGTCCCTAAGCCCCAAGTTAAAAGCTTTAAAAATCAATTTGGATGACAGCATTTACGGCACCTTTGCAGAAATTGGCGCCGGACAGGAGGTGGCGCGCCACTTTTTTCAAGCGGGTCGCGCTTCACACACTGTTGCCAAAACCATGTCTGCTTACGACATGACTTTTTCCGATGCCATTTACGGAAAAGATGAACGCTACGTTTGCGAATCTCGCCTGAAGAAAATGCTGGCCCATGAGTTTGAGCTTTTGACGGAACGCCTAGGGCCCACTCGTGGCAAAGAGACCAAGTTTTTCGCTTTTGCGGACACAGTGGCCACCCACTCCAGTGAAGAAACCCAATCCCGATCTCATGGGTGGTTGGGGGTTCGCTTTCAAACCCAGCCGGGAGGCCCTGCCAACGACATCATTTTGCATGTTAAAATGTGGGACCGTTTGCGCCTGCAACAGCAAGATGCCCTTGGGATTCTTGGGGTGAATCTGATTCACTTGGCCTTTTTTCCAGAAAAAAACACCGATCAAATCCTGGCCCAATTGATGGATCAGCTTTCCGCGTTGAGTTTAGAAATCAACATGATCCGTTTTGAAGGGCCTCAAGTGGCTCACATCGACAACCGTTTGATGGCTTTGGAATTGGTCAAACAGGGAATCACCGAAGCGGTTTTGTTTGGACCCGATGGAGACGTGGTCCACATCAACGACGAGCTTTTTCGAACGCCCGTGTTGGTTCACCGTGGAACCTTCCGTCCGATCACAAAGGCCAATCAAGAGATCATTGAACGCAGCCTTTCCCACTTTGCTTCACTTCCAGAGAATAAGGGTCTTCAGCCCGAAGTGCTTTTGGAAATCACCATGAATGCCCTTTATCAAGAGGGCAAAGTGAACACCGAAGATTTCTTGCAACGGGTGGATACGCTTTCTTTGCTTCAACACCATGTTTTGATTTCCAATCACGAGGCTTTTTATCAGTTGAAGGCCTATCTCCGTCGCAGCACCGACAAGTTGATTGGAATGGTCATCGGCGGAGCTCTTCTTGAAAAAATCTTTGACGAGTCCACCTATAAAAATCTTTCGGGAGGGATTCTGGAAGGGTTTTCGAGACTCTTCGACGAGAAATCACGGATTTTTGTTTATCCGTATAAGACCGATCAGGTGTGCATCAATTCGCAAAGTTTTTTTCCTCAACCCGATCTCAAGCTTCTATTGGATTATTTGAAAAACCGCAAATCCATTGTGGATCTTTTGAACTGCGATGATGTGGACACCACCATTCTTTCTAAAGATGTGCGGCAGATGCTTGCACAAAAAGTTCCCCAATGGGAAGAGCATGTGCCCGATGTGGTTGCGAAAGCCATCAAGTCCAACAGGTTTTTTGGCTATTGAAAGATTGTGACCTTACCTTTGATCTCAAAGCTCTGAAATCCGAAGTGTTTCTGAATCCACTCCATGGTGGACTCCGAATAAAAAGACACATGGGTCGGGTCTCTTCGATAGTGCCAATTTTGAAAGTCCGTTTGAGGGGAATGCAAAGAAGTCATCACCACCAACACTCCACCAGGGTTTAAAAGCTCCCGAAGACGTTGAAACTCTTTGTGGGGCTCGTACAAATGCTCAATCACTTCCGTGGAAACCACAAAGTCATAAGTGGCTTCAAGAACCTCTTTTTGAGGCCAGAAAAACGGATCATAGAGAGCCATTTCAAATCCAGCTTCCTCCAGCATTTTAGCCAATGCCGGCCCTGGCCCCGCTCCAAAATCCAAACCCTTTGCCGGTGCTTTTTTTCGCTGGCAAACTTCGTCAAACACGGGTTTTAAAAAATTGAGATAGCGAACATCCTCCGCAGAGTTTTCATGGAGATCATAGCGGGAACGCTCTTCCGGGGAGGTCAGCAAAAGAGAGCGATCCATGGAAATCAAATCACAAATTCCACACCCAAAATAGGTGGCGTCTGGATTTTGAACTTCTAAGATTTGCCCTTCGGATTTTTCACAAAGGGGACAGGAAGGGCTTGGCTTCAATGGAAAAAGGCCGGTTCAGAAAGAATGAATTCAGGGATATCCACCCAAAACTCTTTGCCATCTTCATTCACAAACAGGTACTGACCGCGCATGTGTCCCGTAGGTGTGGGCAGTGGACAAAAACTGGAGTACTCAAAAGATCTTCCCTTCTGAACTTTGGGCTGAAGTCCCACCACTCCAAGGCCCTCCACATCCTCTGTGGTTCCTTCACCATCCACAATGATCCAACGCCTCCGCAGCAACTGCACCGAAGTGTGGCCCAGATTTGTGATTTTGACTTTGTAGGCAAAGAAGTAAAAAGACCGTTGAGGGTCGGACTGCTCGTCCATGAAACTGGGAGAGACCTCGACCTTAATCTGGTGACTTTCTTGGCAAAATGGGAACATCATGGAAACCAAAATCCTGCGTCTGAAAAAACCTGTCAAGATGCATTAGGGAAATTGACGCCTCTTACACCTTGCGCGTACCCTTTAAACTTAAAAGGAGACTTCTACTATGAAAAAAACCGCATCTCTGATGAACGCCTTGGTTTTCGCACTGGGCGCTCTTTTTTTGGCAGGGTGCCAACCCGGCAACCCTAAAAACGACAAAGACAAATTGAGCTACACCATTGGTGTGAACTATGGAAAGCAGCTCAAGGCACAAAAAGTGGACGTCAATCCCAAGATGATCGCTAAGGCCATCGAAGACGTTCTGGCTGACAAAGAATTGGCCCTTAAAGACGAAGAAATGAAAGGTGCCATTGATAAAGCCAACCAAGAAATCCAAAAGCGCGCTCAAGAAGAGGCTGCTGGAAACTTGGCCAAAGCCAAAGCTTTCTTGGATGAGAACAAAGGCAAAGACGGCGTAGAAACTTCGGACAGTGGCCTTCAAATGATGGTTTTGGAAGAAGGAACCGGACCTAGCCCCAAAGAAGACAGCCAAGTGGTTGTTCACTACAAAGGGACTTTGATTGATGGAACCGAATTTGATTCCAGCTACAAAGCCAACAAGCCTGCAGAGTTCACTCCTGCAGCGGTGATCAAAGGCTGGCAAGAAGGTTTGAAGAAAATGAAAAAAGGCGGAAAGTACAAACTGTTCATTCCACCAGAATTGGCTTACGGCAGTGTTCCCCGTCCCGGCATTCCTTCCAACTCTGCATTGATTTTCGAAGTGGAGCTTTTGGATGTGAAACCAGCGGCGAAAAAAGCGAAGAAGTAATTCTCGTTTTAAATGAAATAAAAAAAGGGAGCTTCAAAGCTCCCTTTTTTTATGCCCAAAAATCAATTTGAAAAATCAAGTGTCACAACCACCGGGTAATGATCTGAGGGAAGGGCCAACTTCTCGTCGAAATTGGTGGGAAGAGAAGAGTGAATCCCCATTTCATTGCGGTAGCGATAAACAAAGGTCTCTTCCACAACCAAGCGGTGATGAAGTTCCTCACTCAAGAAAATGTAGTCAAATTGAAGCAAGGTTCTTTGTCCCATGCGACTGAACTGCACTTGAGTGGCGTAAAACTCCCCTTCAATCTTTGCCAATTCCAAAGCATTCTTCAAATCGGACTCTTGATAAATCCCTTGAAACTCCATTTCGTGACCATCTTCTCGAGCCACTCCATTGAAATCCCCAAGAACGGCTTTGGGCACACCGGGATGCTTTTCCTTGGATTCTTTGTAGATCTCCAAAAGGGTTTGCACCTCCGCACCTCGGCGCAAATTTCCAAAGGGATCAATGCCTTCCGGATCCAGTTTGGATTTCAAGTGAACCAAGAACAAAATCATCTCTGGATCTTTGTGATCTTCCCCGGCAAAGATTTTAAGCTCGGCACAGTCTCTAGAGAACATGTGGCTGGTTTTCGCAGAGCTTGCAGCCTTTTCATGGGGATATAAAAAGTTGATCGGTCGATCTTTATAAGAAGTCAGCTCGAACTTTTTCCCCCAGGATTTTAAGACCAAATATCCCACATCAATGCCTCGGTCTGAATTTCCTTCCACCAAATAGGCGTCATAAAGATCTTCAAGAAACAGTTTGGAAAAATTTTGAATGGACTCCTCGCCACCCACTTCATTGAGTCCCACCACGTGGGGTTTTTCCTCCAAGATGGTGGAAGCCAAACGTTTGAGTTTCTCAAGAGATTTGTTGGAAACACTGGCCCGTGAGAGATTCTGCCACTGTTTCTCGGGAAGAGACTGCCAATTTGCTGGCAACTCCTCGTCCAGGAACAAAAATAAATTTTCTGCGTTAAGCTGCATCAGCTTAACCCTTGATGTGGCTGTGGAATTTGTCATATTAAGAACTCAGTTTCATCCAAAGGAGTCCCGATGATCAACAAAAAGGATCACTTAAAAGCCTGGTTGCCCACTGTTTTTCACACTCAAAGTTTTGGAAAAAGCCCTCGCGCCCTCATTTTGATTTCAGAGGATGAAACCCACATCAAAAAGACTTTGAAATCTTGGCCCATGAGCACCTGGTCAAAAGAGCATATTTCTGAGTGGGGCCCTGTGGAAGTGATTTCCCTCAGTGAAAACCAAACTTCTGGAGGCACTGAAGGCTCTTGGCCCGAGCTCAATGGAGAAAACCTTTGGACCGCGGGCTTTATGAAAACCGGAGAGGCTTTGCGCGCCCTTGAAAACCATGAGTTGGAGAACTTGGAAATTCATGTGCTCACTCAACAGGAAGACCTCATGGATGCCGTGCTTTGCGCCCTAGAGGTCTACGCGTATCGCTTCAAAGGAGTGTCTTCAAAATTTAAAAAAGTTCGAATTCTGCTTAATGGAGTGGCAATCACCGCGAAGCGCATCAAAGAGGCCTCCGTTCTTGGAATGGGCGTGAACTGGGCCCGCCACTTGGTCAACCTGCCACCGAATGCTTTGGTACCTGCCACTTATGCCCAATTGGTCAAAGACCTTTTTGCCAATCAAGCGGATGTGAAGGTGGAGATTTGGGATGAAAAACGATTGGCCAAAGAAAACTGCGGTCTTCACTTGGCCGTGGGCCAAGGCAGTGTGCACCCGCCCCGATTGGTGAAAATTTCTTATCGCCCCAAAGGGGGAGCAAAAAATCCCATCGCCTTTGTGGGAAAGGGTGTCACCTTTGATTCGGGTGGATTGGACATCAAGCCCTCTTCAGGAATGCGCTTGATGAAAAAAGACATGGGTGGATCCGCCGCGGTTGTGGGAACGCTATTTTATGCGGTTCAATCCAAATTGAAAGTTTCCGTGGATGCCTATTTGGCCTTGGCAGAAAACTCAGTTTCAGAAAGAGCCTTTCGCCCCAGCGACTTGATCACTTCCCGAAGTGGACAGGTGGTGGAGATTCACAACACCGATGCAGAAGGCCGTTTGGTCATGGCTGATGCCTTGGATGTGGCCGCCACTCAAAAAGACAAACCACACACTTTGGTGGATGTGTCCACTTTGACCGGTGCGATCAAGGTGGCCTTGGGCGCGAAGGTGGCCGGACTATTTTCAAACCAAACGGTGCTTTCTCAAAGCTTGTTTCAAAGTTTTTGCGAGCGGGGCGATGATGTTTGGCCCATGCCTTTGTATTCCAAATACAAATCTCAAATGAACACACCCTTTGCCGACATGACCAATGCGGTGGATGGCTTTGGGGGAGCGGTCACTGCCGCCTTGTTTTTAGAGAAGTTCGTAAAGGGTCTTCCTTGGGCTCACTTGGATATTTATGCGTGGAAAGATTCTGCAGAAGGACCTTTTGCGGAAAGTGGCGGAAGTGGTCAAGCGGTCTTAGGTCTGACCCAATGGTTGCGCTCTTTTGAAAAATGAAATCTTAAAGAAGCCTTGATGAAAGGCTGACATTGTTTTTTGAAAGTCACCTTAGAATAAAAATATGCTTTTGTGTGACTTTCATATTCATACCAATTTCAGTGATGGCCAGATGTCCCTTTCTGAAGTGGTGGATTTTTACGGACAGCGTGGATTCGATGCCATTGCCGTTACCGACCACGTCTGCGACCATTCGAGCTTCTTAGGCTCCGCCGCGCACTTTCTAAGCAAAACGGTGACTGAAAATCAATTTGCCTCCTACTTGGAAGCTTTGGAGCGAGAGGCGCATAGAGCTTGGAAGGACTATCGAATGGTTCTTCTGCCAGGTTTTGAGCTGACAAAAAACTCCCTTTCAAATCACCGCTCGGCTCACATTTTAGGAATTGGCATTCACGAATACATTAACCCCCGTCAAGATGCTTTGAATCTGATTTGCGCCATCAAAGATCAAGGTGGGCTGGCCATCGCGGCTCATCCAGTGGACACCCGGATGAAAGAGCCACAGACTTACCACCTTTGGAATCGTCGTGAAGAACTTCGAAATCATTTTGATGCTTGGGAAGTGGCCAGTGGGCCTCACTTCTTTGACGAGGTGGAACGGGAGGGTCTGCCGTTGATTGCCTCCAGTGATCTTCATGTTCCTCGACACATTCACGGTTGGAAAACTTTGGTGCATGCGGAGAAACATCCTGTGGCCATCATGGATGCCATTCGCAAACAGCAGGTGCGCTTTTATTTTTACAAAGAAGAAGAATACAAAATGAAGCCTCTAAAAATTGGCCTTCCGGAATGGTTGAGCCATGGACAATGGATCGGTTCTCCACTAAGCTTGTTTAGCTGATGGCGGAATCTCATTTCAAACCCAATCAAACTTTATTGCCCTTGATTTCTAAGGCCATCACTGGCTTTGGACGCAGCTACAACAATTACAAAGTTCATGGTCTGGAGCACATTCCAAAATCTGGAGGCGCACTTCTGGTGCTTTACCACGGCTTGGTTCCCATTGATTTTTGGTATTTGGGACTGACCATGTACCGAGAATTGAACATCCTTCCCTGTGCTCTTGTGGACCGATGGCTCTTTAAAACTCCTTTGCTCAAGCAGCTGACGGAAGCGGTAGGCGGAGTGGTTGCCGATCGTGAAGTGGCTTTGGAAGTTCTGCGCGCAGGCACTGTTGTTGGAGTTTCTCCCGGTGGAACTCGAGAAGCCATTTCCGGCTCCGAGCACAATTACAAGTTGGTTTGGGGCGGACGCATGGGTTTTGCGAAGCTTGCCAAAGAGGCTCAGGTCCCCATCATTCCAGGATTCACTCAAAACATTGAAAGTGCATACAAGGCGCCCTTTTCGGGCTCGGCGGTTTTTCAAAAACTCTATGAGAAAACTCGTCTTCCCCTGGTTCCCATTGTGGGTTTGGGTCCACTGCCCTTTCCCGTGAAATTGACCACTTGGTTGGGCGAGCCCATTCTGCCCTCAGAAAACTTGTCTGTTGAAGACTTGGTTTTAAAGACCAAAGAGGCGATTGACCGTCTCATAGCGGAACATCAGAGCTAGATTTCCCATATTGAACCGGACTTTGATCTAAGGCTTACGGTGTTAAAGACCGATAGATTGTTTATGGTACGTTTAAAATCGCTCTTTTTATTTGTGTCCGCCCTTTGGTTTTTGTCTGCATGTACAAAACAAGAGGACGTTTCAAAAATTCAAATTCAGTTTCCTGAAGCGGGCTCTCAGAGTTTTTCCGCGTCTTCAAAGACGGTGGGCACTCTTTCTGAAGAGATTCCTTGGAGTGGTCACATCACTTCCCGGGATGAAATCAATTGTTACTTTATTGCCATTGGTGGAGTAGATCCCATCCATCGTCGCAACCAGTGCAAAATTATCGATGCCAATGCCGCGGTGGTTTCTTCGGTTGAATTTGGACGCTATGAAGGCGGAATTCCCGCCGGCTCATTGATTGATATCCCCATCAAGCCCGAAGGCAACCTGATCCGTTTCATCTACTTGGTGGGAATGAAGGCTGAGGCCGGCTACTGCAGAAACTTCCATGGCGAAGGTCCTGTGGATGGAAAGCTTTCTTACCCTCGAATCTTGGGCATGCAAACGGTAGAACTGAAACCTGGTGATGTGGATGTAAGCTTTTCTGTTCCCAGTGATCTTACTGCCTTGCAAGAAATTGGTGAGTGCCAAGTGGAAGATCTGCCGATGAACGGCGATGGTGGCGGAACGACAACTCCACCCATTTCTATGTTTGGTGATGAGCGCGATGGGGATTTTACTTTCAATGTGGGCACAATTTTCTCCACGGGAAACTCTGGATTGCGGTACGACAACGCCAGCACCACTCTCTCCAATAGCATGGTGCCAGGAACAAAATATTTTTCAGCGAACATGCGGGTAATCAGCATTGACATAAGCACACGTACCATCCTCACTTTGAATGGCGCCTTTACCGCAGATCATTTTGATGTGGGTGATGAAGTGATGTGGCACGTTTCCCAAGCAAATACGGATTCTTCTTGTGGATCAGGGCTCCCTGGTGGAAGTCATGGTTTTGCAAAAATTATGAGTACAGACCTTGCTACTCATAAGATTATCTTGGACAAACCCATTTCAAATTCTTGGTCGAACCTATATGACGCCAATCTCAGTACCAGCGCTTATGATTCAGGAACCAACCACTGCCGCATTCAAGTGCTGCGCGTGCCCTCGTTTAACATTCTGAAATTTGATTCGGCGGTAACTCTCCAACCTCCAGCATATGATCCTTCATTGGGTTATGGTGGTATTCTTGCCTTTCGTGCGAAGAAGATCATTTTGAATGCCAATGCCACTTTGGACGTGATTGGGGCTGGATTTCCCGGTTCCTCCACGAACACTTCGGGCAACCTGGGAAAGAACTCCAATACCTCTGGGGCGCCCAGTGGAACTGCCGGTGGATATTCCGCGAACGCTCCAGACTACGCAGGTGGTGGAGGCAATGGTGGAGACGGTGGAGACTCTTACATAACCTCTGGCTCGGCCACAGGAGGTAACTCTATCACTGTCTGTACAGGAGCTGCATGTTTACCTATGACCGATCAAAAGTTCTTCTTTGGCGGTTCTGGCGGAGGTGATGGATCCAATAGCGGTGGCGCTGGCGGAGGAGCCATTGTTCTCCACGTCAAAGAATTTGCCGCGGCATCCTCTGTCAGTTTTGCAATGGCAGCAAACGGTAGTACAGCTTTGGGTGATGCCGCAGGCGGAGCCGGTGGTTCCGTTCATATCTCCCATGAGATCTCTCCGGCAAACGTGACATTGAGCATACTCGCAAATGGTGGTGCGGCCGGGGCCAGTGGAAGTGGCGGAGGTGGTGGCGGTGGTGTCATCGAGAATCGCTACTGTTCCGCGACGACTTCCCTCAGTGAAAGTTTCTCATATGATGGTGGCGCAGGCGGCGCTGGCGGGTCGCCTGGATACGTAGGAAACACAGGCCTGCAGTCTTCTCTGTCAGCCCCTTCCATTTGCGGACAGCCATAATTGAATATCTCGCGACACATTTTGATTCCAGCCAGGAACAGTTCTTAAGAACTGTTCCTGTTTTTTAAAGGCCACTCTTTAAAAAGTAAATGTTAGATTCCTATTTTAATATTTTCATTCCACTCCCCAATTCTTGAGTTTTGCTTGGACTTTTTCGATGGAACACTTGCGGGTCTTTCTTTTCTTTGTTCCTTTTAAGGCAGATTGCTTCCTGTCACGGGAATGAATGCCGTGACTTTGAATGTATCTCCATGACCTCACTCTCTTTTTCACTGCAAAGACTTTTTGAATTTTGGCCATTTTATGGGATAAAGTAAAAACACCCATCTCGGAAAAGAACTTAATAATTTTAACTGGTTTCAATAGGGCGTAAATTTTTAGATTTTAAAATCTAGAATCACCATGACCGATCAAGCCAATTCCCTAAAAGATTATCCTTCCGAAATAGAAATCTAGTTCATGGGATATCTCAAAAGATCGACAAAATTATTGGCGTCTAAGAAATTTGGAACTCCTATTTGCAGCTGATTCATCGATCTTATATTTCTATTTCATATCTATGAAATAGAAATATAAGATCGATGATTTTGTTTCGTGAATGAGCTAATGAGTCAGAATGATGATAGACACTCAAGCCGTGCGACAGTTCTTAAGAACTGTTTTCATAGCTCTTGCGTCACTTTCTATTTTTAGTTTGACGGCATTTTCCATTCCCTAACGGGCTTATGGGTAAAGATAAAACGCAAAAACCTTTTCGGAAAAAAGCCATTCACCCAAACCTCCCGTAAGCCTTTGCTGAAGGGGCTTCAAGGGCTTCTGGATTAAGGATCATCCCTCTCAAAAAACAACTTTTAAAACTCGTGTTATCTTTCCTTCTGAATCGAGACGAAGAACTTTGAAGTAAAAACAAAAATTAATTTGGACACATAAGGAGGAAACATGATTCCGCAAGCGGAAATGATCAAAAAACTGCACGCCGAAGCTCTTCAAATTTCACAGAACTACAAAAATCTCGAAGGTCAACTCTTGGACCTCCTTCAAAAATTGGATCACCATAAAGTTCACTACAAGATGGGCTATAAGTCCCTCTTTGAATATTGCACCACTTGCCTCAACCTCTCTGAATCCACCTCTTATTCCCTGATCAATGTGGCTCGCAAATCCAAAGAAGTTCCAGAGTTGAAAAAAGAAATTCAAAAAGGAACGATCACTCTTTCTAAAGCGAAAAAGATCACGTCCGTCATCAAGCCGGAAAACAAAGATCAGTGGTTGGAATTGGCCAAAACCGCCACCCAAAATCAAATCGAAAAGGAAGTGGCAAAAGTTTCTCCGAAACTGACCCTTTCACAGGAGCTGCGCTATATCCATGAATCCAAAGAGGTTAAGGAAAAAGTTCAAATCAATAAGTCTTCTCCCACTCGTGTGCAGCTTCAGTTGGGCATTTCGGAAAAAGTGATGTTAAAAATTCGACGAGCGCAGGACCTTTTGAGCCAAAAACGTCAACGCCCCACGGATCTGGAATCCGTTCTTGATGAAGTCCTTTCTTTTTATCTAGAGAAAAAAGATCCTGTGGAGAAAGCAAAAGGAAAATTATCAAGGAAAGATGTGAACATGAAGGACAAGAGTGTCCGTGATTCAACATCGACAAGAATGGAGAGACCGAACTCGAAATCTGTAGGTGTAAAAAAATCTGTTTTGAAGAATCGAAAACCCTTACCTGCCAAGACCAAACACCTTCTTTATTTGAAAGCCAAGGGTCAATGCACACACGTAAACTTTCAAGGGGAACGATGCAAGGAGATGCGATTCTTGGATATTCACCATATTTTTCCCAAGTCAAAAGGAGGTGGAGATCATTTGGGAAATCTCACTCTTCTTTGCAGAGGACACCACCGCATGGTTCACGAGCAGAAAATTTAAAAAACAGGAACAGTTCTTAAGAACTGTTCCGCGAGCGTTTGCGTTAAGAAACTAGAAACTAGAAACTAGAAACTAGAAACTAGAAACCAGAAACTAGAAACTAGAAACCAGAAACTAGAAACTAGAAACCAGAAACCAGAAACCAGAAACCAGAAACCAGAAACCAGAAACCAGAAACTAGAAACTAGAAACTAGAAACCAGAAACCAGAAACCAGAAACCAGAAACCAGAAACCAGAAAC
>MDSW01189558.1_pt1 | contig 16103 bp, 13 predicted proteins | sample 811171 | NCBI WGS metagenome assembly MDSW01 (sample SAMN05326641, study PRJNA326480) | marine metagenome | isolation source: seawater | place: Atlantic Ocean: North West | collected 2012
AAACTGCTCCATTTATAGCGCTTCCGATGATGGGTATGTTTAAATGTAGTGAGCGTTCAAATGATGAATGCGATGGACTTCAAAAAGCATCAAATTATTTAGGTTTGTCATATCAATATTTAAATGATGTTGAAAATTTAGTAGGAATAAACCAAGATATTTTTACTGATATCTATAAAAAACATCCAAATGGAATGCTAATTCGAATCTTAGAAAAGTTGGATCAAGATATTCAAGTAAAAATAAGAAACAATCCAAAAATGTTAATTGATTTCATCAATAAAGAATCTTTTCAGGACCAAGAAGAACATATCAAAGTACTTATTCAAAGTGCAGAGGATCAGTTTCATCGTGTCCCTAAGGTGATTCAGCCCGTTTTAATATCAATTAAAAATGAAATTAATACAAGAGTAAAAAATCTTATGGAAAATAATTAGTGAAGAATGTAGCAGTTATTGGAGGTGGCTTAGGTGGCATCGCATCAGCAATTCGTTTTAGATCAAGAGGCTACGAAGTTTCTTTATACGAGAGGTTAGATGGCCTTGGAGGTCGCGCGCAAAAATTTATTAAAGATGGTTATCTTCATGATGCAGGACCAACTGTCATAACAGCTCCTTATTTATTTGAAGAGTTATTCAGTCTTTTTAACGAGAATATAGATAACTATCTAACCTTTCAATCCTTAGATCCTTGGTATAGATTTTATTTTAATGATGGAACAGAATTTGATTATGGGCCTGATAAAAAGAAAATGCTTGAACGTATTAATCAAATCTCACCAAAAGATGTTGATGGTTATTTAAAAATGCTTAAACGTGCTGAAATAATTTTTGAGTTAGGTTATGAAAAACTTGCAAGCGAACCGTTTAATAAAATTTTCAAGATGCTACGTTATGGGCCAGATATTATCAGATTAGGGGGATATAAATCTGTATATAGTTTTGTATCAAAATATTTAGAACATCCAAATTTAAGACAAGCTTTTTCAATTCAGCCACTGTTAGTTGGGGGTAATCCTTTTACAACATCATCAATTTATGCACTCATTCATGCATTAGAGCAAAAGTGGGGAATTTCTTTTGTAATGGGAGGAACTAATCATTTGATTAACGAATTAAGAAAATTAATGGAAAGACATGGTATCAATATTTATTACAAGCACGATGTTGATGAATTTATTACTAATAAAAATTCAGTGCAAACTGTTAAATTTACAAATGGTAAAGAAATAAATCCTGATATTGTTGTAAGCAACGCAGATCCAGTTCAAGTCAACAGCGAATTTCTTAAAAAAAGTAAGATATCATGGCATAACCAGCTACTTAAAAAATATGCTAAACACTCAATGGGATTATTTGTTTTATTTTTTGGATCAACAATACAATATAAAAATGTTGCACATCATACTATTTGGATGGGCCCGAGATATAAAGAATTATTAGAAGATATTTTTGATAGAAACTTCTTGGCTGATGATTTTTCAATTTATCTTCATAGGCCTACCGCCACCGATCCTTCTTTTGCCCCACAAGGTCATGACTCATACTACGCTTTAGTACCAGTTCCAAATTTAAAAGGAAACTATAATTGGAATGAAATTAAAGAGAATTTTTCTGAAAAGATTTTAGCTTCATTAGACAGAACGATAATGCCAGGTATTTTAACAAATGCTGTTTCAAAATTTAGCATGACCCCAATAGATTTTAAAAATGAATATCGAACACCCTATGGAAGTGGTTTTTCCATCTCTCCAATATTGACTCAATCTGCATGGTTTAGAACTCATAATCAAGATGATAAATATAAAAATTTATATTATGTTGGAGCAGGTACTCATCCTGGTGCTGGTATACCTGGCGTATTAAATTCAGCAAAAGTAGTTGATAACATAATTCACTCATGAAGAATCAAGCGCAAATTATTCAAGAACATGGTAAGACTTTTTATTGGGCTTCTTTTTTTCTAGAGAAAACAGTGAGGTCAAGATTATTTTCAATATATGCCTTTTGCAGAAAGGTTGACGACATAGTAGATACTTATGAGAAAAAATCAACTAACAATTTTAATAAAAATTTAGAAGAATTTACGAACTTAGAAAAAAGATTTAGACCATCAAAAGAAATTATTGCTCAATTTATCCTAGGTCAACAAAGTGATTTGTCACATACACAACCAAAAACGATTGATGAACTTATTATTTATTGTTACAGGGTGGCGGGTATTGTTGGTTTAATGGTTTGTGATGCATTAGAAGTGAAAGACATTAAATTGCGCCATTATGCAATTGATTTAGGTATCGCAATGCAATTAACAAATATTTGTCGAGATATTAAAGAGGATGCAAATATGGAAAGGGTATATTTACCTGAGAGTATGATTGGAAAAATAAAGCCTAAGAAGGTTAATATACCAAGCAAAGATATTTTAGGAAATATTGAAATGTGTCAAAAAAAATTGCTTGATTTAGCAGATGATTATTACGCTAGTGCAGAATATGCAATTCCTTTTTTACCCGGTAAAACATCATTCGCCATTAGGGTAGCAGCTAATATTTATCAAGCCATTGGTAAAAAGATTATTAATAATAATATTTCATATATAGGAGATAGGGTTTTTGTGAATAATTATGAAAAATTAAAAATAACTTTTTTTAATATATTCTCTAAAGAAAAATCTTCCAATAAATTAAAGACGCATAATAAAAAGTTACATTATGCTATTAAGAATTTACCAGGAGCAAACAAAAATTGAAAAATAACTATGATATTGTCGTCATAGGTGCTGGATTAGCCAGCTTAATGTTTTTATCAAGATATGTTCTTAAAAATAAGAGCCAATCTATTTTATTAATAGAAAAAAATATTAATAAAAATATAAATCAGACTTTTTGTATCTGGCAGGGTCCTGGTTTAATAAATATTCAAAAAACCTATAATTTAAAACCAAGGCATGTGTGGAATAAAATTGAAGTAGCATATGGAAATGAAAAAATTTGTAAAGATATAACACCCTATTCATATGAATGTTTTGATGGTCTAGAGACGCTTAAAAATCTCTTAAGACAATGTAAAAATAAAATTGATTTTAAACAAGGTTTGGATGTCAGAAAAATTAAGAATCACAAAGATTTGATTGAGATAAATACCAGTAAGTTAGTAATTCATACTAAATATTTAATTGATAGTCGAAATACGATAACGAATAAACAATATGAATCACCACCAAATCTTAAGCAAGCATTTGTTGGTAATGAGATATTATCTAAAACTGAAAAATTTAATCCTGAAGTAATTAAGTTGATGGAATTTAATAAAAATAAAAAAGCTGTTGAATTTGTTTACACACTTCCTTTTTCTAAAAATCAAGGATTAGTTGAAACAACATTATTTTCAAAAAATCCATCTTTTATTAAGATTAAAAAGTTACAAAATGAATCACTTTTCAAATACAAAAAGTTTAAATCTATGAAAGAGGAAAAGGGGGTCATTCCAATGATTTTATCAAGACAATACGCATCAAATAATAATTTACCGATTGGTTTATCAGCAGGAATGGCGCGACCATCAACTGGTTATTCAATGATGAGAGTTGCTCAATGGGTTAATTCTATTGAAAAAAAACAAATTAAAAAAAACAATCTCAAACAGTTTCAATTTGAACCTAATAGGCTATTAAATTGGTTTGATAGTATTTTTCTTACAGTATGTTATTTTTGGCCAAATAAAGCTCCAATGTTATTCATGAAGTTGTTTGCCAATGTTGATGTGAAATCTATTATTAGATTTATGTCAGACAGCCCTTCATTAAAAGATATCCTTTGTATAATCTTAGGTATGCCAAAAAAGCTTATGATTTATGGCCTAATTAAAAAATATGTTAAATAAAATAATTATTCATCAACAGTTATTTATTTTATCTCTGTTAGGTTTTATATTTTTAAAAACATTAATACCAGCTGATCTTGTTAATCCTGATTATTTAATTTGGATTGCACTTTTTTTAGTAAGCTCAATAGGAGTTAGTCATGGTGCTTTAGATGGAAAATTAATATGGTATGGAATTAACAAAAATATTCAAAGATTCACATTATTTATTTTTTATTTATTGTTTGTTTTTTCAGGTTGGATGCTATGGATAAGTTTTCCAGTTATTGGTTTAACCTTGTTACTTATAATGGCAGTTTTTCATTTTGGTAATGCAGACTTAAGATTTTTGAAATTAGCTGACATTAATATTAATTTATCTTGGGGATTCACAATGACTTTTTTACCCATACTTTTTAAAAAAGATGTTGTTTTGTCTATTTTTTATAATTTAATTAATACGAAAATATCCGATACATTAATAGTAATTATTTATTGTATTTTAATTCTTAGCATTGTGAGAATATATTGGTTTTTTGTAACTAATTTTCTTAATTTGAGGGAGAGAACTGTGTGGTATGAAGATAAAAATATATTATTACTTTCTGAATTCACCTTATTAATTCTTCTTTCATATCTTATTCACCCCTTTATTTGGTTTGCAATTTACTTTTGTGGGCTTCATGGATTACGTTCTTTAATTGATTCAAAATTTATATGGCACATTGATCTTAAATGGATAATGATATTTACCCTTCCAGTACTAATTTTTATTTATTTTACACATGGTAAATATTGGAATTCTGATAATTATTCAATAATTTTTCCTATTTTAGGAGCTTTAACTATTGCACATATGTCTCTACCAACTTTAATAAATCACATAAAAAAATAACTAGCGTATGATTAATATTATTTTATTTTATTTAATTTATAATTTTGAATAATCTTTTATTTCCAGTCTTATCTATTTTATCCGACGGAAAATTTCATTCAGGTGAAATGATAGCCAAACATTTTAATGTTTCTAGAGTATCAGTATGGCAAGCTATTTCAGATGCAGAGAAATTAGGCGTTGAGATTTTTTCAGTTAGAGGCAAAGGATATTCTTTATCTCATTCTGTTCAATTTATTGATGAGATGAAGGTTAAAAAATCAATTGGAGAAATGGCAAGTTGGTTTAATATTAAAGTATTTGATGTCATAGATTCAACCAATAATTTTTTAATGCAAGAGGCGCCAAAAGGATATCCTCACGCTTCTTGTGTAGCAACCAATATTCAAACTAATGGAAAAGGTCGCCGAGGACGCCAGTGGCAATCTTCATTAGGAGAAAATTTAACTTTTTCATTTTTATGGCGCTTTACTAAAGGAGCCGCCGCTTTATCTGGGTTAAGTTTAGCTGTAGGAGTATCTTTAATTAGAAGTTTGAAAAAAGTAAATGTAGACCAGGCTTTGCTTAAATGGCCAAATGATATTTTAATTAATGACGATGGAGTTTATAAAAAACTTGCCGGCATCTTAATTGAATTACAAGGTGACATGGATGGACAAAGTGCGGCGATTATTGGTATTGGAATCAATTTAGAATTATCGAAGAATCAATTATCAAAAATTGATCAACCTGCAATTGGTATAAATCAATGTGTTGAGGAGAAAATTAATCCTAATGAATTTTTAGGAATTATTATTAAAGACTTAGCTGAAGTGCTTGCAAAATTCGAATCAAATAGCTTTGAGCATTTTCAAGACGAATGGCAAAGTTATGACGCTCTTAAAGGACAAGCGATTTCTATTAATTTAAGAGATGGTGAGAGTATTTTTGGTCGGGCAAAAGGAGTAAATAATTCAGGTGCATTAGAGGTCATCACTGAAGAAGATGGAATCAAAACCTTTTCATCTGGAGAGGTAACTATTAGGAAGGTAGAGTAATGTATTTATTAATAGACATTGGTAATACTCGAATTAAATGGCAACATCGAGATGAAAAAAATATCATAGCGTCTAATTCTATTATCGTTGAAGAATTTATGGATTTAGATTTTTCATCTATCAAGTCTATTGAAAAAATAATTGTTTCAAATGTTAACCATTCTGTGGTTTTAGATAAAATAAAAGAAATTTTAGCTGTATTTAAATGCCCAATTATTGAAGCTTCAACTGTTTCTAATGATTATTTGGTAAATGACTACGAAGATACTAAAACTTTAGGAGTAGATCGCTGGATGGCTGCGATGGGGGCATGGAAGTTATACCAAAGACCTTTATTAATAATTAATGCGGGGACTGCAATTACTATTGATTTAATTGATCTTGATTCAAAAGATAAAGCTCATTTTAAAGGAGGTATGATTTTACCAGGCATTGCAATTAGCTTAGGTATACTAAATAACAACACAAATTTAATTGATACAGAAATAGGGCAGAGCCAGTACCCAAGTTTAAATACTAAAGATGCAGTCACAACTGGAATAATGACTAGTATTCAAGGTGCAGTTAATCTTGTTTGTAGAAAGTTACCATCGAGTTTACCAATTTTATTGACGGGTGGGGATGCTAATTTAATCTATGAACAAGCTGAAGAGGACTGGAAATCTCGTATTAAATTAGAAAATGATTTAATTTTTGAGGGTCTGATGTTCTATTTATAAATTAACGTTTTTTAATATATAAATCAGTAATTGTTCCTTCTTTCATTTCAGATGCCATAGCAACTGATTCAGATAGGGTAGGATGAGGATGAATTGATAATCCTATATCATGGGCATCTGCCCCCATTTCAATTGATAAAACTGTTTCAGAAATTAGCTCTCCTGCATTCGTTCCTACAATAGCGGCTCCAATAATTCTTTTAGTTTTTTTATCAAAAATTAGTTTTGTCATACCTTCTGTTCGGTTTGTAGAAATTGCCCGACCACTCGCTGCCCATGGAAATACTGCTTTTTCTATTTCTAAATTTTGAGCTTTTGCCTCTTCTTCGGTAATACCTGCCCAAGCAATTTCAGGATCTGTATATGCTACTGAAGGTATTGTCATCGCTTGAAATTCTACTTTTTCACCTGCTATTACTTCAGCTGCTACTTTGCCTTCATGGGTAGCCTTGTGAGCTAGCATAGGTTCACCAATAATGTCGCCAATGGCATAGATGTGATCTATATTAGTTTTCATTTGCTTATTTGTTCCTATGAAACCTTGTTCGTCTACATTCACACCAGCTTTAGTAGCATCTATTTTATGACCATTAGGCTTTCTTCCCACTGATACTAATATTCGATCAAAAACTTCTTCTTTAGGCGCATTATCTCCTTCAAAATGAACTATGATCCCTTCTTTTTTTGCTTCAATTTTCGTCACTTTCGTTTCTAACCAAATATTTTCAAAACGTTTTTCCATTCTTTTATGAAGGGGTCTAACAATATCTCGATCACATCCTTGAATAAGGCCATCTGTTAATTCCACTACTGAAACAGAACTTCCCAGTGCGTCATAAACTGTCCCCATTTCTAGTCCAATAATTCCACCTCCAACAATTAAAAGTTTTTTGGGAATATCTTTTAATTCCAATGCGCCAGTTGAATCCATAATACGTGGATCATTTGGTGTTCCAGGAATTGAATTTGGCTGCGAGCCTGCCGCAATAATTGCTGAATCAAAACTAATCACTTTCTTACTTTTATCAGCTAACGTAACTTCAATCTGGTGTGGTGATAAAAATACACCTGTACCTTCTACAATTTCAACATTTCTTTGTTTAGCCATTTGGGATAATCCCATGGTGAGCTTTTTAACAACTTTATTTGATTTCCAGTTTCGTAATTGTTCTAGATCAATCTCTGGCTTACTAAATGTTACTCCATGATGTGCAGTATCTTCTGCATCTGTAATTACTTTTGCTGTATGAAGAAGTGCTTTAGAGGGGATACAACCTACATTTAAACAAACTCCACCAATCGTCGAGTAACGCTCAATTAGGATAACTTTTTTTCCTAAATCTGAAGCTCGAAAGGCTGCTGTATAACCACCAGGGCCTGATCCTAATACAGCAACATCACAAATTAAATCCGGAGTTTTACTATCTTTGGTTTGAGGTTGAGTATTTGTTGGCTCCGTTTTTTTGACAGCTTCTTTTTCATTTGATGTATCTTTTTGAGTTGGTTTTTTAGAGATTTCTTCAGATGAATTTATTGTAATGATTTCAACCCCTTCTTTTACTTGATCACCAACTTTTACTTTAATTTCCTGAATGGTACCTTCAAAAGGGGAAGGAATATCCATTGAGGCTTTATCAGATTCAACAGTAATTAATGGATCTTCTTTTTTTATAGAGTCTCCAATTTTAACCATTAATTCAATTACTTCAACTGAATCAAAATCGCCGATATCTGGAATAAGAATGGGTATTAGATTTGCCATATTTTTATAAAAGAAGACGTCTTACGTCTGATAGCATCATTTCTAAATGACTAGTAAACCTTGCTCCATCTGCCCCGTCGACAACTCGATGATCGTATGAGAGTGATAAAGGAAGAATTAATCTAGGCTCAAATTCTTTTTTTTCTTTGTTGAAAATTGGTTGCATGGCTGAACGAGAAACTCCCAATATAGCAACTTCTGGACAATTAATGATAGGTGTAAATTTTGTTCCACCAATTCCCCCTAGACTAGATATTGAAAAAGTACCGCCTTGCATCTCATCCATCTTTAATTTTCTTTCCCTTGCTTTTGAGGAGAGCTTACCAAGCTCTTCTGCTATTTCTAGAACATCTTTTTTTAGTGCATCTTTCACTACAGGCACAACTAATCCATCCGGGGTATCACATGCAAAACCAATATTATAATAATCTTTTATAATTAATTCTTCTCCGTCTGGAGAAAGCGAACTATTAAATACTGGATAAGCTTTTAGAGCATTAACACAAGCTTTGATAAGAAAGGCGAGTAACGTTAATTTCACACCTTTTTTGTCTGCTTCTTTTTGCATATTTTTCCTGAATACTTCCAAATCTGTAATATCCGCATTATCAAATTGTGTAACGTGTGGGGCAGTAACCCAATTTCTGTGTAAATTTGCTCCAGATATTTTTTTTATTTTGGATAGCGGCTTACTTTCAATATCACCAAATTTTGAGAAATCTATATTTGGCATTGGAATAGGAGCAAATTGGTTACCCATATTTTCAGCACGAGGTTTAGCCATTTCTTGTTTTACATAAATTTGAATATCTTCAACTAAGATTCTATTTTTTGGACCAGATCCTTGTATGAAAGCCAGATTAACCCCTAAGTTTCTTGCAAATTTCCGAGTGGATGGGGATGCATGTGAAGATTTACCACTATTGACTAAATTACTTTCACCGACTGGAAGTGGCGGCTGTTGAGGTTTAATTTTTTCGGGAGGTTCTTGCGAAGGTCGACTTGGCTTTGCAATTAATTTTTCGGTAATGTCTTCTTTAGTTTTTTCTATTTTTTCTGGCTTCTCTTGAATTTTTTCTTCTGCTGTATTTTTTGATTCAAGCAAACCGATTAGACTTCCTTCTTTGACTTTGTCACCAACTTTAATTTTAAGCTCTTTAATAACTCCAGATGCGGTTGCAGGAATATCCATAGAAGCTTTTTCTGTTTCTAAAGTTAAAAGCGGGTCATCTGTTTTAATTGTGTCTCCAACATTAACAAGCACTTCAATGACATCAACATCATCAAATGCTCCAATATCAGGTATTACAATTTCTTGTGTTGACATAACATCCTTTAAGTGGAAACTGGGTTAGCTTTATTGCCATTTATTTTATATTTCTTTATCGCTTTTGATAGTAAATCTTTATTAATTTTTTTACTATCAACTAAAGCTTTAAGTGAGGCAATAATTATAAAATATCTATCTACTTCGAAAAAATTCCTCAAAGCTTCTCTGCTATCAGATCGCCCAAAACCGTCTGTACCTAAAGAAATAAATTTATTAGGTAAAAAGTTTGATATCTGTTCAGCATATGATTTCATATAATCAGTTGATGCAATGATAGGACTTTCTTGATCTGATATGGTTTCTTGAATTATGGACATCTTATCTTTTTTATCAGGGTTTAACATATTCCATCGTTCGATATCTAATGCCTCACGCCTTAATTCTGTAAAGCTTGTTACGCTATAAATATCTGCAGAAATATCCCATTCAGTTTCTAGTAATTTTGCTGCTTCAATAACCTCCCTTAAGATAACTCCACTTCCCATTAATTGAACTTTAGGCCCTTTAAATTTACTTTCAGAAAATTGGTAGATACCTTGAACAATATTTTTTTCAATATTTTTTGGCATATCAGGATGTTGATAATTTTCATTCATTAGCGTGATGTAATAATAGACATCTTCTTGATTTTGAATCATTCGCTCTAGACCATTTTGAATTATGACAGCTAATTCATATGCAAAACAGGGATCGTAAGATATACAATTTGGAATAGTTGCAGATATAAGGTGACTATGCCCATCTTCATGCTGAAGTCCTTCGCCATTTAGTGTTGTTCTTCCTGCCGTTGCCCCTAATAAAAATCCTCTTGCTCTAGAGTCCCCAGCAGCCCATGCTAGATCACCAATTCTTTGAAATCTGAACATAGAGTAAAATATGTAAAAAGGAATAGTTTGTATTCCACTATTGCTATATGAAGTTGCTGCAGCAATCCATGATGAGAATGATCCCGCTTCATTAATTCCTTCCTCTAATATTTGACCATCTTTTTGTTCTTTATAAAACATTACTTGATCAGAATCTTGAGGTTCATATAATTGACCAATGGATGAATAAATACCAAGTTGCCTAAACATACCTTCCATACCAAAGGTTCTAGCTTCATCGGGTACAATTGGTACAACGTATTTGCCTATTTCATCATCCCTTACTAGGGTGCTTAGTATTCTCACAAATGCCATTGTTGTTGAGATTTCTCTATTACCTGTTGTCGTTAAAACATTTGAAAAATTTGATAAGCTTGGGATTTTAAGTGAATTACCTTTTTGCTTTCTAACTGGTAAATAGCCACCAAGATTTTTTCTTCGCTCTTCCATATATTGGATTTCTGGTGAATCCGCTGGTGGCTTATAAAAAGATAAACTTTCAACTTCTTCATCACTAATAGGTAAATCAAACCTGGTCCTAAAGACTTTTAATGCTTCAACATCCATACTTTTTTGCTGGTGCGTTATGTTTTGCCCCTCACCAGCATCACCCATACCATAACCTTTAACTGTTTTTGCTAAAACAACAGAGGGTTGTCCTTTGTGAGATGAAGCTGCAGCATAGGCAGCATAGACTTTATGCGGATCATGACCCCCTCTGTTTAATCTCCATATTTCACTATCAGACATTGCTGAGACCATTTCTTTTAGTTCAGGATACTTCCCAAAAAAGTGCTCTCTGGTATATGCACCACCTTTAGCTTTAAAATTCTGGTACTCCCCATCAATACATTCTTCCATCCTTTTTTTAAGAAACCCATCTTTATCCATTGCAAAGAGTGGGTCCCAATAAGACCCCCAAACAACTTTAAGTACATTCCAGCCTGATCCTCTAAAATCAGATTCTAACTCTTGAATAATTTTTCCATTTCCTCTTACCGGCCCATCAAGTCTTTGAAGGTTACAGTTAACTACAAAGATTAAATTATCTAAATTTTCTCTTGAGGCTAGAGATATTGCACCTAAAGATTCTGGTTCATCCATTTCGCCATCGCCACAAAATACCCAAACTTTTCTATCTGAAGTATCTGTTATTCCTCTATCATGAAGGTATTTTAGATAGCGAGCTTGGTAAATCCCCATTATTGGGCCTAATCCCATTGATACTGTTGGAAATTGCCAAAAATCTGGCATCAACCAAGGGTGAGGGTAGCTAGATAGCCCATTTCCTTTAGATTCCATTCTAAAATTATTAAGCTGATCTTCATTGATTCGTCCTTCCAGATATGCTCTGGCATAAACACCTGGTGAAGAATGACCTTGAAAATATACAAGGTCCCCACCAAAGTCTTTATTGGCTGCTCTAAAAAAATGGTTGAATCCTACATCATATAGTGTAGCTGCTGATTGAAAGCTTGCAATATGGCCACCAACTCCAGGAGATTTCATGTTTGCTCTTAATACAGTCATTACAGCATTCCAGCGTATTAAAGCCCTAATTCTTCGTTCCATATCTGGATCACCAGGGTGCCTTTGTTGAAGATGTGCTGGTATTGTATTGACATAGGCGGTTGTGGCATTGTATGGCAGATTTGAACCTGATCGACGCGCTTGATCAATCATCATTTCAATTAAAAAATGTGCTCGTTCTGAACCTTCAGTCTCAATAACTGAATTTAAAGATTCAATCCATTCTTGTGTTTCTTGTATATCATTGTCTGGAAATAAATCCATTTAAATGTAACCCCTATGAAAATTTCTTAATAACGTTGATAATTCTTTAAAATATAAAAAATCATTTAGAATTAATTTGATGAATTGTGCTCTATAACTAAAATCATAGTAATATTTTCGTGGTTTTAGAAGGTTAGGTCAAGTGTTATTTAAAAAATTATTACATTAATATTTGTCTTAAATCATTGATTTAAATAAAAATTATAAGGCTATATATGAATACAAAAATTGAAAAAATAAGTAAAATTCCTACAGAGATTGTGCTAAATAAAGTATCACACACTCTTTATATTATTGATGAAAAACAAAAAAACTTTCCTTTTCAAGCCGTATTAAAAAATAAATTAAAGAGGATTGGGAAGAAAATAAATGATTTGAAGAAAGCACCAGTAATTACTGAGTTAAAAGATGGGGGTATCATTTGTTGGGTTATGGCATCAGAAAGCCTTAATTTATTTCAATGCCATACAATTCTTAGAAAGTCATTAGCACATCTTATTGAAGAAAAGCCAACTTCGATTTCCATTGTCTGTCATTTAGAAAAAAATCTTATGAAATTGTGGGCTGAGGCTGCTGTTTACGTAGCATTATTAAATACTTCTAATCTTCCTTCGCATAAAAAAGATCATAAAATTAATCCATTAAAGGATATTAAATTGTATGGAATTTCTTTGCCTGCTGATTTAAAAATTATTTCAGCTAGCGTAAAAGGAAATAATTTAACTCGTGAATTAACAATGACTCCTCCTAATAATTTAACACCATTAATCTACAGAAAAAAAATTGCTAAATTAGCAAAACAGAATAAATGGAAATTAAAAGAATATTCAATGTCAAAATTAAAGCAAATGGGCGCAGGTGCTTTTTTTGCAGTAGGCCAAGGCTCTGAACCTCAAGATGCAGCTATTGTTAATTTAAGATATGAGCCAAAAGGAGCTAGGGAGTCTATTGCGCTTGTTGGGAAGGGAATATGTTTTGATACAGGAGGACATAATTTAAAACCAGCAAAATATATGAATGGCATGCATGAGGATATGAATGGTTCAGCAGTTGTATTAGGAATACTTCAGGCAGTTTCATTAGCTCAATTACCAGTTAAGTTAGATTGTTGGCTAGCTATTGCGCAAAATCATATTGGGCCTAAAGCTTATAAGCAAAATGATGTTGTAAAAGCTCTTAATGGTATGACGATTGAGATTGTTCATACTGATGCAGAAGGAAGAATGGTTTTAGCAGATACTTTGACGTTAGCATCACGAAAAAAACCTAAAGCTATGATTGATTTTGCGACCTTAACTGGATGCATGCACGTTGCGATGGGTGATCGCTATAGCGGAGCAATAAGTAATCGACCAGAGTTGACTTGCATGGCGATTGGGGCCGGAAGTGAAGCAGGTGAAAGAATATCTGGATTCCCATATGATGAAGATTATGAGGAAGATCTTGAAAGTCAAATTGCTGATATAAAACAATGCACTTTAGAAGGAGGCCCCGATCATATTCATGCGGCTAGATTTTTAGGTAAGTTCGTAGAAAAAAATGTTCCTTGGCTACATATTGACTTATCTTCGAGTAATAGAAAAGGAGGGCTAGGCGCGGTATCAAGTGATGTAAATGGGTTTGGAGTTAATTTTGGGTTAAAAATTATTCAAAAAATATTAAATAAATAATATTTTTTATGAACCCTCGTAGTTCAACGGATAGAACAAGAGTTTCCTAAACTCTAGATACAAGTTCGATTCTTGTCGAGGGTACCATATTTAAAATTTAAAATAATAGAATTTAGTGAAAGTTAATTTTTTTTAGTAAATTGATCAATTACTAAACAACCGTTCTCTTCCATACATGGCCAATCGGAAGATGGCCCACATGAATTCAAAGTAATATTGCTCTTCTTAACACAATACTCATCATTATTAATTCTTTGGTATTCTTGACATTCTTTGTTCATAGTAAAATTTTTAACCGAAATAATTTTTTGTTGGTCAGAAGAAAATTCTTCTGCATATAGATTGTGATAAAAAAATAAAAATATTAATAAAAAAATTTTCATATTATTTTATAGAAAATTCATATACCGTTTTATTTCCAAAAAAAGAATCATTACAATAAGGAACTGCTAAAACTTCTTTAGCAGATGTTTGAGCAGCCATTTTGAGTTCAAAATTATGCCTAAAAACGATATCGCCATCTCCATCTACCACAGTAAATGCTAAAATTTTATTATTTATTGAATGTTTATTTTTATTATAAATAAGCATTGAAATAAGTTTATATTTGTCTCGATTATTTGTTGGTTCAGATGCATCTAAACAAGTTAAATTTTTTATTGCTATGCCAGATTCTGGCAATACATAATTTTTAGCAATTAATGAATTGGAGTAAATAAGTATTGAAATTAAAAAAATTTTAGTGAAATTTTTCATTTCAGAAGGTATATTTTTTAATCAGTTGATGGTTCAGTTACCGTTAGAATTGAAGTTACAGGATCAGCTCCCATTTTGACTGCATAGCCTGTACTTCCGTCAGTTCCTAGGTCAACACTCACCGCATCAGTTAATTTAAACTCTAAACTAAATTGTGATGTTTTGGTAACTGTAAGGGGATTCGTGAATTCAACTACCCATAGCATTCGAGTTGCATCAGTACATGCTGTTGCAGCTGTGTTATCTGTTTTTAATAATCTTGCTTCTGCTGTGCCATTAGACATGGTGCGACCTTCTCCAGTATTCCAATAACCATCCCAACTCGAACACGCATTACTAAAAACATTTATTACTTCATAACTAAACCCTGGGTCAGCGTCGCTAGCAGAACCACATTCAAGAACATTAGTATCGGGAGCACTATTTGTAGCCGTTGTATCGTGACTATCTAAACCATTATCGATAGTTTCATTAGTGTATGCAGTGACTTTATCTGCAATTGACCAACATGTAGTTCCTGAACTAGTTAATCCTCGAAGTGCCTCAGTAAATGTTTCAGTATGTTTAATACCAAATCTGTTAGACATAAGACCAACTAAATGGGTATAGGTACCAGGTGGAATATCAAAATCTCCAGTCGGAAGTGTGCCCACATTTGGCATTCTTATGATGTGGTCAACTCCATTTGAATTATCTAGCATAAAAGAACATGAAGAGAAGTCAGGATCTATAGGATCTGCTGTACAAATACCCATTTTAAAAAATTTTATTAAGTATGCATCAGGGATTTCTGAACATTGATCAGTCATTCCAGCGGTATCAGATACCATTCTAGTTGTATTATCTGCATCAACAATAATCGCTCCTGAGGCATTTCTCAAACAAGTGGCCTGAACTGAAGACGTTATAATAATAGTAAATAAAAGTATAAAAAAAGATGTTACTTTAAGTAGCATATTCTTTAAAATCCTTTCACAGTAACTGTTGAATTTTTCATCTGTTTGTAAATTTTATTTTCTCTTCTGACTTTTTTATATCGTTGACTTTCCATGCTTGCTAATTTGTATGCATAATTTGTAAATAATGGTGCTCTTTCATTTCTGCCTGCGGCAATTAGATCATACTCGATTATTACAAAATTATCGCTTTTTTCGTCGGATGAATATTGTGTATGTCCTGCTGCAATTACTAACCCTGGAATTGTTGGTATTGCAGCGTCAATGGATAAGGTATTACCAATTGAATCTTTCACACCTGGAGTTTCTGTATTCCATTTAAAAGCCTTAGCATAAAACTTCGCCCAGTTCATATATGGTAAAGGTATACCTATTTCAAAATCAACACCACCCAAAGCATGCTCTTCTAAATTATTCGCACCACTTTGCCAACCAGTAGTTGCCCAATATCTATT
>MDSW01114572.1_pt1 | contig 16101 bp, 17 predicted proteins | sample 811171 | NCBI WGS metagenome assembly MDSW01 (sample SAMN05326641, study PRJNA326480) | marine metagenome | isolation source: seawater | place: Atlantic Ocean: North West | collected 2012
ATGACTATTTTGTTGTCAGTGGTGCCAGGTATTGAAGGCTGATTTATGAGCTTATTGGCGAGGTTGAAGAAGTAAAAAGCCCCTGCTTATGCAAGGGCTGTGAGTGTGTAGGCTTGCCCCAGTCTTAAGCCACATGGGGTATAGACATGTGCTGTTTCTGGCCTACATGCATGGGGTAAAGACATTGGGGTCAGTAACATGCAGGGGCGCACTGGCGGGATGAACCTTGGCTGCCCTTCCCTTTCCCCCAGACACCGCTTCCAGCTCTTCATCAGACAGGGTGCGTTGATGGTCTTCTGTGGTCACCTCGAACCCAGCAGCTTGGGCAATAGCAACAGGATCAGCACCTTCTGCCTTGAGCTGTTCCTGAAGGGCTGGTGTCGCTTTGGACCTTGGCGACGAATGCCTTGAGTTGTTCTTCTGATATCAGGACAAGGGCTTAGTCCATTTCATTGTCTCTTCTGCAAGCAGCGTTGTCAGACTTGGGTGAAGAAGGTTGTTTCTCCAGCCACGCCCATAGCCACCCAACGCATCGCCAAGGATTTCCCCGCTCTTCCTTTTTCCTTCTTCTGCCGTCCTGCAGAGGTGGTGGGACCTGAGTTGGTGGGCTGCAGGTTGGTGAAACGCCAGAGCGATGGGGGTTTGCTTTGGGGCGTAATTGTGGAAACCGAAGCGTATTCACAGGACGACCCCGCCTGTCACGGTTACCGCCGCCGCTCACCGCAAAACGAAACCCTGTTTGGTGAGCCTGGGCGGTTTTATGTGTATGTGAGCTATGGCATCCACCACTGCGTGAACGTGGTCACTGATCGTGCTGAATGGGCCAACGGTGTTTTGCTGCGAGCCGTTGCTATGCCGGCTGAACCGGAGCGGGCGGCGGCAGGGCCTGGCTTGCTAGCCCGCCGCTTTGGTTTGACAAGGGCGGATGACAGCCGTCCGGTGACGGGTGAACATGAGGTTTGGTTGGCTTCCCGATCGGCGACCCTCAACTGCCCCACGCTTGTGACCACCACTCGTATCGGTATATCTCAAGGTGAGGACCTCCCCTTGCGCTGGTACCTCAAGTCGAGTCGTTGCGTGAGTCGACGTGCCAAGGGGGATCGTATGCCGCCTAAGCAGCAAGCCTGGATTCCTTCTGCGGTTGATTGTCTATGAGCGGATGGCATCACCGTCACATCATCGACCTTGCAACGTTCTCCCGCGAGAACTATGCAGCGGTTCTCGAGCTCGCTCATCGCTTCCGTTCCTTGCCGATGACAGGGGCACGCAAGTTGCCGGCGTTGCAGGGTCGACTTGTGGCCACATTGTTTTTTGAGCCCAGCACGCGTACCCGCAGCAGTTTTGAACTGGCCGCGAAGAGGCTTTCGGCGGATGTGCAGAGTTTTTCGCCATCGAGTAGTGCGCTGAGCAAAGGAGAAAGCGTTCTCGATACGGCTCGAACTTATGTGGCGATGGGCGCCGATGTGCTTGTCGTGCGGCATCGCTCGACGGGTGTCCCGCAGCAGTTGTCTGAAGACCTGGAGCAGGCGGGTGAGCGAACAGTGATCCTCAATGGTGGGGATGGTTTGCATAGCCATCCCAGTCAGGGATTGCTTGATCTCTACACCCTTGCCCGATATTTCGACCCTGCTCATCCGTTGCCGGAATCGCTTCAGGGGAAGCGGATTGTGATTGTTGGGGACATCTTGCATTCACGTGTTGCCCGCTCCAATCTCTGGGCTCTGACCGCCTGTGGTGCTGAGGTGGTGTTGTGCGGGCCCCCCAGTTTGTTGCCGGATGCGTTCGCGGCATTTGTTGATGCGCCGCCTCCAGGGCAAGCCACGGATCCAGTGCCGAATCGTGGTCGGATTGTGATTGAACGCAGTCTGGAGCGGGCACTTCCCGGCGCAGATGCCGTGATGACATTGCGGTTACAGAAAGAACGCATGGGGCAGCAATTGTTGACGGATCTCGAGCGTTATTACAGAGATTTTGGGCTCAATCATCAACGTTTGCGCTTGTGCGAGCGATCGGTTCCTGTGCTTCACCCTGGCCCTGTCAATCGCGGCATTGAAATGGCTGGCGAGCTTTTGGATGACAAGTCGATCTGCTTGGTTGAGGATCAGGTTCGCAATGGTGTGCCGATCCGCATGGCGTTGCTGTATCTGATGGCATCGGCCGAAACTCCAGACATGACACCTGCTGCAATGGCTTGAGATCAATTGAGCTCTGAGGAAAGCCTTGCTTGCTCTTTTTGTAAGAAGTTGCTCAATTTTTTGTCAACAATGAGCTTGAATAAGCTCTGAACATCTGTTCTGTCTTGCGGGTGATTGTAATTTTTTGAGAGGTTTGTGGCTTGTTGTTGATGTTTCTGTTGTCGAGCTTCAAATTGTTTTGAATCGAGCTTCTTGTTATTGCAAGAGTAAATTAGCAGGTGGAATGGATCGATTGTTTCGCCGCCTATTTGTTTTCTCTTCCGGTGGTGAAGGGGCTGAAGGTGGAGAGGAAAAGAAAAGCGCGAGTGCGTTTGTGGATCAAATGATCGATTTTCGAATGTTATGAAGCCTCGTATCTCTTTCATGTGCTGCCAAGCATATTGAGCCTTCGAAATCTTCTTGAATGATCTGGAATTTCTTGGTTGGCAATAAATTTTACACCCGATGAAGTTCATGAACTTCATCGGGTGTGCGTATAAATTGATTGAATTTAAATGGTGTTGAATTGATTTATTTGGCGACAGTTGAAGTCTCTTCGCTTGTGTCGATGATTTCCTCGGTTTGAGGAATTCCGCTCAGCTGGTGTGAGTAATGAGCCATCGCGGCTTTGAGAGCGGCACCAGGAGATGCAATCGATGGCCCTTCTCCTGCCTGCATTGGGAAATGTGCGTCTGCGGCATCGAGAGCCATGTGTTGGCTGGGCATCCCCGTGAGCAGCATGGAGGCGCGTTGCTGGGTGAGCAGAGCGAAGATCCATTTAATCGACAACGTGATGCGATTTTCCCAACCTGGGATCAGCACCAGGTGTACAAAAGCCCAGAGAAGCCATCCAATTTTTCCAGAGAACTTCAAACCGCGTAGATCAGCCACTGCTGTGTCGCGATCCAACACCGCCATGCTGCCGAAATCAAAGTAATTAAATGTGGGCCGAGATTGATTGGCGACGATCGCTGCAATGTCTTTGCCGATAAAAGTTCCTGCTTGTTTTGCAGGGGCTGCCATCCCTGGTAGGGGTTTGCCGTTGGCGGTGTGGCTGTAGCTGCTCAGGTCTCCCGCGACACGAATCTCTGGATGCCCCGGGATCGAAAAGTCAGGTTCCACCACAACGCGTCCTCCGCGATCGACCTCACACTCCGTGACATCTGCCAGCTTCTTGCCCAAGTGAGAGGCCCTGACGCCAGCGGTCCAGATCACTGTGGCGGCTTGAATGCGGACATCGCCGTCTGGGGTCCCGACAATCACTTCACCGGGACACATGGTTTGGACACGACCTTTGGCCAAAAATTCGACACCGTCGTTTTGGAGTGATTTAAGGGCAACTTCAGACAGGGATTCCGGCATCGCTCGCAGCAAACGATCGCCAGGATCGACAAGCACGATGCGGGTTTTCTTCGGATCAAGCTGCTTAAACGAGTTTTTCATCGCCCAACGCATCAGCTCTGAGACGGCTCCTGCCATCTCACAGCCACTTGGTCCACCACCCACGATGACGACTGTTTGGAGAAATTGACGAGCTTGCTGATCAGGGGTTTGCTCGGCCTGTTCCATGGCCATTAACAAGCGACGACGAATCTCCTCGGCGTGTTCGAGGATTTTCATGGGGGGCGAGAAGGTTCGCCACTTGTCGTGACCGAAGAACGTACTTCCTGAGCCAGTCGCAAGGACCAGATGGTCGTAGCTGTAGGACTTACCGTTAAAGATGATTTGCTTGCCTTCAGGATTGACCTGGGTGACCTCCCCAAGCAGCACCTGCACATTCTTTTGAACTCCGACCATTTCTCGCAGTGGTGTCGCAACATCGCCTCGCGAGACAAGGCCTGTTGAGACCTGATAGAGCAATGGTTGGAAAAGATTGAAATTGCGCTTATCGATCAATGTGATGCGCACATTTGAATTCGCAAGCGCCTTGCAGGCATGCACACCAGCGAATCCTCCACCCACGATGACAACGTGGGGAGAATGACGGAATTGCTCCTCAGGGGGTTCAAGCTCAAGAAAGAAATGATCGCCGGCCATGGCGTTGCTGCAAAGGCTTTCACGCAGCGTATGGAGACCAGTCGACTTTGTCCGTTTCCCGGTGTCAGATCGTTGTCAGATCAACTTGAACGCTTCCAGAAATAGGCCATAGAGAAAGCCAATCCTGCTCATATCGATGAGATCAAGCACGATCGGTGATGTGCCGCTTTGCTTCCATGGACGTCGTAGGCGCACGCTCAGTTCCGCGGTCAGCACCACCAACAGCGCCGCGATTGGATCCATTTGACTGAGAACACCGGCGACGGAGGTGATGGCGCTGCCAATTAAGAAGCTCACCAACAGGGCCAGGACCAGCAGAGATAGTTTTCGCCATGGGTTCATCGCCCATGCCTCTAAGCGGCTAGTCGCCTGGACGATATTGGTCTGGAGACGAGTGGATTGAAGTCGGGACGCCATCTCCAAGGAAAAAGAGGCAGGGATCGATTTCGATGATCCCCATCACCTGGCCAAGACCCTGCCGCGCCTTATCTACACCAGCTGTAGTGGTTGTGCAGGGTTCAAAGCCTATTGATAGGGGATCCCAATAAAAAAAGCTCGGGACGATCCCGAGCCGGGTGATGGGGACTGGCGCAGCAAAGCTTGCCTTCGCAGGTTTGGCAACCCGTTCGGTCCAGGATTCGAACTAGGTGGATTCCGCTTTGGCCTTGCGCGAAGACTTGCCTTCGAGCAATTCCAGCAATGCCTCCATTTGGGCCATCACCCCACGAACTTCGCCTGCTTCGGGCAAGAGGCCATCTTCCATCACGCCTTGGTGCATTTCGCGAAGCTCCTGGCGGATATAGCGCAGGTGACTGACGACCTGCTCACGCTTCGACTGCGACATCGATAACAGGAAATTTCACTCATCCCTTTTACCCCATGATGTGCCAGGACTGTTATCTCTCTGCGTCGTGATGCCGACGGCGAAGGCCAAAAGAGCAAACGTGATCAGAGCAGTCGGGCGTGCGAGAACGCTCAGAAGTGATATGCCTGCGAGCACAACCAGCAAAGCGAATCGCCGGATCTGAGGGCCTGGAAGTGCAACTTGCAAGCCGATACCGCACTTCGATGGAGAATAGGGGATTCGAACCCCTGACCTCTGCGGTGCGATCACAGCGCTCTACCAGCTGAGCTAATTCCCCATGGCGGCACGCTAGCGGTCTGGTCCAGGATCAAAATAAAGGTCACTGCCTCCAACGATGCAGACCGCTCAGAACATGCCGATCAGCTCAGGTGAACCGATCACACCCGAACGTCTTGCCTCCTTTGACGACGAAGCTGTCGCTGAATTGGCACGGCGACTTGATGAGGATGACTACCCAACTCCATTTGCCGGTCTGTCTGATTGGCATCTGCTGAGGGCACTGGCGATCCATCGTCCGGAACTGACCGCCCCTTACGTGCATCTCGTCGATCAGGAACCGTTTGATGAGGACTGAGCTGGACGAGCCATTGCATGGACGTCGGCTTCTCGTTGCAGTCAGCGGCAGCATTGCTGCTGTGAAGACCCCCCTGTTGGTCAGTGCTCTGGTGAAAGCTGGGGCGGAGGTGCGCTGCTTGATCACCCCGAGTGCGGAACGACTTGTCAGTCCAGTGGCGCTGGCTTGTCTGAGTCGGCACCGCTGTTATCGAGATGAGGACCAATGGGATCCCTCAAGCACGCGCCCGCTTCACATTGAACTGGCGGAATGGGCCGAATTGGTCATCGTGGCTCCGTTAAGTGCCACAAGCCTCGCTCGTTGGAGCCATGGTTTTGCGGATGGGTTGCTCGCCAGCACATTGTTGGCTTGCGAGTGTCCGATTTTGGCGGCAATCGCCATGAACACGGCCATGTGGCAGAACGCTGTCGTTCAGACCAATTGGCAGGTGCTTCGAGGACTTCCAGGCGTGATTCCGCTGGAGCCGACGCCAGGCCTGCTGGCTTGTGATCGTTTGGGCGACGGTCGAATGTTGGCTCCTGAATTGATCCAACTGGCTGCTGCGTCTGTCTTTAGCTGTGGCGATGGCAGTCCTCAGCAGCACCAGGATTGGTGTGGTCGGCGCCTCCTGGTGAGTGCTGGTCCAACGTTGGAAAGCATTGATGCGGCGCGGGTGTTGAGCAATCGCAGCAGCGGCAAAATGGGGGTGCTACTAGCGCAAGTGGCTCGTTTTCGGGGAGCCAAAGTGGATCTTGTTCATGGCCCGCTTCAGGTTCCTTCTGAATGGCTTGAGGGCCTGCAATCTGTTGACGTTAGTTCTGCGTCTGAGATGGGAGCCGAACTGAGCAAACGTCAGGTTGATGTCGATGCCATTGCGATGGTTGCAGCTGTTGCTGATCTGACGCGACGGGATGGGGGGCTCAAGCACAAACCAGCTAAAGCAGATCTGTCCTTAACGCTTGGTGAAGGGTGGCAAGAAGTACCAGACCTTTTGCAAGATTTGGCGCGCACGCGGCCTGATGGTCAATCCTTGCTGGGTTTTGCGGCTCTGACAGGGTCAGATGACGACCTTTTGGAACGAGGTGAGCAGAAGCGACTGAAGAAAGGGTGTGATCTGCTCATGGTGAATCCCATTGATCGCGCTGGACAAGGATTTGGACAAAACGCGAATGGGGGTTGGCTGTTAAGTGATGACAGACCGGTTCGTCTACCCGTGATGTCAAAACTGGCTTTGGCGCATCATCTTTTGGATGCGCTGGGCAGACATCAGGCGGCAAGGTCGGTGGAATCTTGATCAAGCAAACCGATAAATGTGCGCAGCTGTAAACGGGGGATGTAAGGCCAACCCCCACTGCGTTCCATGGTTTGTAGCAAGCTAAAAAGTTTTTGACGGTTCTCCGGAAGGCTCTGCCTGAAAGGACCATCCTGAATCTCGCGATGCAGGGATTCCAGGTCTCGCAGCAACAGCAGTAATGCTTCAGGGTCGTTTCGATGCGCGTCCGCCAATTCCCTTAAGGCATGGGTCAACGGCTGAAGGCGTTGATCCATGCTGTTGGCTTCTGGGGAGGACACGAGGGAATTGCAAAGTTGTTGAGACCTGCGAAAGGCTAGCCGGGGAGACGATTTAAGACCTGTAGGATCCCGTTCGGATCGGTCAAGACCGCACACCAATAGCCCTCAGGCCTCCTCCCATGCGCATTCGTCCTCTGCTGGCCATTGTGCTGGCACTCTGTTTATCCCTGGTCACCGCTTGCAGCGGAGACAGTCAGGCAGTTCAGCGTGCAGCCTCCAACGTCACTTATGACGACATTCGCAACACGGGCAAGGCCAATGATTGCCCCACCATCCCTGACTCAGCCCGTGGTTCCATTCCGCTCAGTGTTGGCGGTAAGTACGAACTACGCGACATCTGCATGCACCCCGTTCAGGTCTTCGCCAAGGAGGAACCCACCAATCGCCGCCAGGTTGCTCAATTTGTTGAGGGCAAAATCCTGACTCGATTCACCTCAAGTCTTGATGAGGTCTTTGGTGATCTCACCGTCACGTCTGACGGCTTGCAGTTCCAGGAGAAGGGCGGCATGGACTTCCAGCCGATCACCGTCCTTGTCCCTGGTGGTGAAGAGTTCCCATTCACGTTCTCCAGTAAGTCTCTGAAGGCCACCGCGGAAGGTGGTTCCATCACCACCAGTACAGATTTCGAGGGTGAGTACCGCACGCCTAGCTACCGCACAAGCAACTTCATTGATCCCAAAGGACGGGCTCTCACAACAGGTGTTCAGTACGCCCAAGGTCTGGTTGCTCTCGGCGGAGATGACGAGAAACTTGAGGCTGAAAACACCAAGCGTTACATCGACGGCACCGGCACCATGAGCTTGTCGATCACCAAAGTGGATCCAGAAACTGGGGAATTCGCTGGGGTCTTCAGTGCCATCCAACCCTCGGACTCCGATATGGGAGGCCGCGAAATCGTCGACATCAAGATCAGTGGTGATCTTTATGGACGGCTAGAGGAAGCTTGATTCGGCTTGCTGCTCCAGTTGTTGATCAGAGGGGCCATTGGCCCCTTTTTTTTGTGCTCTTGATAGTCATCTGGGAGAATCTCGCCGATTCTTTTTTCAAAACATGACCGCCAGCGTTACAGGCTCCGCCCAGCGATCCGGTGTGATCGCTCCCTATGGAGGAACTCTGGTGGATCTCATGGTTCCCGTTGATCAGCGGGCCTCCATCAAGGCTGAAGCGGTCAAGAGCTTGGAGTGTTCCGACCGCAATGCCTGTGATGTGGAGCTGCTGGTGGTGGGTGGTTTCTCTCCTCTGCGTGGTTTTATGCATCAGGAGGACTATGACGCCGTTGTCGCTGATCACCGGACGGCAGCAGGGCAGCTCTTCGGTCTTCCAATCGTGATGGACACCGATCGCGAGGACGTTGTGGTCGGTGACAAGATTTTGTTGACATACAAAGGCCAAGAGTTGGCGGTCCTCTCGGTTGAGGACAAGTGGGAGCCAGACAAGGTGGTTGAGGCCAAGGGCTGCTACGGCACCACATCGCTGGAGCACCCGGCTGTGCGGATGATTTCCATGGAACGCAAACGGTTTTATCTCGGTGGGACACTTAGCGGCCTTGAGCTGCCGAAGCGTGTTTTCCCCTGCAAAACGCCGGCAGAAGTTCGTTCTGGTCTGCCTGACGGTGAGGACGTGGTTGCTTTCCAGTGCCGCAACCCCATTCACCGGGCGCATTACGAGCTGTTTACGCGGGCTCTGCACGCCCAAAACGTCAGTGCGCAAGCTGTTGTGCTTGTTCATCCCACTTGCGGTCCAACGCAGCAGGACGACATCCCTGGATCAGTTCGTTTTCAAACCTATGAACGCCTTGCCGCTGAGGTGGATAACGACCGCATTCGCTGGGCTTATTTGCCTTATGCCATGCACATGGCCGGTCCTCGAGAGGCTCTCCAGCACATGATCATTCGCCGCAATTACGGCTGTACTCACTTCATCATTGGCCGTGACATGGCGGGCTGTAAATCCTCCCTGTCTGGCGATGATTTCTACGGTCCCTATGACGCTCAAAATTTCGCAAAGGAGTGTGCCCCGGAGCTCACCATGGAGACTGTTCCATCGCTCAACCTCGTCTACACGGAGGAGGAAGGGTATGTGACAGCGGAACATGCCGAGGCACGCGGCTTACATGTGAAGAAACTCAGTGGCACTCAATTCCGCAAGATGCTTCGTAATGGCGAGGAAATTCCGGAGTGGTTTGCCTTCCGCAGTGTCGTTTCAGTCCTACGCGCAGCATGAGCTCTCAGAAGAGCAGTAACATTCCTTCATCTGTACGACACGATCCTTGAACAAACGCTGGCGAAACATCGGCCTGTACGTCCTTCTTGTTGTGGTCGTGATTGTGGTGGGAACCGCTTTCTTGGATCGACCCGATCCGGCCACGGCCGCAAGAACGATGCGGTACAGCGATTTTGTGGAGGCGGTTCAAGAGAATCAGGTCAGTCGTGTCGTTCTCTCTCCAGATCGCGGCACGGCACAGGTGGTGGAGAACGACGGCCGACGTGCTGAGGTCAATCTCGCTCCGGACAAGGAATTGCTTGGCATGCTCACCAAGCATGACGTTGACATTGCCGTCCAGCCAACGCGTCAACCCAGTGCTTGGCAGCAAGCAGCTGGGAGTTTGATCTTCCCTCTGCTTCTCCTCGGTGGCCTCTTCTTCCTGTTCCGCCGCGCTCAAGGAGGAGGAGGTGGCAACCCAGCGATGAATTTTGGGAAGAGTAAAGCTCGGGTTCAGATGGAGCCTTCCACTCAAGTCACCTTTACGGATGTTGCGGGTATCGAGGGCGCGAAACTCGAATTAACTGAGGTCGTTGATTTCCTCAAAAATCCCGATCGCTTTACGGCAGTTGGCGCCAAGATTCCCAAAGGTTGTCTGCTCGTTGGACCACCTGGAACCGGTAAGACTTTGCTTGCCAAGGCGGTCGCAGGAGAAGCAGGAGTTCCCTTCTTCTCTATTTCAGGATCGGAATTTGTTGAGATGTTTGTTGGTGTTGGTGCCAGCCGCGTACGTGATTTGTTTGAGCAAGCCAAGAAAAATGCACCCTGCATTATCTTTATCGATGAAATTGACGCCGTCGGTCGTCAGCGTGGTGCTGGTCTCGGTGGTGGTAATGACGAGCGCGAACAAACTCTCAATCAGTTACTGACTGAGATGGATGGATTCGAGGGAAATACTGGCATCATCATCATTGCTGCAACGAATCGGCCGGATGTTCTCGATGCAGCGCTGTTGCGTCCTGGCCGCTTCGATCGACAAGTCACCGTTGATCGTCCTGATTACGCCGGCAGACTTCAAATCCTTGGTGTTCACGCCCGTGGCAAAACGCTTGCCAAGGATGTCGATCTCGACAAAGTGGCGCGTCGAACCCCTGGGTACACAGGTGCTGACTTAGCCAATTTGCTCAACGAAGCTGCCATTCTTGCGGCACGGCGTGAGCTCACTGAGGTCAGCAACGATGAAATTAGTGATGCCATCGAGCGGATCATGGTTGGTCCGGAGAAGAAGGATGCTGTCATCAGTGAGCGCAAAAAGAGATTGGTGGCTTATCACGAGGCAGGTCATGCCCTTGTGGGTGCCTTAATGCCTGATTACGACCCTGTGCAGAAGATTTCAATTATTCCTCGCGGCAATGCAGGTGGATTGACTTTTTTCACGCCCAGTGAAGAAAGGATGGAGTCAGGCCTTTACTCACGTGCCTATCTGCAAAATCAAATGGCAGTAGCACTTGGTGGTCGTGTCGCCGAAGAAATTGTTTATGGAGAAGATGAAGTCACAACAGGTGCTTCCAACGATCTTCAGCAAGTGGCTCAGGTGGCTCGCCAAATGATCACTCGTTTTGGTATGAGCGATAAACTTGGACCAGTTGCCTTAGGGCGTTCCCAAGGGGGTATGTTCTTGGGTCGAGATATTGCTGCTGAGCGTGATTTCTCTGAGGAGACGGCATCAACAATTGATGAAGAGGTATCTGATTTGGTAGACGTCGCTTATAAGCGAGCGACCCAAGTTCTTGTTGATAATCGCGCCGTGCTCGATGAGCTTGCTGATTTGCTCGTTGACCAAGAAACTGTTGACGCAGAAGAATTGCAAGAATTGTTGATTAGCCGTGACGTTCGGGTTGCCGAATACGTCTGAACCTGATCGCCAACAGAATTGGCTGACCCAACAGGAGCGATTAATTTCCTCCTTGCGGGATCAGCCACTTTTGTTGGTGGTGCGTGCCCAATTGAATGATTTTGTCAGGCCCTTTTCCGCTAGTCCATTGTTTGGGCAATTGCAACAACTACGGGATTCTGGATTGCGTCACGTCGAAATAGCGTGGCTAGACCACCCTGATTGGTGTGAATTTTATGTTGATTTAAAAAGTCGGTGTCCTGAATTTCAGTTGGGTGCCGCGTCGATCGTGGACCTGGAGGCTCTTGATGATCTCAAGGAGGTTGATGCGCCCTATGCCATGGCGCCCTGTTGGGATCCAAGTTTGCAGCAACGTGCGCTTGATCGCGGTTTGCTTGTTGTTCCAGGCGTGTTTAGTCCCAGCGAAGTGCTGCAAGCTATCCGGTTCGGCCATCGTTTGGTCAAGCTTTTCCCAGCGGCTGAGCTTGGTTGTCGCTATTGGATGCGCTTAAAAGCTCCTCTTGGAGATCTCCCTGCGGTGATTGCGGCCGGGGGGCTTGGGATTGCAGATGTAGAAGAATGGTTGCAAGCCGGACATCACGCTGTGGCCTTAGGTCGCAGCGTAATTGGCTCTGCTGGTGTCAACCCAGACTTGTTGATTTGGCTGAAGCAGTCGACGTCTGCTCGTTGACACCACCTAGTGGTTGACATGAGACCAGGATGCTACAGATAAGAGAGCTGTTGTTTACGCCATGTCGCAGCTCACGATCAAACTGAGTGATAAGGCTGATGCCCTGATCGCTCAGCTGCAGAAAGAGATTTTCAACCGTCGCCGCAAGAAGGTGTCTCCTGCCGGAGTGGTAGAGACACTTGTCGAAAGTGGTGCCAAGTCTCAGTCTGACAAGCGATTTGCCACGTCTTGGACCAATCTGATCAAAGACATCGAGAAGGCGGCAAAACTTGCCTACGCCCATGGCAGCAAGCCATCCAGCTTGAGCGATGAGGAGTGGGCGCTGGTGTTGAGTCATCGCAGTCGAGTCAACACACGTCCCCGTCGGACCGTGAAGAAGAAGGTGGCCATCGAGAAGGCTCCTCGTCGGACGCGAACGCGGAGTTCAGCGCAGACTCCTACAACACAGGAGACACCAGTGAGTGGTAAGGATCAGGTTCCGGTGTCTGTGAGTTGAGTCATTACCAAAGGCTGCATTGTCCCTGCTGACGCAGGAGATGATCCGCCAGGACCAGAGAGACCATTGCCTCCACCATCGGTACGGCTCTTGGCAGGACGCAGGGGTCGTGCCGGCCTTTGGCGGCGAGGGTGGTGGCATTTCCTTCAGAGTCAACCGTCTGCTGTTCTTTGCGGATTGTTGCCGTTGGTTTGAAGGCCACACGCAACACGATCGGTTCACCATTGCTGATGCCCCCTTGGATTCCGCCTGAATTGTTGGTGGAGGTTCGCAATCGTCCGTCCTCGCTGGGCAGAAAAGCATCGTTGTGGTCGCTCCCACGCAGCAAGGTGCCGTTGAAGCCTGAGCCGATTTCAAACCCCTTGGTGGCTGGGAGCGACATCACCGCCTTGGCGAGGTCTGCTTCTAGTTTGTCGAACACCGGCATGCCAAGGCCTACGGCGGGATTTCGCACAACGCATTCAATAATCCCGCCGCATGAATCGCCTTCTCGGCCAATCGTCTCGATTCGTTCGATCATTTTGGTCGCTGCCTGTTGATCAGGGCAGCGCACGATGTTGGATTCAATCGCTTCACGGCTCACGTCTGTCGCGTCGATCGTTGCTTCGAGGGTGTGAATTCGCTTGACCCAGGCCAACACCTCGCTTCCGCAGGCTTTGCGCAATAACTGCTTTGCGATGGCGCCGGCAGCCACGCGTCCAATGGTTTCGCGCGCAGAGGCGCGTCCTCCACCACTGCGAGCCTGGATGCCGTACTTGGCTTGATATGTGGCATCCGCGTGTGATGGCCGAAAAGCCATCGTCATTTCTTTGTAATCCCCGGGCCGTTGATCTTTATTGCGAATCAGCATGGCGATCGGAGTGCCAAGGGTGGTGTTGTCGACCAGACCACTGAGCACTTCAACTTGATCCGCTTCTTTGCGTGGCGTTGTGATGTGACTCTGACCGGGTCGCCGGCGATCCAGTTCTGTTTGGATCTCTTGGAGGTCCAGTTCCAACCTGGGCGGACAACCTTCCACAATCACGCCGACCCCGCCACCGTGGGATTCCCCGAATGTACTGATCCGGAAAAGATCACCGAAGCTGCTGCCCATGAGTGCACCACGCTGGTTGGAGATTACGCAGCCGTCAGTCAGGCGTCCTCAATCAGAAAGGCGACACCGGCTAGGCCAAAGCGACGAAATTCGATGAAATTGAGATCGGGTCTCAGCCTCTGCAAGGCGCGGAAGGCGTTGCGGGCGCCGGAACTTTCAAATCGTGACCAGCAGTAGTAATGCTCAAAAGCCAGGATCATGCCAACAGTCAGTTTTGGTTCCAGCCAGTGCAGTACGGCACTGATATCGCTGTAAGGCTGACCATTAATCCAAGCCAAGGCGATCGTGTCTGGCATGGCGACAGACTCTTCAAGCTTTGACAGGTCAGCTTGAATCAGATGCAAAATTTTCAACGGAATTCGAGACCAACGACATCGCCTTCGGAAGGCAGCTGCACTGATCACTGGCGTGTCTGACTGCCAACGCGGATGCAAATCTTTCGCGGTTTGTGGCTCTGTGATGCTGGAGAACTTGCCAATGCCCCAGAGCTCACGCTCGATCGGTTGAGCTTGAATCGCTCGCCAGGCCATTGGAAAGGTTCGATATTGAAGACAGCCGAATTCCGCGTAATCGCCTTCGATCTTGTTGAAATGCAGCAGCCGGAAGGCTTGGCGGAAAAACAGGGCTGTTTCTTGATGGTTGGTATGACGCTGCGCCATACCGGAGAGCAGTTGCTTTAGTTTCATGAAATTTTTGGACCTCCCCTGGCGCTTGATCCGGGTTCGACCTTGATCTGTTGCAGCAGATCTAGACCTTCGTTCAGGGTGGGAATCCAATCGTCTGAACGGCGCCGGATCAGTCGAGTGTTGGGATAAAAAGGTGAGGTGTCTCGATCTTCCGGCCAGGTCGTGACACTGTCGCGATCGAGCACCACAACGCATGGAATGCCAAGTGCTCCAGCCAGATGTGCCGTGGTGTTGCTAATCGTGAGGACTCGTTGCAGAGATGCAATTTGTCCTGCATAACCATCCAGATCGGTGAACTGGTCGATGGTCCGCGAGGCCTTGATGGGTCGACCGCTCATTTTGACGAGCTCGGCTAGGCCCGCCCGCCCTTCTTGGTATTGCAAGGACTGCACTCGTCCTGAGACTGTCGAAAGAAGCTCCGCCCAGTCGGTCAAGCTTGGCAACGTTTTGTACATCGCTTTTGAATACCAGGAGATGCCTAATCCGCGAGGCTTTCGATCGGGACATGGGGGTGGGGTGAGTGAAATAAATCCCTGGCGGATGCTTGCTTCGTCGTGGGCATAGAAAAAAGCAAGTTGTTCGTAAGTCGTTGAGGGAATGTTTGCGTTGGGCGTCCAAGAATCACTGTCACTGATGAAATGAACGTTGGGAAAACTGCGTTGAAACAAGCCAACCAATCGCGACTCTGTTTGAACGATGACGTTGGCGATGTCTTGGGCTGCTCTGGCAACGAGATGAACTTGCCGTAGTTCATCTCCTAAGTCCCGCTGTCGAGGCTGCACAAACAAGGTTTCCGTTTGATCACGAGGGCCGCGCCATACACGACTCGACCTTGGACCTTCCATGCAGGCGATGAGATGGAACGTTCGCCAAGCCTCTTTGTAGTAGCCAAAGCGTTCCATCTTGTTGGCACCCTCTTGCATTCCACGCAGATTGCCTTCGGCTTGAGCCAGACGAACCTGCTGGGCGTGCCAAGAGAGGTTGGCGTAGCGCATCCGCTGGAAAAGTTGCGATTGGATTGGCCGAGGGGCAGTTATAGGACAATTCGCCAATGCCGAACTCCTCCCTGCCACTGTCTACGCCTAGGAAGCTGCCATTTTCGCTTGACTTGTCTGAACATTGTTTGAGCGTGATGGGCCTGACGTGAAACAACGCACTGGGTCGTGTCCAAGACTCACGAGTGCAAGCGTAGATTGAGGGTTTGTTGTACGCGCCGATCACTCGTGTCAGCAACGGCTTTATAGGGTTATGGTTTTAATGGATCCTGGAGATCAAGTTATTTGCATAAGCGATCAAGCGGTCAATATTGACTTTGGTTTGTGCCGTATCGTCTTGATTCTTTCTGATTAGGTGATAAGTATCGCTGCGTTTGGATCATTGAGGTCAAGTCTCTCTTCGCTGATTGATTTGATTCAGGCCACAACGATTGCCTCCTGTGGCATTTGACAAGAGGTGCTGCGATGACTCGCCCTGGTCGCGTGCAGGATAAGGGTTGTTGCTGTCGCTTGGTTGTATTGCGTGAGCATTAATTTCTGGTTGCAAGGATCACTTTCGTTTCGCTTACTGGCTTGGCTGGACGTGATTTTGCAACGGCAATTGTTTGCTCGCTGTATTTGGTTGTCTTCGAAGGATTCTTAAGAGAATGTCTTGACGATGGCAATTGAAGGCTAATGGCGCTATTTTTGGTAATTAAGTTATTGCATTGATTGTATCATGGCAAAAGCTCTAAAGCTGAAGTTGTTTTCAGGCGATTTGAAGTCGCATGATGATGCCGTAACGGTTGCAATGTTTAAGTTGAAAGGGAAAAAATACCGCTCAGCTCCAGAAGGTTATGTTGC
>MDSW01058492.1_pt1 | contig 16100 bp, 15 predicted proteins | sample 811171 | NCBI WGS metagenome assembly MDSW01 (sample SAMN05326641, study PRJNA326480) | marine metagenome | isolation source: seawater | place: Atlantic Ocean: North West | collected 2012
TATTTATGACAGTTTAGTGAGACTTGCCCAAAATTTTTTAACAAGACACCCTCTAATTCAAGGTCAAGGAAATTTTGGAAATATTGATGGCGATAATGCTGCCGCTATGAGATATACTGAAGCTCGTCTTGAAAAAATAGCTAATTATTTTTTTGACGGCATTGAAGAAAATTCAGTTAATTTTAAAGAAAATTATGATGGTCAAAATTTAGAACCTGAAGTTTTACCAGCTCAACTTCCAAATATATTGCTAAATGGCTCTACTGGTATAGCTGTTGGTATGGCAACAAATATTCCCCCTCATAATTTATATGAGCTACATGAATGCATAATTGAAATAATTAAAAAACCAAATATTGCCAATACACAACTTTTGAAACTTATAAAAGGCCCTGATTTGCCTACAGGTGGTGAAATATTATTAACTAATAATGATAAAAGAGACATTTATACCAAAGGGAAAGGATCTTTTTTAATTAAATCAAGATGGAAAAAAGAAATTTTAAAAAATGGATTATACAATATTGTAATTAATGAAATCCCTTATCAAGTTAATAAATCTAAAATAATTGAACAAATTGCTAATTTAATTAATACAAAAAAAGTTCCACTTGATGATGTAATAGATGATTCAGCTGAAAATATAAGAATTGTTTTAAAACCAAAAAATAGAAATATTAATGCAGATAAATTAATGGAACTATGTTTTAAACTTTCTGATTTATCAATTCGTTATTCATGCAACTTTAATGTATTAGAAAATGGTATTAATCCGAAGTTATTGGGATTAAAAGATATACTTACTAACTTTATAAGTCATAGAAAAATAACAATTAAAAGAAAATCTGAATACAACATAAATAAAATTAAATTAAGATTAGAAATATTAGAAGGTTTTTTGATTGCTTATAAAAACATTAATAATATTATTAAGATTATACGAACCAAATTAGACCCTAAAAAAGAATTAATAAAAAAATATAAATTTTCTAATAATCAAGTTGAAGCAATTTTAAATATGAGATTAGGTTCTCTAAAAAAGCTTGACGAAGTCAATACGAAAAATGAAATAAATGAATTAAAAAAAGAAAAGAATTTTTTAAATAAATTAATAAAAAATTATAAATTCCTTAATAATTACTTAATTGATGAAATTAATAAAATAAATAATGAAATAAATAAAAATTTAATTTCTAGAAAGAGTATAATAAAATCTAAAATCGATAATAATGAAGAAATTAATTTTGATGAATTTGAAGAAATTGAAAAAATTACAATTTTAATTACTAAAGATAATAATCTAAAAAAAATCAAAGATCATATTGATATTAAAAAAATTAAAAATAATGACTTAGATATTAAATTTGCTTTTCATATGATGTCTAATCAAAAGATATTAATTTTTGTTTCTTCGGGTAGAGTTTTTACTCTTAACCCTAATATTCTACCATCTGGAAAATCTAATCCTAAATCTTTTATTTATTTTATTAATGCAGGTACTAACGAAAAAATGATTGGTTCTATAGTTGCAGATAAAAATACTAATTGTATATTGGCATCATCATTTGGAAAAGGATTTGTAGTAGAAACATTTAATTTGATATCTTCACAAAGAAATGGAAAACAAATTTTTAATTTAAAAACTAATGATAAATTAATTAAAGTTGTTGAATGTGATAAACCAAATATTGCAATTACAAACAAATCTGGAAAATTACTAATTTTTGAAATAAGTTCACTACCTGTTTTACAAAAAGGTGGAGGTGTTAAATTAATTAAAATCAAAGATAAAGACTTGTTATCTGATATACAAATTATTAATATTGATGAGGGTATTTCTTGGCAAACTGGCTCTAAAATTAGATACTTAGCTAATATTAAGCATTGGATTGGTAAAAGAGGTCAATCTGGAAAAAAAGTTCCAAAATTTTTCAATAAAAATCTAAGGTTTTCTGATTAAAATCAAACAAAATTGTTGACCATTGCATTAATTCATATCAACAAGAGATATAAAATTAAAGAAAGTAATTCCATGTTTTTAGAAATTATTAATTGATTCATTATGTTAATTAAAAATTTAAAAAATTTATCATTTATTATAAGTTCAATAAATAAACTTGCAGGTAATATATGTTCTTTTTTAGTTGTCTTAATGACATTAAATGTATTTTTAGTGGTGGTTTTAAGATATTTGTTTGGGATAAGCTTTATTTGGATGCAAGAAACTTATGTATGGATGCATGCATATATTTTTATGTTAGGTGCTGGATTCACTTATTTAAACGATGACCACGTAAGAATAGACATACTATATAGGAGTGCTTCTTCAACTTATCGTGCTGTTGTTGATTTGATAGGAAATATTTTTTTATTATTACCATTTTTGTATATAATTTGGTCTTATAGCTTCCCTTTTGTATATAAATCTTGGATGATGAATGAAATTTCTAGAGAGGCTGGGGGCTTAACTATGTTGTTTTTATTAAAATTTGCAATTTTAATATTTGTATTTCTTCTTTTTATTCAAGCTATCTCAAAAATTATTAATAATTTCATATCAATTTTCCAAAAATGACTTCTGAAATTTTAGCTATAATCATGTTTGTAACCACTCTATGTTTTTTAATTTTCGGTTTTCCAGTTGCATTCACTTTAGCTGGATCAGCTTTAATCTTTGCTTTTATAGGTGATTATTTAGATATTTTTAATTTTAGAATGTTGTTCTTTTTCCCTCAAAGAATTTATGGAATTATGATTAATGAAGCATTGGTAGCAGTACCTTTATTTATATTTATGGGTGTAATGCTAGAAAAAACTAAAATTGCTGCAAAACTTTTAGAATCAATAGGAGATTTATTTGGTTCTGTAAAAGGGGGTTTGGGTATAGGTGTTGTTCTGGTTGGAATGTTATTGGCTGCATCAACTGGTATAGTTGGAGCGACTGTAGTTACAATGGGTATGTTAGCTTTACCTACAATGTTAAAAGCTGGATATGATGAAAAAATTGCAACAGGAACTATTTGTGCATCTGGAACGCTTGGTCAAATCATTCCACCATCAATAGTTTTAATATTATTAGCTGAAATGCTACAGGGAGCAAATGAAGAAGCTGGATTACTAACAGGTGATCTAGCCCCTCTACCTGTAACTGCAATAGATTTATTTGCTGGAGCCCTTTTCCCTGGTTTAATTTTAGTTGGTATGTTTATTATATATATTGTTGTTCTTGCAATTATTAAACCAAACGATTTACCAATCACAAAATCAACTAAAACAAAATCTGAAATTATCAAAAATGCAATGATTGAAGTTATTCCACCAATTTTTTTAATTTTATCAGTTTTAGGGTCTATTTTTTTAGGTATCGCAACACCCACAGAGTCTGCTTCAGTAGGTGCAGCAGGAGCTGCTTTACTTGCTTTATTTAGAAACCAATTAAATTTTAAAAATATATCTGAAGCAGCAATTACAACAGCAAAAATGAGTTCTTTTGTTTTTATTATTTTAATTGGTGCATCTATGTTTTCATTGGTTTTTAGAGGATTTGAAGGCGATGATATGATTAGTAATTTTCTTACCAATTTACCTGGAGGTGAATATGGGGCATTGTTAGTTGTAATGATTACTATTTTTTTATTAGGATTTTTTCTTGATTATATTGAAATTATATTTGTAATAATTCCACTTGTAGGTCCAGGATTGATAGCTAATGGTGCAGACCCACTATGGTTAGGTATATTAATCTCACTAAATCTACAAACAAGTTTTTTAACTCCACCCTTTGGTTTTTCTTTGTTTTTTTTAAGAGGAGTTGCGCCTAAAGCAGTTAGAACTGTAAATATTTATAGAGGAGTCATACCTTTTATTTTTATACAAGTAATAGCTATTGTTTTAGTTTTTGTTTTTCCACAAATAGCAACATGGCTTCCAAGATTAATTAATTAAAAGAGGTCTTAAAAAAGACCTCTTTAAAAATAAAAAATTAAACAGAGTCAGGATATTTAAAAGGTAAGTCTCTAATTCTTGAGAAATCTTGTTCACCTTTTGTAAACCATTCTTTTATTACTTTTCTAAAAGATAAAAGATGATTAGCAATAGCTTTTGTTTCAGAATTTATTGAACCTCTTTCTGAAACAACTTCTCCAGCTGCATTACCTAGAGCTATTAAAACTTCATCAGGAAAAGTTTTTATAGTAACACCATGCTCACCTACTAATTTTTGAAGAGCTGGACCATTAATGGCTTGGAACCTACTGAAAACAGTCATATTGAATGATTGAGTCATGTTTGTAACCAAACCTTGGGTTGCACTATCTAAAGATTCCCAGGCATTGAGATCAATTGAAAGATCTAATAAAGTAGAAGGCTCATGCCAACCTGGTCCGTAGTAATATTTAGCAGCTTGATAAAGACCTGCACCCAAATCAGCAGCAGGACAAATCCATTCTGCTGCATCAACTGCACCAGAGGCTAACGAAGGCAATACATCAGGTCCCGCTAAAAGAACAGGCGTAGCACCAAGTTTTTCGATAGTTCTTCCACCAAGTCCAGGCATTCTCATTTTTAAACCTTTGTAATCATCTGGTGTGTTGATTTCTTTATTGAACCATCCACCCATTTGATTACCTGTATTACCCATTGGTAAAAATTTTAGGCCTAAAGCATTGTATATTTTGTCAGCTTCTTCAATTCCTCCACCATAGTAACACCATGCATTTTGTTCCATAGCATTCATTCCAAAAGGACATGTTGCAACGAACTCAATTGCATCTGAAAGGTTTGTCCAATAATATGGAGCACCATACGAAGCTTGAGCTGCCCCAGAGCGTACTGCATCTAAAGATTCAAGACCTGGAACTAGTTCACCAGCATGATAAACTTTCATTTTTAACTTATCAGAATAACTACTAACATTATCTGCAAATGCTTGAATTGCTTGTCCTAAAAGACCAGCTTTTCCAAAAGCACTACAAATAATCCATTCCTGATGACCTGCAGCTATTGCAGGAGCAGGAAAAGATGATACTGCTGTTGCAGCAGCACCAGCAATACCTGCTTTTTTTATAAAATCACGACGTTTGAGATTTTTTTTCATTTCTTCCTCCCTAAAAAATTATAATTGAGACTATCTTTAAAACTTATTAAATTAAATAAAATAATAAAGAAATTATGTATTTTATTTAAAAACTGTCAATACCGGTTTGATTTCTTCCAAGAATTAAAGAATGTATATCTTCTGTACCCTCATAAGTTTTGACAGTTTCTAGATTCATTAAATGTCTAATTACATGATACTCTTCCAAAAGACCATTGGCCCCCATCATATCTCTAGAATCTCTAATTATTTCAATGGCTTTTTTACAATTATTTCTTTTGAGAATACTTATAGCATTAATAATGTCTTTGTTTTTATCTTTTGCCCTTCCAGTATGAATACATGCACTTAATCCAATATTAATTTCTGTTTGCATATCGGCCAATTTTTTTTGTATTAATTGTTTTGATGCTAGTGGTTTTTTAAACATTATTCTATTCTCTGTATATTCTTTTGCTATTAACCAACAAATAGTGGCTGAGCCCATTACGCCCCAGGATATTCCGTAACGAGCGTTATTTAAACAAGAAAAAATAGATTTCCAACCATCAGTTTTTGGCAGAACTTTATTTTTGCTTACAGAAACATTATTTAAATTTATTTGCCCTGTAGGACTAATTTTTAAACTAGTTTTGTTTTTAATATATGAAGTATTAATTCCTTTCATATTTTTGTCTAAAATAAAACCCTTTATTTCATTTTTATTATTTAAAGCCCAAATAATAAATACATCTGCAATTGGGGCATTACTAATCCAACTTTTGGAACCATTTAGTATAAATTCATTATTTTTTTCTTCATACATAGTTTTCATCGAAGATGGATCAGAGCCAGCTTCACTTTCAGTTAGAGCAAAACAACCAACTTTATTTCCAGAAATTAAATCAGGTAAATAATCTTTTTTTTGTTCCTCAGAACCAAAATGGTAGATCGGGTGAATTACAAGTGATGATTGTACAGATATGGATGATCTATACGAGCTATCAATTTTTTCTAACTCAAATGCAATTAATCCATATGCAATATTGCTTATTCCAGCCCCACCGTATTCATTAATTGTTGAGCCAAGAATTCCTAAAGAACCAAAAGATTTATATAGATTTTTATCAAAAAAATGATTTCTATTATTTTCAATAACATAGGGTAAAAGTTCTTTTTTACAAAAATCCCTGATATTTTTTTGAATAGATAGCTCTTCCTCAGTTAAATTATCTGTCAAATAAAAAGGGTCAAACCAGGTATTTTCTTTCATAACTAATGTTCATTATCATTTTTTTAATATAAATAGTTATAAAGAATAAAATAATGAAAGAAAAAATATTTATAGCTGCTGATCATGCTGGATTTGAATTAAAAGATAAACTTCTTAAACATTTTGATGGTTTATTTGATGATTTGGGTACAAATAATGAAGATAGCGTTGATTATCCTGATTATGCCCACTCATTAGTTAGTAAAATAAATAAATCTTTAAACAGTAAAGGGATATTAATTTGTGGCTCAGGAGTGGGTATGAGCATTACTGCTAATAGAAACCCAAATATTAGAGCTGGACTAGCATTTAATTCTCAAATTGCAGAATTGGTACGTCAGCATAACGATGCAAATATTTTGGTTTTACCCGGTCGTTTTATTGATATACATGAAGCAATAAAATGTGTAGATAAATTTCTTAAAACTAAATTTGATGGTGGTAGACATCAAAAAAGGATAGAAAAAATTTAATTATGTTAGATTTATATAATAAAGGTATTAAAGAAACAGATCCTGATGTTTATTTAACTTTAAAAAAAGAACTTGAAAGACAGCAAAATCAAATCGAATTAATTGCATCAGAAAATATAGCATCTTTATCAATACTTAATGCTCAAGGCTCAGTAATGACTAATAAATATGCTGAAGGATATCCAGGAAAAAGATATTATGGTGGTTGCGAATTTGTTGATCAGGCTGAAGAAATTGCACTTCAAAGAGTAAAAGAATTATTTAATTGTAAATATGCTAACCTCCAACCACATAGTGGAGCACAAGCAAATCAAGCAGTATTTTTAGCTTTGTTAAAACCTCATGATACATTTCTTGGAATGTCTTTAGCTTCTGGCGGGCACTTAACTCATGGTGCCAAACCAAATATTTCTGGTAAATGGTTTAATGCTATTCAATATGGTGTAAAAAAAGAAGGAAATGATAAAGATTTGATTGACTTCGATGAAGTAGAATCTTTAGCATTAGAACATAAACCAAAAATTATAATTGCAGGAGCTTCTGCATACCCAAGAATTATTGATTGGAAAAAATTTAAAATTATTGCTGATAAGGTTGGAGCTTATTTTATGGTCGATATGGCCCATTATTCAGGATTAATTGCAGGAAAAGAATATCCTAATCCAGTTGAATACGCTGATGTAGTTACTTCTACAACTCATAAAACATTAAGGGGAGCAAGGAGTGCAATGATTTTAACAAATAATGAAGATATTTATAAAAAAATAAATTCAGCTGTTTTTCCTGGCTTGCAAGGTGGACCATTAATGCATGTTATGGCTGCAAAAGCAGTATCATTTGGTGAAGCTTTAAAACCAGAATTTCAACAATATATAAAAAATGTTATTTTAAATGCAAAAGTTCTTTCTGAAACTCTTGTCAAAAGAGGTTTTCGTATTGTTACTGGTGGCACTGATTCTCATTTAGTTTGGTTAGACTTAACCCCAAAAAATTTAACAGGCGACAATGCTGAAAAAATTCTTGAAGAGGTTGGTATCGCATGCAACAAAAATGCCATACCTTATGATCCAAATCCTCCTAAAATAACTAGCGGATTAAGATTTGGTACAGCTGCTGCAACCTCAAGAGGGTTTAATGAAAGTGATTTTAAAATTGTTGGCGATATTATTAGCGATATATTAGATAGTTTACTTTTAAGCGATGAAGAAAAAAAAGAAGTTGCAAATACTACTAGAAAAAAAGTAATCGAAATGTGTAAAAAATACCCAATATATAATGAGGCTTTTTAATGAGATGTCCTTTTTGTAGCAATGAAGACTCTCAAGTCAAAGATTCAAGACCTACTGAGGATAATACAGCGATAAGACGAAGAAGAATATGCGATCAATGTGGTTCACGATTTACTACTTTTGAAAGAATTCAACTAAGAGATTTAGTAGTTTATAAATCTAATAATCAAAAAGAAATTTTTGATCGTGATAAAATGTTCCGATCTATTTCATTAGCATTACGAAAAAGAAACATTGATCAAGAAAAAATAGAAAAAATTGTTAATGCAATAGTAAGAAAACTAGAAAACTCAGGTGACACTGAAGTTAAATCATCTTTAATTGGTGAATATATTATGGAAGCTCTATCTCACTTAGATCAAGTAGCATATGTACGTTTTGCTTCAGTCTATAAAAATTTTAGAGAAGTAAAAGATTTCGAAGATTTCTTAGGAAATTTAGAAGATAAATAAATTTAATAAAATGAACTCAAGTCATTTAAAATTTATTAATGAAGCACATAATATTGCTTCTAAAAAATTTGGAACAACTTTTCCTAATCCTGTTGTTGGATGCGTTATAGCTAAAAAAAATCAAATAATTTCTAAAGGAGTTACTAATAAATCAGGTAGACCCCATGCTGAAGAAATTGCTATAAAAAAAGCAGGAATTAAAGCTAAAGGTGCCACAATGTATGTAACGCTAGAACCATGCAATCATAATTCTAACAATGGTTCATGTGCAGATCAAATTATTAGATCTGGAATCAAAGAAATTTTTATCTCAACTATAGATCCAGATAAGCGCACAAATGGAAAAAGTATAAAAAAATTTAATTTAAATAAAATTATCACAAATACTGGTATTTTAAAAAATAAAACTTTAGAATTAAATAAATTTTTTTTTGAAAGTTTAAAAATTAAAAAACCTTTTACAAAAGTAAAAATGGCAATTTCAAATGATGAAAAAATAGCATGGAGTGATTATTCAAGTAAGTGGATTTCGAATTCTAAAAGCAGACAGTATGCACATAAAATTAGGGAAAAAAGTCAAGCTATTTTAACTACATCCAAAACTATTATTAAAGATAATCCAAGATTTACAGTAAGAAGAAATTCTAAAGTAATTAAACATTTACCAATTATTATTATTGATAATAATTTAAAATTACCTCTTCATGCTAGAATCTTTAAAGATATTGCAAAAAAAAGAATTATTATATTTACTTCGAATAATAATCATAAATTTAACAAGTTTAAACAAATGGGTTGTGAAATAGAATTGATGAAAAAAAATAAATATAATCAACTAAATTTAAACAATGTTTTTAAAAAATTATATAATTTACGTATTAGAGAAATTTTAGTTGAAGCTGGTGGTATTTTATTTACCAATTTATTGAATAATAAACTAGTTAATGAAATACATATTTTTAAATCTAATTTTGATATTGGTAAAAATGGTATACCAGTAATTTTGAATAAAAAATTACATCAATTAAATTTTAAAATTGTTAAAGAAAAAAAATTTGAAAATGATTTTTATTATAAATATTCTATAAAATAATATGTTTACAGGTATAATACAAGGATTAGGACAAATAATTGATAATACTGATGGTATTTTCAAAATTGAAACAAAACTAAACTTAGAAAATTGTAATAATGGATCATCTATTTCTTGTAATGGAGTTTGCCTTACTTTGATAGATATAAAAAAACACAACGATCAATATATTTTTTCTGTTAATATTGGTGAAGAAACTATGAATAGAACAATTTATAAAAATAGAATTCAATCAAATAAAATTAATTTAGAAAAATCACTAACTATAGGTGATGAGATAGGTGGTCATTTTGTATATGGACATATAGATTGTGTAACTAAAATAACAAAAATACTAAACCTTAATAATAGTTGGGAATTCAATTTTGAAAAAAATTTTAATAATAATAACTTATTAGTTGTAGAAAAGGGTTCTATTTCAATAAATGGTATTTCTTTAACAATAGCAAAAGTTGAAAAAGAATATTTTACTATTTCAATTATTCCTCACACTTTTAATAACACAAACTTAAAATTTGCAGAAGAAAATGATTTGGTAAATGTTGAATTTGATTATTTAGCAAGATATCTTTTGAATAAAAATGAAAAATAATAACTTAATAAATATATCTTCTATAGAAGAAATAATTGATGATGCTCGTAATGGAAGAATGTTTATATTAGTTGATGATCCAACAAGAGAAAATGAGGGAGATTTAATTATTCCTGCTCAAATGATTACTCCTGAGTCAATTAATTTTATGGCAAAATATGGAAGAGGATTAATATGTTTGGCTTTAACCAAACAAAGAATTAATGAATTAGAACTACCTCTAATGAATCCATCAAATCAGAGTAATGATTTAACAGCTTTTACTATTTCAATAGAAGCAAAAGAGGGGATAACCACAGGTATCTCTGCAGCTGATAGAGCCCATACAATTACAGTTGCTATAAACAATAATAGAAAAAAAGATGATATAGTTTCTCCAGGACATATTTTTCCACTGATGGCATGGGACGGAGGAGTTTTAGAAAGAGCAGGCCATACTGAAGCTGCTGTTGATATAGCTAAACTTGCAGGATTAAATCCATCTGGAGTAATTTGTGAAATTATGAACGATGATGGAACAATGGCTAGACTTCCTGAACTTGTAAAATTTTCAAAGTTTCATTCACTCAAAATTGGTACCGTTTCTGATTTAATCAAATATCGATTGAAAAATTCAAAAATTATTGAATTAATTAAAGAAAGAGAGTTTGAAAGTGAAATGGGAAAAGATTTCAAATTAAAAATATTTAAAAATATTTTATCTGGTGAAAAACATTATGCATTAGTTAAAAATTTATCAAATAACAATAAACCAACATACGTTAGAATGCATAAATTAGACATTACAAAGGATATATTTGAAGAAAAAAATATTTTTGGAGATGAGATTTCAAAATCATTTAAAATAATCGAAAATAAAGGAAGTGGTGCAATTGTATTAATAAATAGCGATATGTCGCCAAAAATAGAAAAAATTTTTGACAGAAGAGATACTGAAGAAAGTAAATTAGAGTTGAGAGAATATGGAGTAGGTGCTCAAATTCTATTAGAATTAGGTCTGCATCAAATTATACTATTGTCTAATAGCAATAAAAAAATTATTGCTTTAGATGGTTTTAATTTAGAAATAGTATCTCAGGAAAAAATATAAAAAATATGAAAAAAATTTTAATAGTTGTGTCATATTATTATGAAGAAGTTGCTAGAGGGTTAGTAGAAGGGGCTACAAATATTTTAGAAACTAATAATTATAAATTTGAGATTAAGGAAGCTCCTGGAGCTTTTGAAATTCCATTTATTATAAATAAATATAAAAATAAGTTCGATGGTTATATCGCTCTTGGATGTGTAGTTCGTGGTGAAACATTTCATTTTGAAATTATTTGTAATGAGGTAACTAGGAAAATAATGGATTTATCAATAGATATAAACAAACCAATTGGTTTTGGTATTATAACATGTGACAATATTGAACAGGCAATCAAAAGAAGTAGTTCAACTCAAAACAAAGGTGCTGAAGCTGCTAAAGCTTGTCAAAAATTATTAGACGATTTGATCAATTGAAATGGATAATAAAATTAAGTCTAAAACTAGGCTTGCAGCAATTCAATTGGTTTCTCAGCAGTTAGTAAATAAACAGCAAATAGAGAAAATTAAAGAAGATTTTGATAAATATTATAGAAATACTGTATTAGATGAGAGTAATGAAAAAATTAAATATAATGTTAATTTTTTGTCAAAAATCATTACTTATTATAAATTATTAGACTCTAAAAAACTTGAGAATAAAATAAATAATCTTATTGATTTTAAAAGAAAATTTCAAAAATGGGATACTATCAATCGTGCTATAATATTAGTTGCTATAAGTGAATTATATCAAGTAGAGAAACTAAAAATTAAAATTATATTGAATGACTATATTGAAATTTCTAAATTCTTTGTAACTAACAAAGAAACTAAATTAATTAATTCTATTTTAGATAAACTAATTAATGAATAGAAAAAATAAATATACTGAATCATTTATTATTAAAAAATATTTAAAAAAACTTAATTTTAAAAAAATTGAATCATTAAATTTTGATAATGATGCAGGTTTTTTGAAATCAAAAAAAAATAAAAATATTATCGTAACAAATGATACAATATTAGAAAATGTAGATTTTTTTAAAAATGATCCAGCAGAATCAGTTGCAAATAAAATTGTAATTTATAATCTTTCTGATATTTCTGCAATGGGTGCTTATCCATATGCTTACACATTATCCCTATCTTTACCAAAAAATAAAACTACAACCTGGCTAAAAAAATTTACTGACAAATTATTAAGTCTTCAAAAAAAATACAACTTTTTTCTTATTGGTGGCGATTTATCCAAATCAAATAAAATTGTAATATCTGCAAACTTTTATGGATACATTTCTAAAGATAAAATATTAACTAGAAATGGGGCGAATATAAATGATGATATTTGGGTAACTGGAACAATTGGAGATTCTTTTATAGGGTTAAAATATTTACAAAAAAAAATTATATTAAAAAAAAAATTTCAAAATTATTATGTTAGTAAATATCTTTATCCATCTATCAAATGTATTGGTTACAAGATAATCAATTTTGCTTCATCAGCAATTGATATTTCTGATGGATTTTATGGTGATTTAGAAATCTTATTAAAACAAAAAAAATTAGGTGCAAATATTCAATTAAGCTCAATTCCATTGTCAATTAAAACGAAACAATTAATTAAAAATAAATCAATAAATATTAAATCTCTTTTAGAAGCAGGTGATGATTATCAATTAATTTTTACAGCAAACGCAAGGTACTCGAGAAGAATTAAAAGAATTTCTCAACAATATAATATAAATATAACTAATGTAGGAAAAATAGTGAAAAAAAGAGGTATATATATAAATAATAAAAAAATTCGTTTTACTAACAAATCATTTCAGCATTTTGCCTAAATTCTTGATTTTTTAATTTCTTTCTGTCATATGAACTTTTAAATTTTAACGGAGTTTTAATCAAATGACAATCATGCAAACATTTATATTATTATGTGGCATAGCCGCAGTTCTATATGGAATTATTACATCAAGACAAATTTTATCGTTAAGTCCTGGAAATGATAAAATGCAAGAAATTGCAAAGGCAATTCAAGAAGGAGCTAAAGCATATTTAAATCGTCAATATTTAACTATATCAATCGTTGGGCTAGTAATATTTTTTTTAATTTGGATAGTTTTTGATTTATTTTCTGCAATAGGTTTTTTAATTGGGGCTTTCTTTTCTGGTGCTGCTGAATATGTGGGCATGAACATATCTGTAAGATCAAATGTTAGAACAACTGAAGCAGCTAATACTTCTTTAGCTAAAGGCTTATCTGTGTCTTTTAAAGCTGGAGCTGTTACAGGAATGCTAGTAGCTGGTTTTGCGTTACTTTCAGTTGCAGCATATTATTTTGTTTTAGATAATTCAGGTAATTTTGAAGGAAGATTGATTGTTGCACCTTTAGTATCTCTTGGATTTGGTGCTTCTTTAATTTCTATATTTGCAAGATTAGGCGGGGGGATATTTACAAAAGGAGCTGATGTAGGAGCTGATCTAGTTGGTAAAGTTGAAGCAGGTATTCCTGAAGATGATCCAAGAAATCCTGCTGTAATTGCTGATAATGTTGGTGATAATGTTGGTGATTGTGCAGGAATGGCTGCAGATTTGTTTGAAACATATGTAGTAACTGTTGTTGCGACTATGGTACTCGCATCAATTTTCTTTACTGGAGATTTAGTTTCAAAAATGATGATGTATCCTTTATCTATTGCAGGTGTTTGTACAATTGCTAGCATTATAGGAACTTATTTTGTGAGATTAGGTAAAAGTGAAAATATAATGTTTGCATTATATAAAGGGTTTTTTGTTTCTGCTATTTTATCAGCAGTTTTTCTTTATTTTATTACTGATCATGTTGTTGGTATGTCAACTTCCCTTAATGAAATTGGCGACAATATTACTGGTTTATCATTGTTTTATTGTGGTTTATTAGGTTTAATAATTACAGGATTAATTATTTGGGTAACTGAATATTACACTGGAACAAATTATAGACCTGTTCAAAGTATAGCAAAATCATCTACTACAGGTCATGGTACAAATGTAATTCAAGGATTAGCAATTAGTTTAGAGGCAACAGCTTTGCCAGCATTAATTATTGTTGCTGGTATTATTGCTACTTATTCTATTGCAGGTTTATTTGGTATAGCAATAGCGGTAACAACTATGCTTGCTTTAGCAGGAATGGTAGTTGCACTTGATGCATATGGACCAGTGACAGATAATGCTGGTGGTATCGCTGAAATGTCTGAATTAAAAGAAAGTGTTAGAAAAACAACAGATGCTCTTGATGCTGTTGGTAATACAACTAAGGCAGTAACAAAGGGTTATGCTATAGGTTCTGCAGGATTAGGAGCCCTAGTTTTATTTGCTGCGTATACAGAAGATGTTTCTCATTATGGATTAGACGTTTCCTTTGATTTATCAAATCCTTATGTAGTTGTTGGACTTTTATTGGGGGGTTTATTACCTTATTTATTTGGAGCAATGAGTATGACAGCAGTAGGTAGAGCAGCAGGCGCAGTTGTTATAGAAGTAAGGAGACAATTTAAAGAAATACCAGGTATTATGGAAGGCAAAGGAAAACCAGAATATGGAACATGTGTAGATATTTTAACTAAGGCAGCTATTAAAGAAATGATCATACCTTCAATGCTCCCAGTACTTTCACCAATTGTTGTGTATTATGTTATTTTATTTGTAGCTGGTCAAACTGCAGCTTTAGCTTGTTTAGGAGCTCTATTATTGGGAGTAATAATTACCGGTTTATTTGTTGCAATTAGTATGACTGCTGGTGGTGGTGCCTGGGATAATGCTAAAAAATATATAGAAGATGGAAACCATGGTGGAAAAGGTAGCGAGGCTCACAAAGCAGCTGTAACGGGAGATACAGTTGGAGACCCATATAAAGATACCGCTGGTCCTGCAGTTAATCCAATGATAAAAATTACTAATATAGTTGCTCTTTTATTATTAGCATCACTAGGTATTTAATTTACTTAATTTGAGGTGTTAGGAATTTCTCTACTAACACCTCCAAAGAATCTTTCTATTAATCCTCTTTTGATTAAATTGTTCTTTATTTCGTCTTTAGAAAATTTAATTTCGTTTTCATCATTCAAATCAAATTCGTTTATAGACTGTATTGTGTTGTCATTATTAAATTTTACAACTAAAATTATTCTGTTTTCAATTATTTCATTAAACACATTTTTATATTTTGTTTTTTCAGTATAATAGAAAAATTTATTTTCAATTGGGTCAATATAATTAGCTTGTCCAAGTTTATCTATTAATTCCTGCTTATTATTCAAATTTGCATAATCAAAATTATCACTATTAATAATTTTTCCTGAATAAATTGTTTTTTCAGAACAATTGTATAATAGTAAAAATATATAAATTAGTGTAATTAATTTTATAATTTTCATTCTATGCTTTTACATTATTTTAAATCAAAAAAAAATAAAGACAAAGTTTTATCAAATAAAATATATAATGAAATATTAACTATGTCTAAAAAACTAGTTAATTCAAAAGATTATTTTAAAAATAAAGATTTTGGTACCAGTTTTGAAATTTTTTCCATTTTTTTAATTATTTACATTAAATCTATTAGAGATCTAAAAATTAATAATTATAAATTAATTAATCAAAATTTAATAGATTTATTCATAAATGATCTTGATTTTTCTTTAAGAGAGCAAGGAATTGGAGATATGAGTTTGGGTAAATATGTCAAAGCTTATGTAAAAAAATTTTATTTTCGATTGTCTTTTTTTGATAAAAATTTGAATAA